>QMCE01001029.1_pt1 | contig 15069 bp, 7 predicted proteins | sample 1821851 | NCBI WGS metagenome assembly QMCE01 (sample SAMN09453174, study PRJNA476694) | Termite gut metagenome, whole genome shotgun sequencing project. | isolation source: worker | host: Odontotermes sp. | place: South Africa:Pretoria | collected 2016-01-28 | reverse complement strand
TATAATTTTCATAACATTAAATTTTACTCTTATGAAACAAAAATTGATAAGCGAAATCAGACCAGCCGGTGATTGATTTGCTTCACTTCGTTAAAGTAAACACTCATTCAAAGGGAAGCAATCTTACCAAACGACCCGGATTTACAACAATAAATCTATATAATATCATGTAATCACAGTGTTAACAGTTAAATTGTATCGTATGAAAAAAAAGATCTCTAAATTTTTGACAACAGCCTGCTTGCTTCTGTTGGGAATCACGCATTCCGGATTACAAGCATGGGCAATGTCCGATTATGCCAGTCCCACACAGGAGAAACAGAGCATAACATGTATTGTGACCGACGAATTCGGTGCGGTAACCGGTGCAAATGTAATCATTAAGGGCACTACCATCGGAAATATCACAGATACGGACGGTAAAGTAATACTACATAATGTAGCCTCTGATGCAACGCTTGTGATCTCCTTTGTAGGTTATACAACACTGGAGGTTCCGGTAAACAATCAAAAAACGATCACTGTTCTGTTACGGGAAGATACACAGACATTAAGCGAAATCGTAGTCGTAGGTTACGGTACGCAGAAAAAAATCAACCTGACCGGCGCCGTAGAACAGGTTGGAGAAGAGGTTTTCGATAACCGCTCGGTATCGAATGTAGCACAGGCGCTGGAAGGAGCAGTATCCAACCTGAACATTACCCTGGAAGACGGCAAACCGGATCGTTCCGCCAGTTTCAATGTACGCGGTACGACATCCATCGGACAAGGAGGAAGCGCCCTCGTCCTGATTGACGGAGTGGAGGGAGATCCCTCCCTGCTGAATCCGAATGATATCGCCAATGTATCCGTCCTGAAAGATGCGGCATCTGCAGCGATCTACGGAGCGCGCGGTTCATTTGGCGTGGTACTGATCACCACCAAATCTCCCGAAAAAGGAAAAACAAGTGTTAACTATACCGGAAATTTTTCCATGCGATCGCCAACAGTCTCGCCTGATAACATCACTGATGGTGTTACATGGGCGGAACATTTCAGGGAATCATTTTACAACTTCAATCGCGTACTTCCCGCAAAAATAAACGCCCAGCAGGAATATTCGGATGAATGGCTGGAGAAATTCCGCCAGCGTAAAGCACAGGGTATCAAAGACGAAGTGGTGATTGAAGACAACGGAACCTATACATATTACGGCAATACGGACTGGTATGATCTGCTCTACAAAGACCAAAGTTTTGCGCAGGATCATAATGTCACGATCCAGGGAGGTAATGAAAAAGGCGATTTTTATATATCGGGGCGCTATTACGGCGCTAACGGCTTATATAATTACAACCCTGATACATACGATTCTTACAACTTACGGGCGAAAGGCTCCCTTCTGGTTTTTGATTGGTTGAAAATAAATAACAACATGGAATTTTCCAATTCCGATTATCACCAGCCCTATGTATCATCTTATTCCATAAACATACAACGATACATCGAAGTAACAGGCTTCCCGACCATACCGGTATCCAACCCCGACGGGACTAACACCTATTCGGCCGCCTATTCAATCGGAGCCTTCAAAGACGGGAACAACTACCAGAATACAAACAAAAAGCTATTTAAAAACACAGCCGGATTCTCTACCAATTTCTTCAACAACAAATTACGCATAAACGGAGATCTTACTTTGCGATACGGAACTTCTTTACGTGACCGGAAACGCGTACCCGTAACATATAGCGCGGCTGTCGGCAGTACTTCAAGTATAAATACTACTTATAACAACGCGACCGAGATAAATTCAAATACATTCTACACGGCGACAAACCTGTATGCTGAATTTGAAGACACATTTAACGATGCGCATTATGTTAAAGGAATGGCCGGATACAATTATGAAACACAGAACTTCAGAGATCTCAACATAGATCGCAACGGACTTTTACTTGAAGATGCCGAAAGTATTAATCTCGCCTTGGGAGAATCCGTCATCACTTCTGCAAATGCCAGAAAGTGGAGAATCGCCGGCATGTTTTTCCGTTTAAATTATGGATACAAAGACCGCTATCTGCTTGAATTCAACGGACGGTATGATGGCTCCTCAAAATTTCCGGCAGATGAACAATACGCATTCTTCCCCTCCGTTTCAGCCGGATGGAGGCTTTCGGAAGAATCATTCTGGAAAGTAAACAGAAATATCATTTCGGATATTAAAATAAGAGGTTCGTACGGCTCCCTGGGGAACGGAAATGTCGACCCATATAGTTTCCTTGAGCTTCTCTCCATTTACACATCCGCGAAAGTGCTGAACGGGGCAAAAAACAAATATACAAATGCGCCCGCAGTCATCCCGAACAGTCTGACATGGGAAACGGCCACTACCACAGATATCGGACTTGATTTCGGCTTACTGAGGGGAAAATTTCGCTTTTCGGGAGATTATTATATACGTAAAACGACCGATATGTACACAGTTGGAGTCACATTGCCGGAAGTATTCGGAGCCAGTTCGCCCAAGGGAAATTACGCCGACATGACCACCAAAGGATGGGAAGTCACAGTAAGCTATATGGACAAATTCCAGCTTGCCGGAAAACCTTTCAACTACCAGATCAAAGCATCTCTATTCGATTATAAATCCACAATTGATAAGTTTAACAATCAGACTAAAAACCTGAACGACTATTACGAAGGACAGACCGTCGGCGAAATATGGGGATACAAAACAGACGGACTGTTCCAGTCCGAAAGCGAACTGGAAGGATATATCAATACGGTCATGAAATCTTCAACAGATAATGTGTGGCGTGTGGGCGATGTGAAATTCACGGATATCGACGGTAATGGAAAAATCGATTATGGAGACAATACGGTAGAGAATCCGGGCGACCAGACGATCATCGGCAACAGTGAACCAAGATATCAGTATAGCTTTACGTTAGGCGGAGATTGGAACGGCATATTCCTTTCCGCATTTTTCCAGGGAGTTGGCCGTCAAAATTGGTATCCACGCGCAGAAGCAACCTTCTGGGGCCAATACAACCGGCCGTACAACAGTATGCCGTCATGGCACCTGAATAATTTCTGGACGGAAGACAACCCGGATGCATACCTGCCCCGTTATGCTACCTATAACGAAACATGCGGGTGGGGAACGAAACCCAACGACCGTTATTTGCAAAATGTCGCATATCTGCGCCTGAAAAATTTGCAGATCGGATATTCGCTGCCGCAAAGCTGGATTTCTAAAATCAAAATGCAGCATGTACGCATTTACCTGACAGGTGAAAACCTGTGGAGCTGGTCTCCTTTATATAAACATACCAAAAAAACAGTAGATGTATATAGCGCCGTCAGAGGAAAAGATACAGACCTGAATAGCAACAGCAGTGCAACGAACGGAGATGGTAATGCATATCCGTTATTAAAAACGATTTCATTAGGCTTATCCGTAACATTTTAACTTGTACACATCATGAAAAAGATAATCTATTTATTATTTGTTACAGGATTGATACTGAACGCCTGTAACCTGGATGAAGATCCGACCACATCCGTGGGAAAAGAAGCGATATTCCGCTCCGAAAAAGGGCTTAAAACCTACTCCTGGTCTTTTTACGATGCACTGCCTTCCGGTACAGACCTGCATTACCAGGAGTCGGACAAAGTTGATTTCCTGGCAACGAACTCCCTGAATGTTTTTATCCGGAAAAATGCATACAGTGAAACAAATAGCGGAGGATGGGACTGGGAAAATCTCCGGAATATTAACTATTTCATTGTCAATTGCACCCACGAAGACGTAAATGAAGCCGTTCGTAACCACTATATTGGCCTTGCCCGTTTTTTCCGCGCCTATTTTTATTACCAGAAAGTGCGGACATTCGGAGATGTTCCCTGGATAGATAAACCGCTGGATGTGGTTGACGAAGAATTATACGCACCCCGCGATTCCCGCGAATTAGTAATGGAAAACATATATAAGGATTTACAGTTCGCCTGCGAAAACATGACACAAACCTCCGATCCGACAGGCTCTTTAGTCACCAAGTGGGTCGCTTATGCCTTTGCTTCACGCGTAGCTCTTTTTGAAGGCACATTCCGTAAATATCACGGACTGAACCTCACGACTTCGGCAGATACCTGGCTGGAACGGGCCGTCTCAAACGCGCAATACCTGATGGAAAATTCCGGCAAAAGGCTTTACACGGGGGCCGGGGCAAACGGCTCCTATCGCACGATCTTTACAAGTAACAATCCCGTCACGGAAGAAGTGTATATGGCCATCTGTTCAAGCAATACATTAAGCGTGACACACGACGCCAACTGGAAATGGACTTCCGCAACTTACGGTTCACGCGGAAACATGATTCGCCAGTATATCAATACTTACCTGCAGATCGACGGGACACCTTATACCTCAAAAGAGAATTGGGAAACGGAAACTTTTTACGAAGAATGTCAGAACCGTGATGCACGTCTGGCGCAGACCATACGCGTACCGGGCTATACGCGCGAAGGAAAAATCGCACTTCCCGATTACGGAGGATATGCACGTCTGGGATACCAACCGCTTAAATTCTGTGTTGACGGAACAGAAGGAGACACACAATCAAAAAACGTCAATGCATTACCACTATTCCGCTATGCCGAAGTGCTACTAAACTATGCCGAAGCAAAAGCGGAGTTGGGTTCGCTGACGGATGATGAATGGGCCCGGACGATCGGAGCGCTACGCGCACGCGCAGGGATTACCGGAGGAATCAACCAGAAACCGACAACAGTCGACACCTACCTGCAATCCGTATTTTTTCAATCCGTATCCGATCCTGTGATTCTTGAAATACGCCGCGAACGGGGTATCGAACTGGCGCTTGAGGGATTCCGGTTCGATGATCTCAGACGCTGGAAATGCGGCGAGATCATGAGAGACCTAAGCTGGTACGGAATCTATATTCCGGAAATAAACAAAGCGCTTGATATGGATAATAACGGTACTCCGGATGTCATTTACTATACTTCCGAAGAAGGGCTTGAAAATGCCAGAAATGAGATTGACTGGGATAAATACAGTAATTCATGCGCCGTAGTCGCCGTTTCTACCGATCCTGCATCCAGTAACCTGCAGGTACACAAAGCGGAAAAAGGAAACGGTTATTACCTGGCATGGGACACACAAAATGATAATACCCGCGTATGGAGTAACAAACAATACCTGTACCCGATCCCTTCGCTCGTAATGGTAAAAAATCCCAATATCAAACAAAATACGGGCTGGGAAGACGGCGCCTCAAACGACGGAAACTAATGATGTACAACTAAAAAAGCAAGCTCTTTTCCGGACAGGGCTTGCTTTTATTATAGTAACAAACCCTATTAATAAAAAAACATGCATCTACATAAATTTTTATACCTCGCGGTTATTTTCATAACATCCGGCTTATCGGCGCAGGAACCGTTATCCAACAACTATATCCGCCCTACTGCGCCAATCAGGACTCCTTATCATTCAAACTATCTCGTCAACGAAAGCCGGAATACCGATGCAAACCATTATCTATTTTGATTAACGCTTCAGACGTTCGCCGGAAATTTCCGGGAACTAAATACAGGATTAACAACCCGATAAAGAACAGTTATCGGGCAATCCTGTCTACGACAACAGCAATCGCGCCGTCTCCCGTCACATTACAAGCCGTACCGAAACTGTCCATCGCAATGTAGAGAGCGATCATCAAAGCCTGTAATGTTTCGCTGAATCCCAACATACTTCCGAGTAATCCCAAAGCAGCCATAATGGCTCCGCCGGGAACACCGGGAGCGGCTACCATAGTTATGCCAAGCATCAGGATAAAACCTCCGAACTGAGATAAAGATACAGGTTCGCCGGCCATCAGCATAATAGCCATCGCGCAGGCAACAATTTTCATCGTGCTGCCGGACAAATGAATCGTTGCACAAAGCGGAACGGTAAACACGGCAATATTTTCACGCACGCCGTTTTTCAATGTCTGCCTCAGCGTGACAGGTATTGTAGCAGCAGAAGATTGCGTACCCAAAGCCGTCAGATAGGCCGGTAGCATATTTTTCAACAAACCAAACGGATTTTTCTTTCCAATCGTTCCTGCAACCGCAAACTGGATAAGCAACAATACAACATGCAAGACAAAAATAAACAGGATGACTTTCAGAAACATGAATATAATCGTCGCAACCTGTCCGCTCACCGTGATATTCAGAAAAATACCGAATATATGAAGCGGCAATAAAGGTACAATCACCGATTCTATCAGTTTCATAATGATATCCCGGAAATCCGTAAAAGCAGCCTGCAGCGTGTTTCCTTTGATCGAGGATAAGCCGAGACCCGTTACAAAGGCCAGTAATAATGAAGTCATGATATCCATTAACGGCGGCATTTCAATCGTAAAATACGGCGTTAACATCATGTCTTCCGGATTTTCCATCGCGGCAATCCCCATATCTTCCGTCAGGATATGCGGAAGAACAGCCGTTCCGGAAAAATAAGTAAAAAAACCGGAGAAAAGAGTCGAACCATACGCAATCAATGCGGTAAGAACAAGCAAACGCCCGGCTCCTTTCCCTAACTCCCCAATCGCAGGAGCCACCAATCCAATAATAATCAAAGGTATGGAAAACGAAAGAAAATTACCGAATAACGAATTAAACGTCACAAAGATACGAGCGATGCCCGCAGGCAACAACTGACCCAACAAAATACCTGAAACGATCGCAATCGCAACCCATCCTAATAAGGATATATGAAATTTTTTCGCCATATTTTAATCTTTACCATTGTGTTCATTAAGAATGATTTTTTTTATCTTATACCCTGTCGCCGCAACGAATATACTCATTAACGGACTCACAAGGTTAAAAAACGCATACGGCAAATAAGTCAAGGTAGAAATTCCAAGCACGGTAGCCTGCGTCATGCCGCAGGTATTCCACGGAATAAGAGGCGAAGTCACGGTCGTCCCATCTTCCGTACTACGGCTCAACAAGCAGCTTTCGTATCCTTTTTCACGATAAAGATCTTTATACATATCACCTGTAAGAATAATGGATAAGTATTGATCGCCCGTACACACATTGAAAAATATACCGGAAAAAACGGTTGAGGAAACAAGGCCGGCCGTATTTTTCATAAAACGCAAAAATACGGAAATAATACTTCCCAGCATCCCGCCGGCCGTCATGGCTCCTCCGAAACACATCGCGCAAATAATCAGCCATATCGTATTCATCATACCCGCCATTCCTCTGGTGGCAACAAGGTCATTCAATGCACTATGCCCGGTGTCTACCGAAGTACTTCCGTATACGGACATCAGCAAACCCCGAAACCGGGATTTCATTCCGGCAACCTCCATCCCGGAAATTTCATCTAAAAGATGAGGCTGAAAAACCAGCGCACACAGGCACGCCATCAAACAGGCCAGAAAAAGAGTGATCAATGAAGGGACGCGTCTAACGATCAGGATACCCATTATAACGGGAACGAGCAGCAACCAGGGAGAAATGAAAAACGCGTTTTTTATGGATACGGAATATACCGCAATTTCATCCGTCGAAGTCGTATGGTGTGAAAAGCCTGCAACCGTATAAATAATAAGTGCGATCGTCATAGACGGAATCGTTGTAATCATCATATAACGTATGTGTACAAACAAGGGCGTTTCCGTAACGGCCGAAGCCAGTACGGTCGTATCCGATAACGGAGAAATTTTATCCCCGAAATAGGCGCCCGAAATAATAGCGCCCCCTATCCAACCGGGAGAAAATCCCTGCGCCAGTCCGATACCGGACAAGGCTATGCCTATCGTGGCGACAGTGGTCCATGAACTACCGGTTATGACGGAGACAACGGCACAGATTATACAAGTCGACGCCAGGTAGAAATCGGGATGTATCACCTTCATTCCGTAATAAATAAGTGTGGGAATTATACCGCTGATCATCCAGATACCCGACAATGCCCCGATCAGCAGGAGTATCAATAATGCGGAAGCAATGCCGGTAATATTATGAACGATTGCACGTTCAATATCTTTCCACCGGACGCCGCAAAAAACAACGGATAAAAAAATACAGACGGCCGCAGCCGTAAGCAAAACGACCTGACTCGCTCCCTCCAGCATATCCCCTCCGAATGTCCTGACCGCCAGATACAGCAACCCGACCAATACCGCAACAGGTATTAATGAAAGCGAAGGCGAAGGTGTTTTTTTCGGAAAAGGATTCATGTTTTTCAAATAAACACAAAAGTAAAAATAAATTGCGTTATCTTTGCATGCATTGAACGTTATTTTCCGGTTAAATTTTCTTTTACAATGAAACTTACGATTTATAATACGCTGACAAGAGAAAAAGAAATTTTCAAACCTTTACACGAACCCCATGTCGGTATGTATGTCTGCGGACCTACGGTATACGGAGACCCACATCTGGGACACGCACGGCCGGCTATCACATTTGATATTCTGTTTCGTCTGCTGAAACATCTGGGATACAAGGTGCGTTATGTACGCAATATAACCGATGTGGGACACCTGGAACACGATGCGGACGACGGCGAGGATAAAATCGCTAAAAAGGCACGGTTGGAAGAACTTGAGCCGATGGAAATCGTGCAATATTATACCCTCCGCTACCACAAAGCAATGGAAATGCTGAACGTATTGCCACCCGGCATTGAACCAAGTGCATCCGGCCACATCATCGAACAGATAGAACTTGTTCGGAAAATACTGGAAAACGGATACGCGTACCAAAGTAAGGGTTCCGTCTATTTTGATGTGGAGAAATATAATAAAGACCACCGGTACGGCATCCTCTCCAACCGGAACATAGAAGATATGCTCAATACGACACGCGATCTGGACGGACAGGAAGAAAAACATAATCCGGTTGATTTTGCCCTCTGGAAAAAAGCGCAACCGGAACACATCATGCGGTGGCCGTCTCCATGGGGATACGGATTCCCCGGATGGCACTGCGAATGTACGGCAATGGGAAAAAAATATTTAGGCGAACATTTCGATATTCACGGCGGCGGAATGGACCTGATCTTCCCCCACCACGAATGTGAAATAGCACAGGCCGTAGCATCGCAGGGCAGTGATATGGTGCGTTATTGGGTACACAATAACATGATCACGATCAACGGACAAAAAATGGGCAAATCGTTGGGAAACTTCATTACGTTAGAAGAATTTTTCACGGGAAACCACCGGCTCCTGACACAGGCATATACGCCGATGACCATCCGCTTCTTCATTCTTCAGGCCCACTACCGGAGCACAGTAGATTTCAGTAACGAAGCGCTATTGGCGGCGCAAAAAGGATTGGAACGATTAATCGAGGCGTATTCGCATTTGTCAAAACTGACCCCGTCAGCGTCCTCGTCTGTCGATATGACAGGACTACGCGAAAAATGCGAGGAAGCAATCTGTGATGACCTCAACACGCCGATTGCCATCTCACACCTCTTCGACGCAAGCAAGGTGATCAATACCGTACACGACGGCCACGGCACCTTATCCGCAAAAGATCTTGAAGAACTGAAAGACGTTTTCCGGCTATTTATCGAAGATATACTGGGGTTGCAAACAAGTGCAACAGCCTCTGACGGCCATGATGAGGCATACAAAAAAGCGATCGATCTCCTTTTATCAATACGCCAACAAGCCAAAGAAAATAAAGATTGGGCGACAAGTGACAAAATAAGAAACGAAATGGCGACTTTGGGATTCAAGGTAAAAGATACAAAAGATGGATTCGAATGGAGCCTTTAAAACCTGTTTTGTAAAGTAAAATAAATTGATAATCAACCACTTTTTAACAAAGCTAAAAAATGGATATAAAAGAATTTTTCAAGAAGGATATTTTCGCAATGGGGGCCGGTGTCGAACTACTTGAAACGGGCAATGGTACGGCACGTGCGCGTATGGAAATATCCCCCAGACACCTTAACGGGGGCGGTGTATGCCAGGGAGGAGCTATTTTTACATTGGCCGATTTAGCCTTTGCCGCCGCCGTAAACAGCCACGCACAACTGACTTACTCCATTTGGGCTAACATTCAGTTTCTCAAAGCGGAAAGCAACGGATATCTGTATGCCGACGCGAAAGAAATTTTCAATCGCGGCAAACTGACTACCGCCGAAGTGCGTATTACAAACGAATCCGGAGAATTAATCGCCACATTCAACAGCATGGGATATCACAAAGGAACACCACTCCCTTTCGACCCGATACAATAATATACCATTTTTATACACACATATAAACCATTTATTCCGCTAATGGTTATACAATACCGTTTATATAAAAAGAATGGTCACTCCGCTTTATATAAATCATATTATTTCCAATACGAAAGAAACGTTACTACTTATCCGGTCATAAAAACATACCGGATTATCTTTAAAAAAACGACAATAAATTACTTGTAAAATACTAAAAGATACTTCTTTGTCTTAAAAAGAGATGTATATAGCTCATCTAAATGTTAAATTTGCATTTTTGTTTTTTTTCAACACTAAAAGATATTACCTTTGTTAAATAAAGAAGAGAATACTATTTACTAATAATGGTGCTTGGGGCATTGGCAAACTATAAAAACCAACGATTTACTTTCTAACGAAGATCGTTAACTTTTGCATTTACGAAAAAATCATATTAATCAAACGGATTATGAATAAACTTAGCGGTATTATTTTATTCTTACTGTTTTTGGGGTTTTCTTATCAGTTGAAAGGTCAGGTTATTGCAAATAATGAAAACCTGATAACAGGCCCTTCGCAAAAAATAAGATTTGATGTTACCAGAAACAATAACATTCCTTGTGATAATTACAGTTTAAGTATTATCAGTGTTACTCCTTCCGGTTTGGGAACGGCAACTTTTGTCGGAGACTATTTTGAATTTACTCCGGCTGCGGGCATCTCCGATCAGACGATAGATATAGTGTATAGTCTTTCATGTCCGGGAGGAGGCAGCGATCAGGCTACCATATCCGTCTATATCAGTACCCATAACCTGCCCCTTAATATCGTTCAAACCGACGAGGAGTGTATTGACGAAATGTCCAAAGGATTGCCCTTCGGGATAAAAATGAAATTTCAGACGGAAAACGGAGCTCCGCCGAATGGCGGCTATCGTATTGACGGATTTACCTCGCCGGTCGTCGGTGACCTGAACGACGACGGCAAACCGGAAATCGTTATGATCGGCGTTACCGGTGACGCCCCAGGGGGTGCCCGGAATACGGCCAGGTATATTAATATTTATAACGGTCAGGATGGTGCCAGAATGTACCGGTATAATTTAGGAGCTGATTTTCCTCAGAGTTCAGGTACCGGATATCATCGTCCGCCTTCGGCACTGGCCCTTGCCGACCTTGATTATGACGGAATAGGCGAAATTGTCTATACAAGACCCGACGGTAATATCATGGCGCTGAAGCCCATATTAAGCGACACTGCAATAACCGGATTATCACAAATGTGGACAGGAAACATCGGCGGAACTTCTGTAAATATCAAATCTCCTGTCACTTCAACCTCCCAGTTTCAAGTCCCCAGTCCGTATATTGTTGATATAAACGGAGACGGCACTCCCGAAGTAGTCGTATATAATAAAATCTTCCATGGCGTTACGGGTGAATTGCTGATGTCATGGCAGGCCGCTGCGGCATCAGCTACCGCCAGCAGCATAACAAGCGCTTCCGGCTTACGGGATAACAGATATGGCGACCCGACAACACAAACGAATGCCGGTAATATCAGAAGTGTGGCCATGACGGGCCGTCGCCCGACAACCGGAGCTTTCGCCGACGAATTTGTTTCCGTACCTGCTATCTGGGATATTGACGGGGACGGAACACAGGAAATCATTACAGGCAACCGTATTCATAAAGTACAGATAAACAGCCTCACCGACCATACGCAAAATACCTATACCACCATTGAAGGACCTGAATATGTAGATTTGAATGAAGGACTCAACGGTGCTGCAAAAAGACTCTATCTGAGTGACGGACATACGCGTGTTGCCGATATCGATGATGACGGGTTCCTGGATATTATTGTTGTTTCTTACGCAAATAACGGAAGTTTGGATGTAAAAATATTAGTCTATGTATGGGACTACCGGAATCCTTCAACCGTAAAAGCTGCTCTTACATATTATTCGGATGGCGCCAATGGAAATGTAAGCATTCCATTTGTCGGCGATATTAATGGAATATCCGACGGATGGGATGGCACGGCATATACGAAAAAGCTGCCTGAAATATGCATTCTTGCCGCGGGAACGTATATTAACCGTACGTATGCTACAGCTAATACGTCAGGTCGTACGGGAATCCTGTTTCACCCTTTAAGTGATGAATCATTACGCCGGGGAACAGCCGGCAACACCGGTACCGGTGCGGGTTGGGACAATAATCAGACAGCAAACACCAACAGGCGTTTCAATCGTCCCACAACAAATGCCGCCAATGCTTTCAACGGACATATCATTGGCCTGACCTATGATGCACAGGCCACGGATATACAGGAAAGGTTGAAACTGACCTGGGCTATGGAGCACTCCGACCGGTCTCACCAAACAGGTATTACCTTATTTGATTTTGATAACGACGATGCCAAAGATTTATGTTACCGTGATGAAACCACTTTACGCGTGATTTCTCCCAAAAATGGAAATTACGGTGCAGGCAGCGGATATGTAACACTTTCCGAAACGACAAATACACCCGGCGCATCCGTCATGTTCAGTACCCCCATATATGGCGGTACCGGATTCGAATATCCTACCATTGCCGATGTGAACATGGATGGAAGCGCTGATATCCTTGTTACACAAAGTATTACATATCAGGAAATCTCAGCCTCACAAGGTTGGATCAATGTATACGAATATGACGGCCACATGTGGGCGCCTTGTCCTCCGGTATGGAACCAATCCATGTATAACCCTTTGCATATCAACGATGATCTGACGGTGCCCGCCAAACCGATCTCTATGCTTACGAAATTTTATGACGGCACGGATTCCATCCGGCCCTACAACGGTTCGTGGATACAACAACCCATTGTAAGGGAAGGTGAAGATTATATACCGATATACCGTCATCCGGATGCCGTACTGATCAATATGAATGTAGAAATTTCGGGAGGAAATACAAAAATAAAAGTCACGATTCGCAATGATGGCCTGGCTTCTATCAATGCCAATACGCCAATCTATTTTTATCATACGACGCCCGGTTCGTCCGTAAAAAGTGATGAAACAATACTGCCTGTCGGTCACGATATATTCCCGAATGAAAAAATAGATTTGGAATACACAATAACCGGAAGCCCCTCGGGAACATTTACGCACTGCCATCTGGTTCACGACGGGACAAACTTCCCCGCGGCAGGCTACCGGGATTGCCGGATAGAAAATAATTATGGTTATACTTCCGTAATAAGAGCTGTTGACGACTATGAAACTGTATTTCTAAACAATGATAAAGAAATATATGTTACTGCAAATGATTCGATAATCGGAAATCCGATTATTGAAATTATTACAGGAGCGGGGAATGGGCCCCATCACGGAGTGGCCGACACGATCGGAAGTAAGATACTATATACACCCGATCTTGGTTTCCAGGGGAAAGATACACTACGTTATATATTGAAATGCAAGTATGACGGAGATACACTTATAACTACAGACACAGCCTATGTGTATATTCTCGTGGTTGAAAAACCAAACAATATTATCGATGCCGAATGTTTCGTTATATCTGCGGGGACAACGTGGAGTATAAAAGAAGCTACATTGAACAAGACGCAACTGGTTCACAATTATGGCCCTTTAACAGTCGGGGATATTGATAATGACGGAATAGTTGAGATGATAGGATATAAAGAAGCTGGTGGAAACAGTAATAATTATGAAAGTCCCGGTTTGAAGATATTCTATTACAGTGCAACGACCAACCAGATAGAATTAAAGAGGGAGTTTTTATTCGCAACTGTAGGTGGCGCAACTTCCGCCACATTCGGAGCAATGGCAATAGCCCGGTATGATGATACGACGCATATAGTTGTTGCAGGTACGGATAAATATTTATACGCATACGATGTGTATGGAGGCCTTATCTGGAAATCAAATGCTCCCTATAATGCAAACGGAGCCGGAACACTGTTAGGTATCGCCGACTTTAATAACGACGGGATTCCCGAGGTGTATACCGGAAATCAGATCTATTCGTTATCAAACGGCTTTTTATTATGTGACGGGGGTACATCCAACAGTTCGGGTGTCCTGCTATCGGCGACAGGGCATTCTACTGTTGCTGTTGATATGAATGGCGACGGAAAGCTGGAACTTGTTGCCGGAGTGAATATGTACGACATTACCATAACAAATAACAACGGTACATCAGGTAATTCAATCAATCTGTTGCCGGGAATGCAATTAACGGCAACCCTTCCGGCAAATGCGGTAAATGACGGGGCGACTCAGGTAGCGGATATTGATAATGACGGGAAACTCGAAGTCGTAGTAGTTTCAAGGAGTACGGGGAACAGATGTGTCGTTTATGTATGGAAGCCTCTTTCGGATAACCGGTCATACATTATGGGTAGCTACCTGGTGCCCTATACAGGCGTTTCATACTATAGCATACCGATGTTAGGTAATATAGATGATACCCCTTATCCTGAAATTGTGTTTATCACAAATGCTACTGCCGCAGATGATTACAGAATGTATGCATTACAGTTTGACCCTTTGTCTACCGCCGGAAACCAGATTGCAGATAAGTGGCATGGCCTGCATACGGATGGCTCCGGGTGCACAGGCGCCACGTTATTTGATTTTAATCAGGATAACCGGAGTGAAATTGTTTACCGTGACCAGACACAGTTACGTATCTTTGATGGTGACGGGCAAGCCCTTCCGGGAGCAACGTTCGACAATGTCATATCCGGAACATTACGCGAATATCCTGTTATTGCCGATGTTGACAATGACGGACAGGCTGAAATTATTG
>QMCE01001028.1_pt1 | contig 15069 bp, 15 predicted proteins | sample 1821851 | NCBI WGS metagenome assembly QMCE01 (sample SAMN09453174, study PRJNA476694) | Termite gut metagenome, whole genome shotgun sequencing project. | isolation source: worker | host: Odontotermes sp. | place: South Africa:Pretoria | collected 2016-01-28 | reverse complement strand
CGGCGAGATCAAAACGGAGCGATAATCCACAGCCGATCGCTATCTCGCGCGGGGTGGATATCACATTTGTGCGGATACCCTTCGTGCGGAGCGCGTTCTGAAACTGCATTACCTGCTGGCGTGAGCGGAATGACGCTATACCGTAGGATTCCAAGCTGTACACCTCCAATGCGTCCCGGCACGGAGATGCCGGGCGACTAGTATAATATACGGTAAAGCAAGGCCGTTGGTGAAAGGACAGGGTTTTATGATTTATCTGGATAATGCCGCTACCAGCTATCCTAAGCCGCAGAGGGTGGGCCGCGCGCTGATGCGGGCCATGGAGGAGTATGGGGCGAATCCGGGCCGCTCCGGGCATGAGCTATCAATACGGGCGGCACAGGATATCTACGATACGCGCGAGGAATTATGCTGGTTTTTTAACGCGGAGGATCCGATGCGTTTTGTTTTCGGGTTTAACTGTACGGATATGCTGAACCTTGCCATAAAGGGGGTGATCCGACAGGGAGATCACGTCGCCACTACGTTTTGGGAGCATAACAGTGTACTGCGCCCGCTAAAAAAGCTGGAGAGGCAGGGGATTATCACCCTTACAATGGGCGACCAACTGGAGGACGCAATGACGGGGCTTACCACCGTCGCGGTTATGACGCACGCCTCTAATGTGACAGGGCAGATAATGCCCATGGAGAATATCGCCCAGGAATGCCGCAGACGGGGTATTCTGCTGATACTCGACGCCGCGCAGACGGCGGGCGTACTGGACATTGACCTTAGGCGCATGCCGATTGATCTTCTCGCGATGCCGGGGCACAAGGCACTTTTGGGGCCTCAGGGCACGGGTGTGCTATACATCCGTTCGGGTCTTACGCTTGACACATTGCGCGAAGGGGGGACGGGTTCAGCATCCGAGAGCATGATACAGCCTGACGAGATGCCAGAGCGTTACGAGAGCGGCACACTCAACGCCCCGGGAATTGCCGGCCTTAAGGAAGGGCTGCGCTTTGCGCGCGCGCACCGGGGAGAGATTCACGGGCAGGAACTGCTGCTTACGCGCTGTTTACTGGAGGGGCTTAACAATATCCCGCAGGTGACGGTATACGGGCCGCAAACCGCGCCTGAACGTGTTGGCACAGTTAGTTGTAACCTTGCGGACATACACTCGGGCACTGTGGCGGATTACCTGAACGATGCGGGCATATGCGTGCGCGGCGGGCTGCACTGCGCTCCCGGCGCGCACGAAACGCTCGGGACACTTGGGCAGGGGGCGGTACGGGCAAGCGTGGGGATGTTTAACACCCTCGGTGATGTAGAGGCGCTGCTTGGGGTAATTCGGAAGCTGGCGAAGGAGATTTAGCCGCACCTGTGATACGTGAAACAAACTGTCAAACCTAAGTAACCGCTGAATAATTCGGGCAACGCGTCTGTGCGTATCCTTTTCTACTGCCGCCATGCCTGAAACTCCTTGCGTAGCACTGCTGCGCGGTGTCGTTTCGGATGCGCAGACAGCGTAAAACCTACGCGCATCCACATTACCATCATTTTATGGCTGTACCGCCCCAAAAACGCCTGGTTCGGGCGGATCTTTTTCCGCAGGGCTGCGTCGCTCTCCAGTCAACGCAGCTCTGGCTGCGCCTCCTTCCGGTTCCTTGTCCTGCGATAAAATCTCTCGCTCTCCTTGAGCCGTTTTTGGAGCGGTACAGCTATACTCATGTCGTGACCTATTTCAGCAACGATTTGCTGCGCGCTGGTTAAGCCAATACCCGGTATAACGGTTAGTGCCTTAGCGGCTTGCTTATAGGCATCGCCCATGTACTTATCTATCAACTCGTCTGTGCGCTTGATCTGCTCTGTCTGCTCACAAATCACACGCGTGATATGCCGCAGTAACTCCCGTTGCAGCGGTGTAATGAATCCTTCCAAGGATCGAAATAACTCTTCCGGCGAGGCCTTCATTCGGCTATCTCTTCTGGCAGCTACGTCATCTACGGTAAAGTCTGTCTTATTGATAACCATCTCCAGAAGATCCGTCGCGCTTTTTCCATCGATTTCAGAGAAGGCGGCAATCCTCAAGCCAGGCAAAAGTACACATTATCATCAAGCTCCTTATTGGTTTAAGTATATTTATCCAGCCGTTCCGAATAGTCGTTCGTCTGGGAAAGCGTAAGGTAAAACACCCGCCAAAGGCCCTTGGGGATATCCCAATATACCTGCCCGTCGCCTATTTTATCGGTAAGGTCGATGGGCTGCCCTTCCAGCCTTCAATCCTCGCCTTCCGCACGCCGTGCCGCGATTATGCGCTAAAGATTCTCACCCTTTTGAACAATCGGCAGAAGCGACGTACCCTGTGCGGGGCCGATTACGTCCACATGACGCTCTTTCAGCATCCATTTGCGCAGTTCCTGCGGAACCTTGCCATCGAAGTACTTCTCGATCGCTTCGTTGACACGATCGTTGAGCGGCTTGTTGTAGACGTGCAGATAGAGCTTGTCATCTTTTTTCGTCATAAATCCCCATCCCTGCTTGCGGATGTCGACCACCGGTTCCGCGCCGCGTACGGCCTCTCCGTTCGTTTTCATCCAGCGGCCTATTTCGGCGGCTATCTGCACCTCTCGGGGTGCCATGGCGCCGTTGCCGTCGGGCCCGAAGTTGAGCACGAAGTTGCCTCCCATCGAGTTGCACTCCGAGATCATGCTTATCAGTTCGTAAGGCGTTTTTACATACGAAGTCCACGTTTTGGCGTAACCCCATCCGTTTTCGGCTATCGTCATGCCGCAATCCCAATCGTTGCCGCGCAACTGTTCGATGGAGGTGGGAATGTCGCGCTCCCACGACTGGTCGTAATCGCCGATCAGGTCGCCGTTGGCGTCGCATTGGCGGTTGCCGTACTCGTCGGCGCGGTAGCGGCTGCCGATGATTATGCCGGGGTGGAGGGCGCGTATCTCACGTTCGAGGTCGTGCGCGAATTCATACTCTTTCACCCACGACTCGTCCCACGTGCCGTCGAACCAGAGGCCCTTTATCTGCGGATAATTTTCGAGAAGCTCCAGTATCTGGTTGCGGGTGAATTGCTTGAACCCCTCCCATTTGGCTTTTTCCTCGGGGGTTGCCGGTGCTGTGTAGAGCCATCCGCCCTGGTTCCAGTCCATCACCGAGAAGTAGAGGTGTACGTCGATACCTTCGGCGGTGTAGGCGTCCACGACCTGTTTCACCACGTCTTTTTTATAAGGCGTGTTGGCGACCGTGTAGCCGGTATATTTGCTCGGCCACATGCAGAAACCGTCGTGGTGCTTGGTGGTGAAGACCATATAGCCGGCACCCATCTCCTTCGCCTGCCGCGCCCATTTTTTCGCGTCGAAACCCTTGGGATCGAACTGCTTGTAGAGGTTGTCGTATTCGGCGTTGGGCATATCCTTCCAACTGCGGATCCATTCCGCGGCCCCTGTGTAGGTTTTGCCGTTCCACTCGCCGCCGGGGATCGAGTACATTCCCCAATGAATGAACTGCCCGAGACCATGGCCGCGCCAGCGGTTCATGGCTTCGTCGGTGCGCCTTCCGGGGTGATCGGAGCCGTGGTGCAGGGGGATCGTGACCCGCCCCCTGAAACTTTCTTTGTTCTGCGCCTGTGCGCATAACGGCAGTACCATTGCTGTCGCCGCCGCCAATAGCAAGAGTTTTTTCATATAATTTAATCAGGTGTTTGTTGACGATTTATTTGCCGCAAGATAGATATTTTTCAGAAATTTGTATATTTGTGAGCCAAAATCAGAACCTGTTGCATGAAATACGACATCGTACACGAGGGAACAGTCAAGGAAATAATGGGCAACATGGTCGTCGTGTCGGTGGCCTGCCGGAGCGCCTGCGGCGACTGTAAAGTCAAGGGACTGTGCGGAATGAACGAAGCGGAGGACAGGGAGGTTTCGGTCTACGACAGAGCGGCGGCGGGATACGAGGTGGGCGAAACGGTCGTCGTCGGAATAGGGACGGCGATGGGGATGAAGGCCGTTCTGTGGGCCTATATCGTGCCTTTTTTGCTGATGCTCGCCACACTTTTCATCACGAAAGAATTCGGAATGACCGAACTTGCCTCGGGGCTTACGACCCTGGGCGTGGCGGCGGCGTATTTCCTGCTGCTTGCACTTTTCCGCAAAAAACTCGAAAGGGAAATAGTATTTAAAATCACGAAGATACAATGAACGAAGTAATGATCTATACTGTTGCGACGCTCGTCGCGTTGGGGCTGCTTTCGGCGCTGGTCCTCTGGTTCGTGGCGCAGAAGTTCAAGGTGCACGAAGACCCGCGCATAGACACGGTGAACGGGATGCTGCCCGGCGCGAACTGCGGCGGCTGCGGACTTCCCGGCTGCCGCGCGCTGGCCGAACTACTTGTGCGCGAGGACGATATAAGCTCGCTTTACTGTCCCGGGGCGGGCAACGCAACGATGTCTTCGATCGCGTCGCTCCTCGGGAAGGCCGCGCCGGAGAAAGAGCCGTCGGTGGCCGAGGTGCGTTGCGGCGGAAGCTGTGCGAAACGTCCGCGCACGAACGTCTACGACGGCGCGACATCATGCGCGGTAGCAGCATCGCTCTACGGCGGCGAAACGGGCTGCACTTTCGGCTGTCTGGGCAACGGCGACTGCGTCACGGTGTGCCGTTTCGACGCTATCCGGATGGATGCCGAAACGGGCCTTCCGGTTGTCGATGAATCGAAATGTACGGCCTGCGGAGTATGCGTGAAAGCGTGCCCGAAGATGCTTATAGAATTGCGCAAACAGGGCGTGAAGAACCGCCGAGTGTACGTCTCGTGCCGCAATATGGACAAGGGAGCCGTGGCGCGCAAAGCGTGCGAGGTGGCGTGCATCGCCTGCGGGAAGTGCGAAAAGGCATGCGCGTTTGAGGCGATCACCATCGACAAAAACATTGCGTTCATCGACTCCTCCAAATGCAAACTCTGCCGCAAATGCGTGGCCGAGTGCCCGACGGGAGCGATCGTCGAAGTTAACTTCCCGGCGAAGAAATTGACAGTTGAAAATTGACAGTTGAAAATGAGGGGAGCGAAAAATATTCTCTTATTGACATTGTTGCTGCCCTTTGCGGCGGCTGGACAGGGGTTTAAGACCACGCTGAAAGGCACCGTCACGGGTCGCGACGACTCTTTTGCCGCGGTCAAGTTCGCCGAGGACGACCTGCGTACCATGCCGCGCTATACGTTCCCCATCGAGAACGGCAGGTTCGAATTTACGATCGAGGGCGACACGATGAGGATGTTCACGCTCGTGCTCGAACATGAACTTCAGGGGGGATTGTTCAATAAATTCTTTCCCGATGCCGAGGTGGTCGAATTTACGCTTTACGACCAGGCGAACGACCATAAGAACGAGATCCGCGGAGGCGAATTAAACCGGCGTGAGAAGCAGTTGTTCGAGAGCCAGATAGCAGAATTCATGCCGGAGTATGCCCCCGTGAATGCAAGGCTGCGCGAACTGTCCGCTGCCGGCGAAATGGAGAGCGACGAGGCGAAAGAGCTGACCGCCCGGATGGAAGATATAGACCGCAGGATAGAGGAATGGACATATCGCGAATATACCGAAAACCCCGATGACATCGTGCTCTATTCGCTCTTTACAAACGATGTGAAGTTTGTCGGCAGTCTTCCCGACGATATGCAGATGGTGTGCCGTGCGGCGGAAGGTTTCGCCGCCGCCCATCCCGGACACCCCTATAACGCCTTTGTGGAGACTATTCTAAATGCCATCCAAACGATCAAGGCCGGAGGACGGTTCGCCGACTTCACGGCGCCCGACATGGACGGCACGATGCACACGCTGTCCGAGGAGATCGAAGGTAAAGTGGCGCTGATCGACCTGTGGGCGTCGTGGTGCGGATGGTGCATCGTCGACAGCCGGAAGGTGATACCTATATATAATGAGTGGAAAGAGCGTGGTTTCACGGTGGTCGGCGTGGCGCGCGAGATGGGCGATACCGATGCGTTGGCTACGGCCCTCGCCCGCGAGAAGTTCCCGTGGCTCAACCTCGTCGAACTCGACGACAGGGCGAAGATATGGAATAAATACGGCATCCCGAACATGGGAGGCAGCACGTTCCTCGTCGACCGGCATGGCACGATAGTGCGGGTCAGCCCCACGGCCGACGAGATCAGGGAGTATCTTGAGAAAAATTTGTAACGAAATATGGCAAGAAGTTTTCGCATGGGCGGCATCCATCCGCCTGACAATAAGATCAGCCGGGCGGAGCGCATCGTGAAGATGCCCCTGCCGGAAACGGTGGTGATCCCGCTCGCGCAGCATATCGGCGCACCGGCGGTCGCGGCCGTGGCCAAGGGCGATAAGGTAAAGGCGGGCCAACTGATCGGCACGGCGTCGAGTTTCGTCTCGGCTAACATCCATTCTTCGGTTTCGGGGACGGTGGTTTCCGTCGACGCGGTCGCCGACGGCGGCGGCGTGCGCAAACCGTCGGTGACGATCAAGGTCGAGGGCGACGAGTGGGCCGAGGGTATCGACCGCTCGGAAACGCTCAGGCAGGAGTGCACGCTCGCGCCCGAGGAGATCGTGAAACGTATCGCCGAAGCCGGCATTGTCGGCATGGGCGGCGCGACGTTCCCCACGCAGGTGAAGCTCTCCGTCCCTCCGGGGAAAAAGGCGGAATACCTGATAATCAACGGAGTGGAATGTGAACCTTATCTTACGTCCGACCACCGGGTGATGCTGGAGCGCGGCGAGGAACTGCTCGCGGGAGTGCGGATACTCGCCAAGGCGCTGGGCGTCGAGCGTTCGTATATCGGCATCGAGGGCAACAAGCCCGACGCGATCGAGCATCTGGGCAAGCTGGCGGCCGGTTACGAGGGAGTGGAGATAGTACCGCTGAAGGTGCAGTACCCGCAGGGCGGCGAGAAACAGCTGATCGACGCCGTGGTAAGGCGCGAGGTGCCTTCGGGGGCGTTGCCGATCGACGTGGGCTGCGTGGTGCAGAACGTGGGGACGGCGCTGGCGGTCTACGAGGCAGTGCAGAAGAACAAACCGCTGTTCGAGCGCGTGGTTACGGTGACGGGCAAGGGCATGGAGCGGCCGATGAACCTCATGGTGCGCATAGGTACGCCCGTGCGCGCGCTGATAGATTTCTGCGGCGGACTGCCGGAGGATACCGGCAAGGTGATCAACGGCGGCCCGATGATGGGCAAGGCCGTGGCGAACCTTGACAGCACAGTCACGAAAGGTACGTCGGGCATACTTTTGATGTCCGACCGCGAGGCGCGGCGCAAGGAAGCAAGCGCATGCATCAAATGCGCCAAATGCACCCGGGTCTGCCCGATGGGACTTGAGCCGTACATGCTCTACAAACTCGGCTCGCGCAACATGCTGGCCGACATGGAGGAATACTATGCACATGACTGCATCGAGTGCGGATCGTGCTCGTACACCTGCCCTGCTGCCCTGCCGCTGTTGGACTATATACGCCTGGGCAAGGCCGAGGTGATGAAGATCATGCGTGCGCGAACGGCTAAATGCTAATTGACAATTAGAGGCGGCGAGCGGAGCGAGCCGCACTCGGGCGTCCGGCAGGCGGTCGAGCGTTAGCGAGACCGGCAGACCGGAGCCAGCCCCGGCGGAGGTCTGCAATCCAACGCGCGGTGCCCCCGCACACAAACCTCCGCTGGCTCCGGCCTGAGAACACCTGCCGGGCGCAGAATTACGGCTCGCCTCAACGGCTCGCCGCCCGACACAAAATAAAATAATAAAACATAATGGATAAAAAACTGACCATATCGCCCTCGCCGCATATAAAGGGTAAGGATTCGACGCAGAAGATCATGCGCGACGTGCTGATCGCGCTCGTGCCGGCATTCGCCGTGTCGATGTTTGTGTACGGATTGCCGGTGCTCGTCGTCACGGCGGTGAGCGTAGCCTCGTGCGTGCTGTTCGAGTGGCTGATAGAGAGATTTATGCTCAACGGCGCAAAGCCCGCCGGACAACGCAGGACGAACGTCTGCGACCTTTCGGCCGTGCTGACGGGCGTGTTGCTTGCCTTCAACCTGCCTTCGAACCTGCCGCTTTGGATGGTGGTGATCGGGGCATTGGTTGCGATCGGGATCGGTAAGATGGCATTCGGCGGACTGGGGCGCAACCCGTTCAACCCCGCGCTGGTGGGCCGCGTATTCCTGCTGCTCTCGTTCCCGGTTGCGATGACCACGTTCCCGGCTCCGGAGGCGGCCGACGCATTCTCGGGCGCAACGCCGCTGGCGTTCGTCAAGGAGGCGATCAAGAACGGCCAGAGCCTGAGCGAGATCGCCCCGTCGATAGACTACATGGGCCTGCTCACGGGTATGAACGGTGGTTCGTTAGGCGAGATCGCCGCGGGCGCACTGCTCCTCGGCTTCGTCTATCTGCTGATCCGCAAGGTGATAAGGTGGACTATTCCGGTGTTCGTGCTGGGCTCGATGTTCGCGTTCACGGGCATCCTGCACCTCGTTAACCCCGAACTGTACATCAGCCCGCTGTTCCACATCCTCACGGGCGGCGCGATACTCGGCGCGGTGTTTATGGCCACGGACTACGTCACCTCGCCGATGAACTGCGGCGGGATGATCGTGTACGCGATCGGCATCGGGGTGATCACGGTCCTGATCCGCGTCTGGGGTTCCTACCCCGAGGGCATGTCGTTCGCGATACTGATAATGAACGCGGTGGTGCCGCTGCTGAACAAGTACATGAGGCCCAAGCGTTTCGGGGCCGTAAAAGCTAAAGTATAGGAGCTATGAAGAGTTCGCTTAAAAATATGGTGCTCTGCCTCGGGCTTATCACGCTCGCGGCGTCGGCGGGACTGGCGCTGGTCTACGATGTGACCAAGGGGCCGATCGAAGCCGCCAAACAGCAGAAGACGACAGGTGCGCTCGCAAGCGTGATCGAGGAGTTCGACAACGACCCCACGGCGGAGACTACCGCGCTGGAGTTGGACGGCATGCAGATCAAGGTCTACACCGGCCTCAAGGGCGGCAAGCCGAGCGGCTATGCGGTCGAGACGATGAGCATCGGCTATGGCGGCGAGATCAGAATGATCGTCGGTTTCTGCCCGAACGGAGAGATCTATAATATCGAGGTGCTGCAGCATAACGAGACCCCGGGCCTGGGCAGCAAGATGACCGAGCCGGGCAACCCTCTGGTGCTCAGTTTCCAAGGTAAGAACCCCGCCGACATGAAGATGGCGGTGACCAAGGAGGGCGGCGACGTCGACGCGATCACGGCCTCGACAGTTTCGTCGAAGGCTTATATCGACGCCGTGGCGCGCGCCTATGCGGCGTTCCGCTCTGTGGCATTCGGCGAAGCGGCCACAGGCGTGGGACAGCCCGACGCGGCGGCCGGAGCGACGGCAACCGACGGCAGTGCGGGAGCTACCGCAGCCGATGGCGAAACCGGCGCAACCACGGAACAGGCCGACGGCGGCACAAGCGCAACCGCAACCGCAACCGAAACCAATGAGAAAGGAGAAGGAAATGAGTAAATTACAGATACTTACCAAAGGGCTTATCAAGGAGAACCCGGCGTTCGTCCTGCTGTTGGGCATGTGCCCGACGTTGGGGACGACCTCTTCGGCCGTGAACGGCCTCGGGATGGGAGTGGCGACGATGTTCGTCCTCGTACTGTCCAACGTCGTGATCTCGATCCTCAAGAACGTGATCCCGGACAAGGTGCGCATCCCTGCCTATATCATCGTGATCGCGGCGCTGGTGACCATCCTCCAGTTGGTTATGGAGGCTTACGTACCTGCGCTGTACAACACCCTCGGCGTGTTTATCCCGCTGATCGTGGTGAACTGTATCATCCTTGGCCGCGCCGAGGCGTTCGCAAACAAGAACGGCATGGTCGATTCGGCGCTCGACGGCATCGGTATCGGCCTCGGCTTCACTGGTGCGCTGACCATTCTGGGCGCATTGCGCGAGATGTTGGGTGCGGGTGCTATCTTCGGACATAAATTCATCACGGGCGACGGAATCCTGATCTTCATCCTCGCCCCCGGAGCGTTCATCGCCCTCGGCTTCCTGATCGCGATCTTCAAGAAACTAACCGCTAAAAACGCGTAAGTATGGAATATTTCGTAATTATCATCGGCGCCATATTCGTAAACAACATCGTTCTCGCGCAGTTCCTCGGCATCTGCCCGTTCTTGGGCGTATCGAGCAAGGTGAACACGTCGATCGGTATGGGCGCGGCGGTTACGTTCGTTATGACCATCACCGCGGTGGTCGCCTACCTGCTGCAATACTACGTGCTCATCCCGTTGGGGATCGAGTATATGCAGACGATCGTTTTTATCCTTGTCATCGCGGCCCTCGTGCAGATGGTCGAGATAATACTGAAGAAGGTGAGCCCGGCGCTCTATCAGGCGCTCGGCGTGTTCCTGCCGCTCATCACCACCAACTGCGCGGTGCTCGGCGTCGCGATCCTGTTGGTGCAGAAGGAGTACAACATGCTCCAGTCGGTGGTCTACTCGGCGGCAACGGCCGTGGGCTTTACAGTGGCCCTGGTCCTCTTCGCCGGGATACGCGAACGGCTCGAACTCGAAGACCTGCCGCAGGCGATGAAAGGCGTGCCTATCGCGCTCGTCACGGCCGGCATCCTCGCAATGGCTTTTATGGGATTCTCGGGACTGGTTTAAACACTGTCCGAACGAATTATGCAGGCGGCCGCACGTTGAAAGTGCGGCCGTTTCGCTATCTTTGCGCACATGAATGAAAAGAGTATGCCGAGGCGTGTAAGTTTCCACACGCTGGGGTGCAAGATGAATTTCGCCGAGACGTCGACAATCGCGCGGCAGTTCGAGGAGGGCGGCTTCGAACGGTGCGCGTCGGGCCGCGACGCCGATATATGCGTGGTGAACACCTGCTCGGTCACGGAACACGCCGACAAGAAGTGCCGCAACCTGATCCGCAAACTCGTGCGCGAAAACCCGCACGCCATCATCGCTGTAACTGGATGCTACGCCCAGCTTCGCCCCGACGCCCTCGCCGCCATCGAGGGGGTCGACCTGGTGGTGGGCAACAACGATAAGGAGGAATTGTACGCCCGGGTGGCCGCGCTCGCGGGCAAGGGCGGCACGACGGTTTACAGCTGCGGCGCGGAGGAGTTGACGCGCTTTTTCGCCTCGTTCTCGTCGGGCGACCGCACGCGCGCGTTCCTCAAGGTGCAGGACGGGTGTAGCTACCGCTGTTCCTACTGCACGATACCTTACGCGCGCGGCGAGAGCCGCAACATCCCTGTCGCCGAGATAGTCGACAGCGCCCGCAGGATCGCCGCGGGGGGGCAGAAGGAGATTGTGATAACGGGCATCAACACAGGCGATTTCGGCCGCACGACGGGCGAGCGGTTCATCGACCTGCTGCGCGAACTCGACTGCGTGGACGGCATCGAACGCTACCGGATCTCATCCATCGAACCCAACCTGCTCTCCGACGACGTCATCGCCCTCACGGCCGCGGGAGGTAAGTTCCAACCCCATTTCCACATCCCTTTGCAGAGTGGCTCGGACAGGATACTCGCTCTGATGCGCAGGCGCTACACCACCGAAAAATTTGCAGAGAGGATCGCCGCCCTGCGCGCCGCTATCCCCGGTGCGTTCATCGGCGTGGACGTGATCGTTGGTTTCCCGGGCGAAACTGACGACGATTTCGAAACGACCTGCCGGTTCCTCGAATCTGTCGCACCGGCTTTCCTGCACGTTTTTCCCTATTCTGTCCGTCCGGGTACGCCCGCCGCGGAGTTCCCCGGAAAAGTTCCGCCGCAGGTGGCCGCCCATCGCGTCAGGCACCTCACTTCGCTTAGCGACAGGCTGCACGGCGAATTCTATGCCCGGCACATCGGGCGCCAGGCAAGGGTTTTGTATGAAAGTACGGTGCGCGGCGGCATGATGAGCGGGTTCACGGAAAATTATATAAAGGTGTCGGCCCCCTATGACCGCGCGTTGGTGAATACTGTTTGCCGCGTGCGGCTCGGCGGCCCCGATGCCAATGGCGATCTTCAGGCGGAAGCAGTGGTTAACGGTTAGTGGTTAATGTTAATTAGCAGTGTCATTTCTCGTTCTGTACCGACCACCGGTTCTCGGCCCGCAGCCGGCGGAGGGAAACGAGTAACGCAGTGGAACGCGGCCCTCCGCATCCGGGGGCTGCGGGCCGCAAGGGCTGTCTAAAGCCAGCCCTGCCAACACACAAAGTCCCCGCTCCCCGTAACCATATTATCCGAAACGTGAAATATAAACTTGTATGCAGTCGCTAAAAATTATTCCCCGGTATTGTTAAATCGTGCATAAAAAATTATCTTTGAGAGATTAAACTCACGACTTATGGATTTGAAAGCATTGGGCCGCGACTGGGCGGTAGCGGACCGTATAATGACCGGCTGGCTGAACGGCACGCCGGTATCGGCGATCGACAAGGACATAGTGCTCGAAAAATTGCGCCGGATCTACGAAGAGGTCTATGCGGCGGATTATCTCGAATCTCGTGTACCCGAACCGGAACCCATGCCGGAACCCGAACCGGAACCCATGTTCGAACCCATGCCCGAACCGGTGGAATTCCCTGCCGGCGACATGCTTGCGGAGACCGACGAGCCCGTGTCCGAGCCTGAGTGCGAACCCGTGTCCGAGCCTGAGTGCGAAGAAAATATACCGGCCGACAAGGCTAAGATCGACCGCCGCGCGCTGCTTTCGCTCTACGACGATCCGGTGGAAACGGATATTCCGGCGGCCGGGCCTGTGAATGTGCCGGAGCCTGTGATCGCCCACGGTGATACCGCCGGGCCGGTCAGGGTTTGGGGCGAGGTGGCAGGTGGCGAACCGACGATCGCCGACGCTTATGCGGGCAGCGTACACGACATGGCTTCGGAACTGGGCGGCGGCCCTGTGAATAGCCTGCGCGAGGCGATAGGCGTGAACGACAAATTCCGGATGGTGCGCGATATGTTCGGTTCTGATGTCGATGCCTACGACGATGCGATCGCGCGGTTCGAGGGTTTCACCGACCTCGACGACGCGATGGTGTATATGTACGAGAACTTCAGTTGGAACCCCGACGACGAGAGCGTGAAGATGCTGGTCGACCTGCTGACCCGGAAACTGGCTTAATAAATTGACAGTTGATAATTGACAGTTGACAATGATTTTTTGCATTGTGTCCATTGTCAATTGTCCATTGTCAATTGCCCATTGTCAATTAGCAATATGTCTAAACTCTACATAGTACCCACCCCGATCGGCAATCTCGACGATATTACGCTGAGGGCCGTGAAGACGCTTTCGGCGGTCGATCTGATCCTTGCCGAGGACACGCGCACGACCGCGTTCCTGCTCAGGCACCTGGGTATCGAAAAGCGCCTCCAATCGCATCACAAGTTCAACGAACATGCCAAGGTGGCGTTGATCGCCGGACGGATAGCGGCGGGGGAGAGTGTCGCTTTGGTTTCCGATGCCGGTACGCCGGGCATCTCCGATCCCGGTTTCCTGTTGGTGCGCACGTGTATCGAGGCGGGTGTGGAGGTAGAGACGCTGCCCGGGGCGACGGCTTTCGTCCCGGCGCTGGTGCAGAGCGGGTTTCCCTGCGACAGGTTCTGCTTCGAGGGTTTCCTGCCCCAGAAAAAGGGACGTTCGCGGCGGCTGCAACAGCTTGCCGACGAGGAGCGTACCGTGATATTCTACGAGTCGCCATACCGCGTGGTGAAATTGTTGGAGCAACTCGCCGCGGTGATGGGCCCCGAAAGACCGGTGTCGGTATCGCGGGAGCTGACCAAAAAATTCGAAGAGACGGTGCGCGGAACTCTCGCCGGGGTCGCCGAACACTTTACCCGTAAAGAACCCAAAGGCGAATTCGTTGTCGTAATGGCCGGGAAACCGAAAGATTTAGACAGGCTCTGAACATGGAATTCTGGACACGGGTAGAGATCGTCCCGTTCGGACGGCGTATAGACCACACCCAAAACGGGTTGTCCATTGGGTCGTGCTTTGCCGGTAACATGGCCGCGAAACTGGTTCGCGCCGGGTTCCGGATCATGGCGAACCCTTTCGGCGTGCTGTTCAATCCCGTTTCGATCGCCGACACGCTCGTGCGTATGGAGCGGGGAACGCCATTCACACCCGGCGACCTTGTCCTTGCGGACGATGTGTGGTGCAATTTCGCGTTCCACGGCGCTTTCTCGTCGACCCGTCCCGGACAGGCGCTCGAAGCGATGAATGCCGCGGTGGAGGAGGGCGCCCGGGCGTTGCGCGCGGCCGGCTATGTGATCGTGACGTTCGGCACGGCGTGGGTCTACGCCCTTGCGGAGGATCCGGAGCGGGTGGTCGCCAACTGCCATAAATTGCCGGCCAGTACATTCGTGCGGCGCAGGCTGACGACAGCCGAAATCACGGCGCGTTACGACGAACTTTTCGAGGGCGTACTCGCCGACAAGCACGTTATATTTACCGTCAGCCCCGTGCGCCATGTCAGGGACGGGCTTGCCGAAAACACGCTGAGCAAGGCCGTGCTGATCGAAGCCGTCCACGAGCTTGTCGGCCGCCATGCCAATGCCGACTACTTCCCCGCGTTCGAGATCATGAACGACGAACTGCGCGACTACCGGTTCTACGCCGACGATATGGTACACCCGTCGTCCGTCGCGGTCGAATATATCTGGGAGCGCTTCGGGCAGACGATGCTCACGGACCGTGCGCGCGAAGCCGCGGCTGCGGCGGAAAAGATCGCGGCAGCCATGGAACACCGCCCTCTAAGGCCGGATACGGCCGCCTTCAGAAAATTCCGGGAGACAATGGCGGCGCGGGTCGCTTCTTTGGCCATCCTTTATCCGGAAATTGATTTTTCCCGGGAACAGCGTTATTTCGGGACCACAGCCGTCGGCGAGCCGTAGATGCGGGCCTGACCCGGGTATCCGGCAGGGCGGCCGCGCTTCACGCGCGGCCGTAATTTTGCGGTTTAGTTCTCAGTCCGGAGCCAGCGGAGGAGTGGAAAGGCATCGCGTGGTAGGCAGTCCTCCGCCGGGGATGGCTCCGGACTGCAAGGGCTGTC
>QMCE01001130.1_pt1 | contig 15075 bp, 11 predicted proteins | sample 1821851 | NCBI WGS metagenome assembly QMCE01 (sample SAMN09453174, study PRJNA476694) | Termite gut metagenome, whole genome shotgun sequencing project. | isolation source: worker | host: Odontotermes sp. | place: South Africa:Pretoria | collected 2016-01-28 | reverse complement strand
CCCACACCCAGATTTTCAGTCTAGTGCTCTACCGACTGAGCTACCTCGGCTTGATTTTTGTCACCTTAGCAGAGTTGCTTTGCCTAGTCAAGCTTTTTTAACCGCAATGTCAAAGCAAAATAGAAATGTCCGCTTAAAGGGGAGAGGTGGAGTTCCTGGCGTCCAATTTGAACTTCGCAAGCAGATAGTGCGGTTGAAGGAGTCTGGGCTGGCTAGCTTTGAGATTGCGTAAATAGCAAGTTTAACGTCTGAACATGTAAGTCGAATCTGGCGAAATTACCGCAATGGTGGAGTTTCAGCCATCCGTGTCAAAATGCACGGAGGGAGGCCGGGTGTGGCGCACGTCTTTAACCCAGAGCAGGAAAAATCTTCGCGAAGCCTGATGAACGATAAGGTTCCGGATCAATTTGCGCGGGGAAGAGATTAGCGAAAAGACTAGCCCGGCCCGTCGCTGTGTTATGGAGCGGATTTTTGCGAGGCTCAATAGCTTTCAGACTATAAGAATACCTTATTGCCAAAGGCTAAAAAACTATTTGGCCTGGCTGCATCTCGCATGTGCCATCGTTTTCTTTCGGCAGCTTCATGAAAAAAAGCAAATTATACCGACCCAGGCTTTGGTGATTTTCAGGAGGTAGTCGCCCAGACGCTCGAAGTAATTTATCATATCCGAAAAAACCAGGCCCTGGTCCACCCCGCACTGGCCCTCCCGGAGGCGGGCCATGTGGCCGTCGCGCATGGCGTCGCGCATGTCGTCCAGCTTCTCTTCCAACTCGTGGGCGCGGGGCAGGATGTCGGTGCGGTTTTCGCGGAGGGCGGAGGTCACGAGTTCATGAAATTCCAGGGCCGTGGCCGATATTTTGCGATAATCCTCCAGGGCTTCTTCCGAAAGCTGAACCTTGTGATCTATGGCGTAGGTGATGAGTTCGGCGATATTGCTGGTGGTGTCGCCGATGCGCTCGATGTAGTTGACCATGCCCATCTGGGCGGTGATGGCCCTCTGTTCCTCCTTGCTGTTCCTGTCGCCGTACAGATGCACCAGATAGCGGTGTATGGCCTTCTGGAGGCTGTCCAGGGCTTCCTCCCGCACCTCGTATTGGCTCAAATCCTTGTGCTTGCCGCTGGAAAGGGCCGGAAAGACCTGGGCGGCCATGTCCTGGCTGATTTCCGCCATGCGCACGATTTCGCGGCGAGACTGGCTCAGGGCCACGGTGGTGGTTTTGAGGGAAGCCTCGTCCAGATAGAGGGGGGTCATGAGGTTCGCGTGGTCCAGTTCCTTGCCCTTGGGAGTGAGGGCTATGCCCAGCTTCACCAGTAAAGGCAGGGCCGAGACCATGACGACGGCGTTGACGACGTTGAAGATGGTGTGGGCGTTGGCCACGTAGCGGGCGATGTTGGGCTTGGCCCCGTTCACCAGAAGCTCCGCCGGACCCATGCCGGCGAAGGTCATGGTGGACCATTCCACCAGGTGGACGTAGAAGGGAAAGAGCAGAACCATGTAGGTCGCGCCCACGACGTTGGATATGGAATTGGAGCGGGCCATGCGCCGGGCCGGCAGATCGGTTTTCAGGGCGGCCAGTTCGGCGGTGATGGTGGTGCCGATGTTGTCGCCCAGAACCAGGGCCATAGCCCCCGGCAGGGTCAGAAGCCCCTGGCTGGCCAGGGCCATTGTGAGGCCCACGGTGACGGAGCTGGATTGCACTATCATGGTGCAGACGGCGCCCACCAGGACGCATAAAATGACGCCGCCGGTGGAAGCCGCGTCGAATTTGGTGAAAAATTCGACGATGAGTTCCGATTCCTTGAAGGGGGCCACCCCGGCCTTCATCAGGTCCATGCCGTAGAACAAAAGGGCTAGGCCCAGGATGAAGCCGCCGATTTCCTTGAGGTGGCGGCTGTTGGAAAAGACGCGCAAAAGGCTGCCCAGGGCGATGCCGGGCAGGGCCAGGGCGGAGACGTTGAAAGCCAGAAGCTGGGCCGTGACCGTGGTGCCGACGTGGGCGCCCAGGGCCACGCCCACGGCCTGTATGGTGCTCATGAGACCGGCGTTCACGAAGCCCACCAGCATGACGGTGGTGGCGCTGGAGCTTTGGATGACGGCGGTGACGCCGACGCCGGTGAGGCAGGCTATGACCCTGTTGGTGGAAACGGCGGCCAGTATGGCCTTCATCCGTTCCCCGGCGATGCGCTTTAATGAATCTGACATGATGGTCATGCCGTAAATGAAGAGCCCCAGGCCGCCTAGGGTGCTGAAAATTACCGTGTGCCAGTGCATGTGCGCCGCCCCTTTTGCAGAGATGTAGACGCCAAGAGAATATCACATTTTACGGAATTTTTATAGAGCGTTGACGTTATGCTTATTTTGCGGCGATTCTCATTGTAGATTTTTGCCTTCGTTTCAGGGCTCGCAAATCGGGCAAAAAGAGTCATTTTTGCCCGATTGGGATGTGAATTGGCTGTAAAACAAGTCGCTACGCTCCGTCTCGCTGCGCTCGACCTTTTTACTTTGAGAATTGCTGAATATTTTGCGTTGAAAATGTATATCAAAGGTGTTACATTTGAAATATGGAGGTGTGCTATGCCCAAAACAGCAACTATGAGCCTGCGTATTGACCCCAATATGAAACGTGATGTTGAGGCCATATATTCCCGCTATGGCTTAAGCATAACCGATGCGATAAATATTTTCTTGCATCAGTCGCGCAATATCGGCGGCCTGCCTTTTGATCTCCGACCGCCGCTGCCCAATGCGGAAACCCTGGCCGCGATGAAAGAAGCCGATGAAATGGCCGAAGCCGGGCGAGCCCGTTTCAATAACGTCAGCGACATGATGAATGAATTAAAATCATGAGACGCCAAATAGACTTTACCGGGCGTTTCAAGAAAGATTATAAACTTTCAATAAAACGCGGCATGCCGATAGAGGAGCTTGATGTGTTAATAGATATGCTGGCCAACGGCAAAAGCCTGCCTGAAAGATATCTTGACCATCCACTAAGCGGCAATTACAAAAATCACCGCGAATGCCATATCCAGCCGGACTGGCTGTTGATTTACCGGCTTTCACCCGCCATGATACATTTTGTCCGTACAGGCACTCACAGCGATATTTTTTAAAATGTATAGATCCTGCTCAGCGTAAGTTTTTTCAGCAATTCTCAAAGTAAAAAGGTCGAGCGCGGCGAGACTTCGCCTCGCGACTTGTTTTATCGCCAATTCACATCCCTATCGGGCAAAAATGACGCTTTTTGCCCGATTTGCGAGCTCTGAAACGAATGTAAAATCTACAACGAGAATCGCTGAAGCTTCTTAAATACGGCGGCAACGTCAATAGTAGTATGCTATAATGAATCATGACCGACCTTTTGAAAAAACATGGCGCCGCGATTTTGTGCGGCGGCCGGAGCCACAGAATGGGCTTCGACAAAGCCGCGGCCCTTTTGAACCGCAGGGGCGAGCCGCTCCTTTTTTCATTGGCCGTGGAACTGGCCGCGCGTTTTGCGGACGTGACGCTGGTCACCAACGATCTGGACAAATTTTCGAAAATGCCCGAGGAGCTTTTCGCCTTCGAGCGGGTTCTGGACCTCCACCCCGGCGCCGGTCCGGCCGGGGCCATACACACGGCCCTGGCGGCCAGGCCGGGCCGGAGCCTTTTCATCATGGCCTGCGACATGCCGGACATTGATTGGGGCCTCGCGGAAAAACTGGCCGAACTGATGGAGGCGGAGGGGGCCGACGTGGCCGTGCCCCGGCATGGCGCGTTGCGGGAGCCGCTTTTCGGTTTTTACGGCCCGGCGGCTCTCTCCGTTTTCGGGCGCGGCCTGGCCGCCGGTCTCCGCAAGGTCTGGCTCTTTTACGACGAGTTGAAAATAGCCTATCTCGATTTGAATGAAGATGAGGCGGTCTCAAGCGTTTTGAGGAACATCAACACCCCGGAAGATATTTTCAGGGCTGGTCTGCCCTTTCCTCCTGTGCCCTATGTAAGGACTGATTAATTGTCTTTTTGCTCTCCGGCGTTGTTGCTCGCGTTTACCTGTGCTCCGGGAAAAGCCCCACGCCGTCCGCGACCGCGTATTCGGGAAAAGATATGACCGCCCCCGTCCCCCGCCATCTAACCTTCATGTCCACCCTGTTGCCGTCCAGACAGTCCGCCGTGAGCGTGAAGCCGTAGGCCGCGTCTTCCGAATGCATTGTAAGGCCCGTTATGTCCCGGCAAACGCCCGGCGCGAGTTTGGCGGCGTAATGCTTGAACAGCCTGGATTCGTCGCCCGTGTAATGGACGCTGTAGGAGAGGAGCCCGCTCTTTATGGTGCGGCTCCGCAAACGCAGGAGACGGTTTTTGGCCTGGACGGCCAGGATTTCCTCCTCATTGGCGGCTTGAGGGGCGGACGGCGCGGGCGGCGGCGGGATTTCCACTCGCGCGGCGGACCTGAAAAAGAAGCCCAGGACGGCGAGGAAGAGGGCCAGGAGCAAAAAGCCGATGGCCGTGACCCTGGCCGGGGAGAGGCTTGCTTCTGGGAAAACCGTGACTTCCGGCCAGGCGTCGTCTTCAGGCTGCCGGCTGGTGAAGGCCTCGCCTTCGCGACCCCGGACGCGGGCGAGGATGCGAGCCCGCAATTCTTCGGAAGAGACCGCCGTCTCCGTCTTCTCCTCCGCCCTTTCGGGAGGGCGTAGGAAAAAACGCTCCCCGCATTTGGGGCATTTGGCCCAAGCCCCCTTAAGCGGCACACGCTCGTCGGCCACGCGGGATTTGGCCCGGCAATGGGGGCAGCGGACATTCATGTCAAGCACCTTGCATCGCTTAATTTTTTGACGAAGCTGATGAAAGCGGAACCGCCTCATAAACCGTCATCCCGGCTTTCGCCGGGATGACGATAATGAAAAGCTGCTTCGCTTGTGTCGCCCTGTGAGAACTTATTTATTTCTCAACAAATCCTTGAAATAATCTTCCGGGTTCAGGCGCACGCCCAGGTCCAGAACCTCGCTCCAGGAGACGAGCTGGGGGCCGCTGCCGCCCTGGCCGCTGGGAATCGTTATGCCGTCTTCCACGCCCGACTGCCCCTTGATGTCGTAATGGGTTCCGTCGGCCCCGTGGGTGATGGAGGCCTGGGCGGCCAGGCCCTGGTCGCCGTAAAGCGCGCCGGTCAATTTCATTATGGCCGCGCCGCTTTCGTCCCTCCGGCCCGTGTCGAAGGCCTTCAGACCGTAGTTCGCCATGTGGGGCGCGGCCAGGCCGGTGAAAAGGTCCATCACCAGCATGAAGGAATCGCCCGCCGGGTTGCAGTCGTCGCCGGAGGGGGCGTAGACGCTGACCACGGCGTTGGAGACGCCGTTGGCCTGGTTGTCTATTTGCGGCTGGGTATTGATCAGCTCAAAGACGTTGGCCTGCTGCGACCAGAAGTCCACGCTTTTCCTGACGTTCAAGGCCCGCCTGTAGCCGGTGTAGCCGGCCGCCGGGTCCTGGAGGGCCGCCGAAAGTTGGCGGTAGCTCGTGAAATTGCCGGGGCACCGGGTCTGACCCTGGGGCAGGGCGCTCACGTCGCAGGCGACGGAGCCGTTGGAATAGACGTCGTAGGCGCTGACGTCTAAGATGCCGCCAGTCCCCACGTTCGCGCTGAGAACCGTGTTGTTGGGGATGGGAATGCCGCGCGTGGCCTGATCTTCCTTTATGCCGTAAAAATACTGGGTGTAGTCCCTGGCGCAGGCCGCGTCGGGCGTGGCGGACGAGCCGCAGGGATAGGCGTCGTTCTTGCCCCACATGCGGCCCGTGCCAAAGACCAGCCACATGTTGCCCCGGCCGTCGTAGGCGGCGTTGATGGCGCCCGTTATGGGGCGTTCGGGATTGAACATGCGGGTGAGCTTCCACTCGGCGGGGCGCAGGGCCGCGCCGTTGGAACCCACCGTCAGGAGGCGGTAGAGGGCGCCGGTTTGGCGCAGGGCGCCGCTGGAATTGATGGTTTCGGAGGAAAGCCCCAGATAGACCGCCGGATTGCTCCAGGAGCCCGGCCTCGCCGTATTTTTCTGGGCCACGGGCATGAAGGCGCTGTTGAAGAAGCTTTTTTCCTCCAGGGCCTCCAGCGTGACGGTCCTCTGGCCGGTCAGGGCGTCCAGCACAACGACGCGGGCCTTACGGGAGCTTTTGCCCTCATAAGTTTCGCGGCCGTCCACATTGGGGCCGGAGGCCAGGACCACGTACCAGTGTCCGCCCACGGAGATGGGCATGGGCTTGACGCTGGTCTGGCCGATCTCCGGCGTGGAATAGCGCCACAGGAGCGTGGGTTCCTTTTCGGGATCGGTGACGTCCAGGGCGAAGTATTCCGAGTGGACGTACTCGGGCAGGGCGTCGGTTCCGACGTTTATGGAGCGGCCGCCCAGGCGCAGGCCGCCCAGGAGCACGGTGCGCCAGCCGCCGTATTTGTCGCTCGGGTCGCCTATCCGCATATCGGCCACGGTGGGGGTGAGATCCATCATGTAGACGTGATTGAAATCCGTCTTGGTCTGCCACTCCAGATGGGGCAGGAGGGAAGCGGGAATATAGGCCCACAGTTCCGCCCCCAGATCGTGGGCCGCCCGCTTCGCGTCGCCCACCACCGGCTGAGTGAAATAGGCGGCGTGGCCCAGGGTCAGGGAGCCGTAGAAGCCCGCGTTCACCGCGTGCAGGAAGCCGTCGTTGGAGCCGAAATAGACCATGTTGCGGCGTCCGGCCACTTCATTTTTGAAGGTGTTGTAGGACATGTCGCCGTACATCAAATGATAGTTGGCGTCGGCCCCGCCCACGATGACGGGGGTGGAATTCATGACGTCGCCCAGGCGCCAGACTTTGGAGACCGAAGGGAACCAGGAGCTTTGCACGGAGCGGCTCCTGAAACCCGTCTGGTCCTGGCCCAGGGTGTAGGAAATGAGTTTCCTGGCTGAGTTCTGGTCGCCGCAGCGCAGAAGTCTTCTGAGGGTCGCGTTATTGGCCTTGCCCGGCTCGAAGACGTAGCGGTTCAGGGGCACGGCGCTCCAGGGCGCGCTTCCGTCCGTCTTCGGGGCCGAGGCCGCATCGGGGAAATAGGAATAGACGAGGCGGCCCGCGCCCGTGCCTCTGGCCGCTGAAGCGAAGGCGCGGGGGATGGCGACGTTGTCCAGGGCCATGAGCCAGCGGGCGGTGTTCCAGACGGCGCGTATCTGTTCCGCGCTGTCCAGCTCTTCCCACTCGTCCGGCGGCGGCGGGGCGTTGCCGCCGCCCAGGTCGCGATAGCGGTAGGGCCGGGGCTGGCCTTCGGGGTTGTTCCGCATGACCACCACCTGGTCTTTGGATATGTCCAGGAGCCTGTCGCCTATGAGGGGATTCTGATCCGAATCCTCGCGCTTGTTGACCCAGGCGTCCACGAAAAGGCCGTAGATGTTGCCCAGCCACTTGACCTTCTCGGCGGAGCCGGGCCTTACTTCATATTCTATGTTGTACTGGGTCTCCACGCTCAGGCCGCCGCCCAGAACTTCGCTGACCGAGGCGGAATTGGCCGTGCCCGTGGAGACGCTGTTGGCGATGGCCTGGAAAGCCTGGCCCAGCTTGTCCGGGAGGGAGGCCAGGTTGGCGACGTAGAAATAGTTTTTGGGTATCCGCGCCCCTTCTTCGCCGTAATTGGCCGTGCCGTCCGGGTTTTCGCCCTGTATGGCGGCCCAGGTGGAGGGGTTGTCGTTGTCCGGGAGGCCCGTGCCGCGAAGATCGGAAAAGCCGCCGTATTTGGCCGCCAGTTCCATGGGGCTGGGCAGATAGGCGACTTTGGGCGGATTGGCGGAAAATTCAAAGGAACGGGTCTGGAGAATGCGCATTCTATTACGGGCGTTGACTTTGGCGTCATTGGCGGCGTTGTTGGTTCCGGTCACCCCGCACCATGCGCTGTTCATGCTTTTGGAGCCTTTGCCGTTCAGGGGTTTTTCGCAGCCCATTGGCGTGAAAAGCGCATCGTAATACAGGGTGGAGCCCCTGGCCCAGGTCTGGTTGTTTTTGCCCCCGTCGTCGCAGCTCCTGCGCAGGGGGGGGACGCCGTTTTTGGCCCAGTCGTCGATGCCGTCGGCGCTGGTGGTGTAGGGATAGCAGGTATTGTTGTTGGTGTTGGAAGACACGTCGATATAGGTGCCGTCATAGTCGTTTTCCGTGCCCGTTATGGTGTAGCCCAGGCCCAGCTCCGCGCCGGTGGAGGTGCGGAGGATCATGGTGGTGACGGCCAGCCCCGCGATTTTATCCCTGGGTATCCTCATGGCGCCGCCGCCCCGTTTGCGGGCGAAGCGGAAGTATTTGCCGGCATTGGCGTTGGCGGCGGGGTCCCCGCCGTTGCCCGCGGGCGCGTTATAGCCCTTAAGGGGGCCGCTGTGTATGACCACCGCCCCTCTGGCCCGGCACAAGTTCGTGCAGGAGGCCTCGTCGGCGAAGGGGAGGGAGGCGTCGCTGGTCAAAAGGTTCACCTCATAGATGGAGGTGGAATCCTGCTCGTAATCGCTCCAGCCCACATAAACCTCGCCTTCGTCGGGATAGTTGACGTTTATCCGCACCCGGTAGGGGGTGCCGTCGTCGTCCGTGTCCCAGTTTTCAATGGCGTAGCCGATGAAGCTTAAAAGGTGCGCCGGGTCGCGGTTCATGACGGCCGTGGGCGATATGCTGATTTGCCGTCTGGCCGCGCCGGAGGAGGCGGGGAGCACGAAGTCCAGCCCCGGCAGGGCCGGGGTCACGCCCACGGTGTAGATGTCTATGGGTTCGTTCTTGTTTTTGTCGGGGCTGAAATTGTGGGTGCGGGCGTAAAGGGCCACGGCGGCCATGCTGTAGCTGCCGGAAAGCGAAGGCTCGTTGGGGCAGAGGCCCACGACTTCGCTTAAACTGTCCATGTCCCTCGGGGTGCAGACGGCCCGTTCGCCCGAGTTGTGCGGGTTTTGGGCGAAATAGTATTGGGTGCCGTCGTCGCCGTAGCCTTCATGCTTCGTGATGGCGTCCAGATAGGTCTTCATGTTGTTTGAGCTGAAATTTGGAAATTCGCCGGCCTTGCCCTTGAGCTGGGGCAGGAGCGGCGGGCCGGAGATGTCGCCCAGATCGTCGTAGTCGAAGGTGTTGTCGATGTCCGACAGCATCAGGATGACCGGCTTGGAACACTTTTCGGCCAAATCCGCGCGCCGGCCCGCTTTCCAGTCGCTGAAGGAAGGCAGGGGCCGGGAGGCGGGATACAGATCGTTGCGGGAGCTTTCCCTGGCGCTGTAAAAAGAGGCGGTGGCCCCGGTCAGAGCGTTGTTGTCTTTCGCGGCCAGGCCCGCGAAATAGCGAACCCCCTCGAAAAGCATTTCCCCCATGGGATTGCCGAAGGCCGACCAGTCCGCCTGAAAGCCGGCGCGGTTGCCGCTGGTGGCCACCACCCAGGAGGTGACGGTGAGCTTGTCCATAGTTCTGATGATGTTGTTTTTGGCCGTATTGGCGCGGTCGGCGGACAAAATCCCGGTTTCGGGATTGACGGCGCCGGCTATGGAATCAATATGGTGCCTGATGACGCCGCCCTTCCTTTTGGTGGTGACGCTGTTGTTGGCGCTGCTGTCGGCCGTTCCGGTCATGAGGCCGAAATACATGCCGCCTTCGTATTTCTGCAAAAGCCCGGTGGGTTTGTAGCGGCCGTTTTTCGGATATTGGGTGCAGTTTTCGCCTTTGGGGGGGCCTGTGGCCGGATCGTCGCCGGGCAGGAGCTGGCACACCTGGACCCTGGCGTTCAGGACATTGTAGTTGTGGGAGCTGAGGCAGGCGGCGGTAGTCGAGTTGGCGTCGCCGCTGTAGGTGTCGCAGACGGTCACGTTGCCCTTGGAGTAGTCGTCTATGCCCGGAAATTCGCCCCTGGCCGGGATGAGCTCGCCGTCGCCCAGAACGGTCCAGTTCCAGACGCGGAAGTCAGTGTCGTCTATGTTCTTCCTGTCGGCCGGAATGTTTAAGGCCAAATGCAACAGCGGCGGCTTGCTCAGGCTGTCGTTGCTGATGCCGTCGGTGTAGCGGGCGAAAAAGTGCATGGCCCCGGCATTGGGCTTTCCCACGCCCAGATAGTAATTGGCGTTGTAATAGGGCAGGTGAGGGGTCTTTTCGCCCCAGGCCTTGTCGCCCATGATGTCATAGCCCCAGACCATCGCGTTGCGCGGGATATAGGAATGCTCCAGAACCGTGGAGCTTTCCGTGTCCGTCTGGCGGGTTCCGCCGTACAGCACCTTTTTTATGGCGTCGATGCGGCTGGTCATCATGAAGTTCAGCCAGTTGCCGTGCCACTCGCCGCTCTTGTTCACGTTGCACACGCCGTGGGCGTTTTTAGGGACTTTGACGGAAACGGGTATGTCGGAGGGGGCGGCCATATCCACATAGCCGCCTTTGGTCGCCGGGCCGCTCCTGGTGAAATAGCCGTTCTTCGCGTTGTAAGTGTAGCAGGATTCGGAATCGTGATAGCCCAGATATTGGGTTTCGGGATTGAAGCCGATGTCCAGATTGCCGTCGCCGTCATGGTCGCCGGGGCTGTAGGCATGGCGGAACATCTTCTGGTCCTTGCTTAAGACCAGAAGCACCATCGGCGTGGGGCGGGGGGCTATCCAGTAGGGCGCGCTCTGGTAATCGTTCAGCGCGGGCGGGGCGGCCTCAAGGGACAGGGATGAAAATATGAGGCAGAATAATAATATGGCTAGTGATTTTTTTTTCATATAATTATCTCCCGAGTCGCTGCTGCCAGAGCTGACGCATATCAAATTTTTCCAGTGTTTCGCGCGTTTGCTGAACTCGCCGGGATGACGGGTGGGGCGCTTTTTTACGCGCATTGCCGCTAACGAAAATTTAAGTGATACAAGGTACTATCGCTATTGCGAGATTAAGTTGACTTTATCTCTATAGATGGCCGTAACCAGGCTGTGGGGCGTTTCCGCGCCCGAGGTGAAATAATCTGCGTCGCTGCCGCCGGGTCGCCTAACGCGCCCCGAAGCCGTGACCATGATGGCGGCCATGTTGTTGCCGCCGCCGCCAGAGGAGCTCAGGGAAGCGCCGGCCTCCTTTTTCAGATAGGCCACGGCCACGGCCGCCGTGGCCACTATTTGGCCGCCCTGCCGCACCACCAGGTGGGGCGAATTCAAGGCCGCCGCCGAAAGATAACGCTTCATCACGTCCGTTTCCAATTCGTCCCCGGCCCGTTCCATCATGTCTTTCAGGGTGAAATCCGCGCAAATGGCGCAGTCGTCGCCGAATTCCAGAGTAAAGGGAATGTCGGCCGGGAGATCCTCCGGGATGTAGTCGCGGGGCTCGCCCAAATCGGGATTCAAAAGCACGCGGGACAGCTGAATGGCCAAAACCGCCGCCGCGTCCGCCTTCATGAAGGCCTCGCGGCCGTCGCGGGCGCCGACGGAAACATTCAGTTCGCTCCGGGTATTGAGAAAAATGGCCGCGCTCATGAGGCCCATGAGGAGCATCACAATGAGCGCGAACAATAAAACAGAGCCGCTTTTGTTCTTGTTTCTCATGGCCGTCACTGCGTAAAGCCAAAGGCGGAAATCATGGATTCATAGGCCAGGGTGTGGTCGTTGGTCGGCCCGCGCCAGTCGATTTGCACGCGCACGCTGTGGGTGCGGGAGGTGGGCCTTTTGGTCAGAAGGCCGGTGGTGCGCCTGAAACAGCCGCGCCCCTCCGGGTCCCGGCATTGCCCGCCGTCCCGCTCCAGGCATTCGCTGTAACAGGCGTCGAAATTCGCGCTGTCGCAGGGGTTCCGCGAGCCGGAAAAACAGGCCTGGGCGCTTTTCATTTCGCTCACCCTGGGCTCTATGGCGTCGAAATTCAGGGATCGCAATATTTCGAATTGGGATTCGGCCAAAAATGTGGCCACGGTCAGTTTATCCGCCCGCGAGCCGCTTTGCACCGCGTTGGCATGGAAGGACAAAACGGCGAGGCAGCCCAGGGCGATCACCGCCACGGCCGCCAAAACCTCAATCAGGGTAAAGCCTTGGGTTTTGCGCATAATTTTCATCCGCTGCCTGCCTGTTCGCATTTTAATCCGCCTCAAGGGCCGCGGCCCGCCCGGTGGCCCCATTGACTTCGAGGACGCGGCGGCGGGAGTTTTTCGCGGAGACGAGAGTCAGGCGGAAGGGTACGTGGGAGCCTATCATGCGGCCTTCGGGCAAAAAGACCGCCCAGAAAATATTGTCGCCCGCATTCTCCGTCGTGCCCAGCCCCGGATTGAGCCCGGAAGTGGAGCCGACGTTGACGGAGGCCGCCAGCCTGCGTTCCGCGCCGTCCGAAGGCGTTCCGGCCCACCTGCTGAAGCGGCCCAGTTCCCCCGGATTGGCCGGGTCGTCTTCAAAAAGGGCCACATAGCTTCTGAGGACGCAGGGGCTGTTCGCGCAGTCCACCACCACCCGCGTGGGCTTGTGGGTATTGGCCGCCATGAGGCGGGCTTCCCGCATGGCCGAGGCCAGGTAGCGCGCCTCGTTCCTGAGCTCGGCGTAGGGAATTATCTGGGCCAGGTTGGGCACGGCTATGGCGGCCAGTATGCCCACCACGGCCACCACCACCAAAATTTCCAGCATGGTTATGCCTGTCTTCAAGGTCCTCATTAATAAGTTTGTCCCTAAAAATTGCGCAAATAGATGGTGTCAGTCAAAATGCGCCGCAGAAAGCCGTCCGGCTTCCCGTCAACCGTGTGGTTGAAAACTGAAAGTGGCCTGCCGGCGGCCGTGCTTTCGTTGGCGACGCGCGATTTGGAGACGATGGCGATTTTAACCGCCCGCACCGAGCGCCCGCTGTCTAAAAAGGCCTCGCTTATTTCATCCAGGGCTTCCAGTTCGGAAAGGTTCGCGCCGGCCGCCTGCTGATCCATGATGTATTGCACCTGGAAATCCTCGATGTCGTCCGCCAGAATCTGGGGGCCGCCCGTTTCGCCGTAAAGGCTGTCTGAAACGCCGCTCCCGCCGGTGAAATCATAATAGTTGGCCATGAGCTTGTTGTTTTTCCCCAGGTAATAGCGCACCAGGGTCACGTCGCGCAGGCGGTGGACGGAGGCGCCTTCCGGAAAGCTCACCCCCCTGGGCCTGAAGCGGTCGCCGGCGGCAAAACTGGAATCCGCGCCGTAACTGACCTCGTCCGCCTCAAAAATCACCACCTCGCCGCCGCCGGACACGGCCACCATGTCGCCGTCGTTTAAAGCTTCCTCCAAAAGTCTTTCAGTGAGGACGAAGCGCGTGCTGCCCGCATTGTAGGGCATGGCCAAAGTTCCCAGGGGGTTGGCCGATTCCATGTCCGTGTGGAAAATGGTGAGGGCGTCGCTCTTGTTTTCCGCCGTCCCGTCTTCCCCGAAAATGGGCCGCACTCCGGGCGCGCCGCCCTGGCGGTAGCGGAACCAGCCCGCGCCGCCCATGCCTTCGCCGAAGGCCGCGTCGTCAATATAGATGCCGACCTTGTTCACGTTCATGAGGTGGAGACCGTTGCCGCTCATGCGCACGTCGCGGCCGATGAGATAGAGGGCCGAGCGCAGATTCTGCTGCTGCTCCAAAAGAGCGTCCTGAACCACATAATAGCGCGCGCTCACCTGATACATGGTCAGGGCGGCCCCCAGGACGATAACGCTCACCAAAAGCACGATCATGAGCTCTATCAGGGTCATGCCCGAATGGAAGAGTTTACGTTTTGGGCTATGGTCACGCGGCATAATGTTCCTCCCGCCGCGCTTAAAGATGCAAGTTCGCCGCCAAATACCTGATCTGGCGGCGAAGGCGGGCCGAAGGGAAGTGAAAGTGTCCGAAAGGTTCATAAATCAGGAGCCGGACCCGGCGGCGACCGGGGTGAAGGTGAAGCCGCGCTTGCCGTCCGCCTTCACAAAGCCCGTGCCTGGAAATGGAATGTGCGCTCCGGCTATGACTATATTCTTTTCGGCGGCCAGGGTCAGTATTTCCCGGCGGCTCTCCACGGCCTTGACCTGGTCCCGGTCATAGGTGGCGCATTCTTCCGGCTCCGGGAACTGGAGGGCGGCCGCGTGGACGATGTCGCCCACGAAAAGCATTTCCCTGTCGCCGCTTTTCAGGGCGAAAACCGTGTGGCCGGGGGTGTGGCCCGAGGCGTCGAGGGCGGTGAGGCCGGGCAGGACTTCATCGCCGTAGGCGAAGCTTTCGGTGCGGCCCTGATAGGCTTGCAGGACCTGGCCGGACTGGTCGTCGCGCGGCGGGGCCTGGCTTTCGGAGGGCTGGACGGCCGCGCCGTCTTCCGCGCCGCCCGGCGCAATTTTAAGGAGACCGCCCATAGCCCGGTATTCCGGAGCGGACATCATCAGTTTGGCTTTTTTGAAAAAAGCCGCGCGGCCGTCCAGAAGCCCCCCGATGTGGTCGGGGTGGGCGTGGGTCAGAAGCACAATGTCGATGTCGTCGGGAGTGAGGCCGGCCAGCTTCATATTTTTCGTCACCGCCTCGCCGCCGGGACCGGAAAGTCCCCAGCCGACGTCGATGAGGACGTTGGCGCCGGGCATTTTCAACAAGAAAACATTGACGGAGGAGGGGGCCTTGCCGCCGGGCATGTAGGCCAGCTTTTCCTCTTCGCTCAAGGGGCCTCTGAAAATGGAAGCGTCCATTGTTCCATTGGCGTCCAAAAGGGGATAGACGGTGATTTTATCCACCATGAACTGCTTGACGCCCGCGCCGTCGGCGGCCCAGAGGGTCTTGGGCATGAAGGCGGCGAGAAGAAGGGCAAATGACGCTATCATTATTTTCATCGTGACACCTCACCAGAAATATAGTCACACGATTATAGCACAGGGAGACTTGGACGGCAATATGGAGTAGTGAGGGCGGCAGGGCCTACGCATCTAAATCATAGCTGGGAGGGCGGACCAGGGCATAGCCCTGGACCCTCGGATGCTTCGCATCCGTTCCGTAGTGAGCGCCGCGGCTCTCATAGCGCTCGGCCGAGGCATAATTAAGGGGCAAAGCCAGCCACTATTCCAGTAAAGTGAACCCATATTTTCTTAATAGTTCAAATTGTGGGGCAGCAGCGTCTCCCCTCAATTTGCACATTATTTTTTTCGAGCGCCCCCAATACTCCCTACCGCCACCCCCATA
>QMCE01001026.1_pt1 | contig 15091 bp, 22 predicted proteins | sample 1821851 | NCBI WGS metagenome assembly QMCE01 (sample SAMN09453174, study PRJNA476694) | Termite gut metagenome, whole genome shotgun sequencing project. | isolation source: worker | host: Odontotermes sp. | place: South Africa:Pretoria | collected 2016-01-28 | reverse complement strand
TATGCATATCATTAAATCGATAATTAACGAAATAACATTAATTTTCAACTATGCGCGAAACACTGTTTATATACCTACAAACGAGCAAGGTCTATCTAGCTAGACCAACTGAATATACTTAACAGTATATACATTACTTTATACATATGTATAACAAACTACCTATTGACTAATTAATAGCATCTGTTATATAATCATATTAGAAAGGAGATAGTATGAAACTAATAGAACTGTTAGAAGTAACAAAAGGAATGGAGACGTTTACAATAAAAGATAAAGAAGATAGTTATCTAATAGCAAAAATAACAGGATCTGAATTAAAACAAGAAGAATACAGCTGTTATCATAACCATAAGATCAAGACAATAGTATCATTAGAAACATTAACAGTAATACTAGACATTTATCAATGGCAGAAAAAGGAGGATTATGAGAATAACAGAAAAGGACTATGATAATACAACCCATATTGGAAAAATCAAGAAAACCCAATGGAACTTAATAGAAAACTACATCTACACAAACAAAAACACACTGGAAGATCTCCAAAATCTTCTGGAAGACCTAAGGAGGGAAGATAATGACACTCGACATTAAAATACCGGAATATGAACAAGCACTTATAATTATCACGAAAGTAAACGTAGATAATAAACGAACAGTATACACTGCATGGGACATACGTAAGGATACTCCTGACATAATAGCACATAACACAGATATATATCAATTAAGTACAGAACTTGACATTACTAATTATACAACCATATAAAATATAACAGGTGCTTGACTAATAACAAGCACCTGTTATATAATAATCATATAACAGTAAGAGTTACATTTATTACAATACAACTCTAAACATCAAATCAAAAGGAGAACAACAAAACATGCAGAAAACAGAAAGAATCATCGGCATAACAAAAAAATCAATGGTAAACACGGTAACATCAATGTCACTGAAAGATATTGAAGCCGACACAATTCTTAGATTAACAGGCTTTGCAATTGTGTCGAAAGAAGAACCAGAAGAAAAGACAACATATGTAGGATACTTACAGGATAACCAAGGCGTCTTATACAACACAATATCCCCCTCAGTTATAAAATCCATGGAAGCCATAATGGACTATATGGAGGAAGAACAGATTAGTGAAATCGTTACATCACTAAAGAAACAGAGAAGCCGTAATGGCAGGGATTTTCTCTATTTAACAATTTAATAAAACGAGTAGCCCTATGATACCAGATTTAGTTTAAAAGATTAATAGACATTTTGTGCAAAACAAACTTATCCTTTTCCAATCCAAAAAGGACTATGCCCCACTAGCATAGTCCTTTCACTGTTAATCTTCCTTACTGTCTATCACCTCCTGTATAAACGTATCAACAATTTTCTGCATGTTTATAATGGTATCAATCCTCCTGATCGTTTCTTCAGCTTCAAACTTTATACGTCCATCCTGTGTAGTCAGCGCGACACCTTTTGCAATATATCTTTTCACTATATTATTCATACATACCCTCCTTAACTTCATTTACAAACTGTTTCATGTCTTCCTTGCTTTCTATGATTATAACATAATCATCTTTTTTCCACATGATCAATGCTTCCGGTATCATAGACTTTTTCATGAATAGTTCTTCCTCTGTCCATTTTTTATTATATAGATAAGTAACCATCTCTATCATCTCTTCTTTTTCATTAGCAATAGCTTCTACAGAAGTCCTGTAATCATCAATATTATATCCCATCATTCATCCTCCTTTATGATGATGTCCATCTCAATACATCTTTCCAGAAACTGTTCCATTTGGTTTTTCGACAACCTTAAATTGTATTTTTCAGGAATATCCCTGTTTACAAGTAAATACCGGTTATATGTCAGTCTCATAACATCCCATCCATAATTGCCAAGCATATCAATAATTATTTGTATGTGCATTGCAATTCCTCCTTTTTATTTGTTAAATAAATAATACCATCTAAATGTGAACCTAATAAATACAAAATATGAACAATTTGTTAACAAACCTTTGACTTAGCCGAACATCCATGCTATCCTACAACCACTAAACAATAAGGAGTATAAACCATGGAAAAACTTACACCAACACAACTGATCAAACTAGTGGATGCCGGGTACACAAAACAGGAAATCAATGAAATGTGGAATGTGGATACAACAGTAAATGTTCCACGTGAAACATTACCGACCGAAAAACAAAAGGAAGAAGAACCACAGCCAGAATCAAATAAAATAGACATACGAAGCATGGATGATTTTATAAAAAAATCCATTGCCAATGAAATTGCCAAACTAGCCCCACCAAAAAAAGAAGAACCAAAAAAAGAAGAACCAAAACCAGACAAAGACCTGATAGATTCATCCGGACAGGTCGACTCAAAAGCATACGTTGATGCTGTATTAAAGGCACTGGAAGTAAGAGGGATAGATGTTCCGCAGACAGACGGATTTGAAGCCAGATTCGCGGATTACTATAAAAACATCATTAACCAATAGGAGGTAGCTTAAAATGGCTAATACAAGCGTAATACAGGATGTCAGGGAACTTATGGAACTTGCCATAGACATGGCAACAGGCCAGACACTTGTTTCAGAAGTAAATACGCAGAATTTTACAACTGTGGCAGAAAGGGCTTTGTCAATAAGTACGGAAGCGGCATTATCTGCATTTACAAACGTACTGATGTCCACTGTATTTAATGTGGACACCTATGAGGGTGAGTTTAATTTTTTAAACTTGGGCACACAGCGCTGGGGAGAATATGCACGTGAACTGACCCCTTTTTACTTGGACTCAGTACCTGCAAAGTGGAACTGGACGAACGTACAGAACTGGATTGCTGAGGGCGAGACCATTGACCACTATGAGATACATAAGAGACAGTGGTTACAGCTGAATACCTTGGGACGTAAGACAATCCAGCGTCACGAAACGACATTTAAAGAACAGCTTGACAGTGCATTCCATAATCTAGGCGAATTCCGTGAATATTTGATGGGTAACATCAAGATGTTCAACAACGAACACCGTATGGACATGGACTCGGAAAGCCGTATGACCCTGCTGAACTATATGGGAGCTTTATATAACTTAGGCCAGTATGTTGATCTTGTTGCAACCTATAACAGGGAAATGGGAACAGAATACACAAGACAGGAGCTTTTGTCAGATTACCTTGAAAGCTTCCTGAAATACATTGTATCAGAAATCGACATTTACAGTGGTTTCTTCAATAACATGGACGCGCTGTACCATGTCCAGCTTACAGGACTTCCACCAATATTAAACGCATGTCCGCCTGCAAGACAGAAACTTGTTTTGTATGCGCCATTCTTCAGCAAGGCAAAGACAATGGTTTACCCATCATTATACCATCCGAATTTTGCACAGATCAATACATTTACAGGAGTCAACTACTGGCAGAGCAACGCTGACCGTGATGAACGTACCATGATACAGGTCACGCCAAACCAGCTTGACCCTGCGACAGGAAACAGCGTAAATGGAGACATGGTATCACTTCCATATGTGCTTGGCGCGTTATTTGACAGCCGTGCATGTGGCGTGAGCTACAAGTTTGTGGATGCCCTTACCACACCGATCAATACAAGGGGACGTTATTTCAACACGACACGTACAAGCAGCTTCAACAGCTTGAACAACTTGACGAAGAAAGGCCTGCTGTTTATCCTCGGGGATGGAGGTCCTACTCCATAAGGTGAGCATATGGATACAGAGATCATGGCATATGTGCAGGAGCTTGGAACTCCTGCAATCATCATATTTTTTATGTGGAAGATCCACACACAGGATATCAATATCATACGCGACATGATAAAAGACTTGAAAGCAGAACTCGAAAAATTAAAGGAAGAAATAAGGAGCAGGCACGATGGACCCAAGTAGCAATGCGTACAACTTAATAAAGGAATTTGAGGGCCTGCGACTTACCGCATATCAGGACAGTGTAGGAGTGTGGACAATTGGATACGGACATACAGGTCCTGATGTTTACCAAGGTCTGACAATAACACAGCAGAGAGCGGACGAACTGCTTGTACAGGACGTAACCAGTTCTTCTTCAGCCGTAAACAGCCATAATCCGCCATATGACTGGACACAGAACCAGTTTGACGCCCTTGTATCGTTTACCTTTAACTTAGGTGCTGGTAACCTTAACTCCCTTACAGCAAACGATACACGCACGATAGAAGAAATCAGCAATGCCATACCCCTGTATAACCAAGCCGGAGGAGTGGTACTTCCCGGCCTTGTACGCAGGAGGGCAGCTGAAAAAGCCCTGTTTGATAATGGGTCAATAGTACCGCCGTCCGATGAAACGTTTTTAGAGGGAGTACAGCGTGTCAGCGACGAGATAGCTGCCAAGGCAGGATACTTGTACACACGCCATGAGCTTGTACAGTGTATCATGCTCATTATAAAATCATTTAACATAAGGGGGTTTGTTGATGACATGCAATCTATATAATATGGACAAAAGACAGGAGTCCACAAAGATACCTCCGGATGGAAGTGGATATGCAACTAATGTGGCATTAAAACTACCTACAACAATGGAATCGCCAAACTTAATATTTTCTGACCCGAATGTTACCCAGTACAACTACATGTTTTTGGACGGAAGATATTACTGGCTCGGTAAATGGGGTTATCTTGCAGGATCAACATTTACCAATACCGGTATTATGGATACTTTAGGGACATACAGGGCACATATAATGGATAATGAACAATTTGTGGAACGCTCAAATATATTATTTGATGATACAATAATTGATAACCAATATCCATCCACAACAACAATGCTACAGAGAAGATTACGTAACAGCATGGGATTTGACAGTGCCGGCAGTTACATAGTCGGAGTTGCAGGAGCATCCGGAGTCAAATACTACAATATGCTGGAAGCCACATTTGTCCAGCTGATGGATTTTTTATATACAGAACCACAGGATAACCTATGGGACACAATAGTTGATTTTGCTACAACTAACCTTGTACAGACATTTGTCGACCTGTTGCAATATATAGTAAGTGTAAAGTGGATACCATACACACTGATGGGTAATGCCGAATACATAACAGCAGGATATTGGAATACAGGTGTTGTTGCATGGCTCATACCACCGGAATACAGGATGACAAGAGTCATGCCAGTATCATTCCCAGACATGTGGAGTGGGCATGAAAGTTTCCTGAACCATAAACCATATACAGAAATGACCTTGTTTGTGCCGGGCGCAGGGACTTTTGACATCGACCCTGACATGGTTACAGGGACAAACACGTCAGGTGAAAAAGTAATCACAACCAGTATTGACGTGGACCGTGATGGCAGGATGCTTGGCACTGTGGAAAGTGGTGATAACATGCTGTTTCGGTTTGAGGGGTATTTAGGAGTGGAAATACCACTTACGGCAAATGGCATAGACTTGTTTTCCGTGCTTAACAGCGCGCTGTCAATCGGCTCAAGCGTGGCAAGCGGATTTGGTGGAAGCCCGACAGCAGGTCTGTCACTAACTGGAAATGTGGCAAGCGCCATACAAAGCGTCATCCCGAAGATAAGGATAAACGGCGGACAGGGAAGTTATTCATTGTTCAACATCTATCCGGATTTATGGGTGGAGATGTGGCACAAACAAATAACACCGCTTGCGCCGGATAAATTTGGATACCCATACATGAGGATGGCACCACTCAACCAGACAGGCTATTATAAGATAAACAAGCCACGTGTCGAGTTTGGTAATTACAATGAAAAACAGGAAATCATAAACTACATGGAGGGAGGTTTCTGGGTTGAATAATTTTATAGCAGGCAACGGCCAGCCCATGAGCTATGCCGACCAGATGTTTTATAATACATTTTCCATGCAGCCTAGTAATGTCAAGGGTCTTTATAATGAAACTGTGGATTATAACAGGCGTTACTTATGGCACATGCTGTACAGCGTTTATGATTTTACGCTTCCTAAAAAATCACCCACACAGGCAAAGTGGCAGATGAACTGGTTTCGTTTCCTGACATTCCACGTCGGATCATTTGCCGTCATTTACACAAGGGAACATGGATGGACTCCACAGTATTTTGGAGTTGAAAAAATAGGTATCCACTACCAGCCCACGGAAATAATCGTGGCAAGTCCTTTTTTCAAAAGCGACAAACGCGGTATTGTCGGACTTAACTGTGAACTTGTACATCCTATGGATGACTGGATCGGACTGACTGACCTTATAAATGACTATGCAGTAAAACTTTCCCAGATAGACAAGGGAATCAATATTTTTGAAATGAACTCAAACCTCAGCTATATGTTTGAGACTGATGACAAGAAAGTGGCAGATGAAATCAAGGAAGCTTATGACCAGGCTTATAAGGGAAAACCATTGGTAGTATTAAATAAAAATATCGTCAATGGTAAAAGCCCCACACTGATGTTTCCTATGGACAACAGCTATACAACGATACAACGTATGGAAGCAAAGCAGTACATTACAAGTGAGTTTTTGACGCGCATCGGGATCAACAACGCAAACCTACGTAAAAAAGAACGCATGATATCTGATGAAGTAAACCAGAATAATGACGAGACGATGTCAATCTGTGGAACAATCATGAAAAACTTAAAAGAGGGATTTGAGGAAGTAAACAAGATAAGTGACTTAGGATTGTCTGTCAGGTATAATTTTGAACAAAAACAAGGGGAGGTATCCACAGATGATAGTAAAGATAGACCTCTTAAGCAATAACTGCACACCAAAACCAGCCAATCTGATAGGGATAGAACCACAGATAGAAGAAATGATCGGTGAAGCAGGAGGCATGACCCCTGCGCAGGTAAACACGATCGTGGAAGCACGCCTGACCCCCTATCTTGACGCAGATGAAACGGAAGCACTTGTGGATACAAAGATGGCAAGTCCTGTACCTGTACCGGACAGGATAAGCTTTGACTTGTCAAGCGATGACGCCGTGATAACCGGAAACATATCATTCTACGAACGTAGTGGGAACATGGTACACCTGCATTTGGAGTTCATGCTCGATCCTACGGCCCTGCTTACGACGCAGAATATCTATGTGGGAGACCTGCCAGTGCCGGCACAGCCTTACCGCATGGAACGTAACTACAGGTTTTCCACAGGATCGGAACTGGCAGGCGGATTATTCTCCCTATTTGAGATAAACCCTGACAATAACCAGATATTGTTTTATCTTGTTCCTGCTGGATTACCACTTATGATAATGGCTGATATGTGGTATTATGGGGGTGTAATATGATGGACAGATTAACACTATGGGGAATGTACCAATACTACACTGACGAAAACGGAAACAAGATCCTGTTCAAGGGTCTTGACAACCTCCTGTTCTGGCTTGACGGTGAAATGATGAACAGGACGCTGATCAAGGAGTGTGGCGAACTATACCCATACTACCAACAGCCGGACATGCTTACCACACTGATAACAGACTGGGCAAGACAGCGTTCCAGTGACTGGCACAGGATATTTGATGCCTACCAGTCCACCTATAATCCGATCCATAACTATGACCGGACGGAGTGGAGCATCGAAAAGCCTGACAACACCACAGTACGCACACCTGACCTTACCACACGCAGTGACAACACAGGAAATGTCACGGAAACACGTAACTTAAATGCCACATTTACCCCAAATACCACTGTGACAACCACACCGGAACTGGTCGACACGGTAACACCAAATACGTCCACAGTTACTGAGGGCACAGGGGAGAATAAGTCATCCGCATTTGACACGGAAGATTACCAGCCTTTGTCAAGCTCTTCCACAAACACCACTGCAAAACTGACAGGGGACACGGTGACGAGACGTGAGGGGTCGGAGCGTCAGGTCACGTCAGGCCAGGACGCATCAACGGATGCAGGTACAATTACTACTGGCACAACTGGTGGGGGATCAAGCACGACAAGCGGTACGGACTCCACGCACCATACAGGGAACAACCGTGTGGACATGCACGCGGAGGGCAACATAGGCGTCACCACCACCCAGCAGATGATCGAGGCGGAAATCAGGCTGCGTGGCTTCAACATTTACAAGTACATCGCGATGGAGTTTTGTGGGGAATTTATGGTGAGGGTGTATTGATGAAATAAGTTTGTATTAATATAGAAGAAACGGAGGTACTTGCATGGCATATAAACATGAGTATCCTTATACAGATGCAGGGCGGTATAACAGTGACTGGCTGCTGAATAAGATGAAAGACCTGCTTGTGCAGTGGGCAGACCTTGACGAGAGGTTTGACACGCAGGTGGAAGATACTGTCAGGAAACAGCTGGCTGACTGGGACGAGGATGGGACGCTGGATCGGATCATTAATGAGGAAGTATTTGGGGAGCTTGATGGGAGGGTGACGGAGAATACTAATAATATCAATTCCATTACCAGCCAAGTTAATACAAATACAGTGGACTTGAACTTAATTAAGACAAAAGTATTTTATGCAACACCAGAGCAATTTGGCGCTGTTGGTGATGGTGTTAACGATGATACGTCAGCAATACAACAGGCAGTTGATTCAAATGCCATTGTCCTATTTTCAAGGACATATATGATAACAGATCATATTAATATAAGAAGTAACAACAGGTTAATAGGATTTAATGCTATAATAAAAGACAATACTACAGAACTTACGGAAAACTATTTATTCTCATGTGATACAATCAATAATTTCCATATCAGCGGTATTTATTTTAATACTACAGGTTTCCGATATGGAATAAGGGCTATTATGTGTAATAATTTTATGATAAGCAAATGCGCTTTCCAGACAAATAGATTCGGCATATATATGTATGGGATAAATAATTTTACTATAAGCGATATTTATATAAACCAAATACGTACTGATTCCAGCACTTCAAGGGACGGTATCCATATAAATGGATTTGCCCATAGTGGATATATCACGAATATTAAAGGAACGTCCGATGATGATCTTATTGCCTTGAATGCTGATGACAGCTTTGCTACAGGATCGGGCACTATTGAAAATATTATTATTAATGGTATTATTTGTGATAACATACAACAGAATAAACAGACAGCACATAGTATTATAAGGATACTTTCCTATGGAAGTTATATTAATGACATTTATATAAGTAATATTAATGGTCTTGCTGATTATACAAGCTGTATACAGATAGGTAATAATGATGGCGGTACAAGCAACATTGGCAGGATTGTTTTTTCTAATTGTATTATAGGAGTGGACTCTGTAGGTTTAAGCCAATATCCACCAGTACTGATTAATGGAAATGCTAATGACATACAGTTTATTGATTGTGAATTTATAAATAATAGGACAAACCTTAATATGGAAAGGGGGATTGTCCAAGTAGAAAATGGAACTGTTATTAATACTCTTTCAATAAGGAACAGCAGATGGAAAAATGTTATTGGAATATCAAATATAACAATAAATGGAACAGTAAATAAACTTATGGTACGTGACATAGACCTTACTGAGAGTTATTATAATAACAGCATATGGATAACTGGAAGTGTAGGGGAAATGTTAGTTGATAATATGATGATTATTGACAAAAGATATCCAATACTTATTGCAGGAAGTGTCAATAGGATTTTTATTGATAACATAAACCATACAATGACTTCCACAAATTCAATAAGTATCCTGCGCATAACAGGTAATGTAACAGAAATACTATGTGGTAACATAATACTGGATGGAGAGGGACAGATTATTGAAGTAACAAATACACAGACAGGACTTTCTATTTCCATATTAAGCCATCGTCTTATTAATAATACGTTTGCTGGTAATGCTAATGTAAGGTTGACAAATGCAGATATTGGAATGGTGAGATATGTAACAGGTGTAAGGACAATAACAGAACCATCATTTGCAATAGCAGGAGATAAATATATATTACTTGGAAATCCGTCAGTAGATAAGTTTTATAATGGAAGTAGTTGGAATTGACATGAAAAAAGACATGTTCCTAAATTTATACGAATACAAAGACCCTAAATATCCGGTACAGTTTTTCATCGGTGGAAAAAGGAGGGGTAAGACTTATTCCCTCCTGAATGGGTTTGCCGTAGGAAATGAGTGTGCAGGTGAGCTTGCATACATGCGCCGGACGGTGGAGGAGTTTGACTCGCTGTCCAGTATTGGTAATGCCGAGAGTGAGGACAGTGGTAATCCATTCGGTCCGATTAATTACAATAATGGGACTAATATCGGTGTCTTCAAGCACAGTAAAGTCATATCCACAATACACCACAGGAAAGAGGAAATTGGAAAGGACGGACAGCTTAAATTTATTCCGGATGGGGAGCGCATCGGTGTCGGCCTTTGCCTGTCCACAGTCCATAAGGTTCAGGCGGCGAGTTTTGATAATGTGTCTGACTTGGTATATGACGAGTTCATACCACTCCCACATGTACGTAAGATGACAGGGGAGTTTGAAGCATTCGCAACATCACTCGTAAATATTGAAAATAACCGGCAGGCGTTTGATAAACCGCCACTCAATGTGTGGTGCCCGGCGAATGCATGGAATATATACAATGCGATATTTGTGGGACTTGGTATCGTGGGAGAGGTTGAAAAGGTATTACACAATGGAAAATATCATTACTATAATTCTGAGCGTGGGCTGGCTGTACACATATTGGAGAATAACCCTGACTTTGACAGACACATAAAACAGTCCATGCCTGCAAGGCTTCTTGGTGGGACTGATGTATATGACAGTATTTATGATAACAGGTTCGTCCATAACGACTTTTCATGTGTAAAATATATGTCTACAAAAGGTTTCCGGCCTGTCACGAGCATTGGTAAAGCTTATGTGTGGCGTAAGCAGGGGGAGGATCTTTGGTATATCAGCTATGCTCCACATAAAAACGAGATTTATAATGACAAGCATTCGCATGACCTGTTGGCTTTTAAGCAGAGGTGGAGTATGATGCTGTCTGAAAAGTTCACGCATGGGAAAATATTTTTTGAAAGCTATGACCTTAAGATGTTTGTGCTGGAAATTTTTATGCGGAATGCGAGTTTTAAGTAGACAAATAAGTGTAGTTGATGTATAATTAAAATAATCCAAGCGGTTCATTTCCTATGGGCAGGCAAACGTATGTTTGCCAGTCTGCAAAAGCCCATGGTCGCGCAATGGCAAACCGCCGGAAGCGGTAGCGACAATCAGCCATGGTTTAACATGGGCTTTTGCAGGCTTATGTGATTTTTATGATTTCTCCTTTCAGGATTACCTGTCTTCCCCTACAGGTAATCCTTTTCATATCCAATTAAATCTGCATACTCGCCTGTAAGTCCTATTGTATATTCACCGTCAATACTTCCTATATTGCTTGCTGTAGTAAATGCACAGCCATCCACAGTTATTTCATGTATATCTTCATCATTGTAATACATTTCAAGTCCGCCTGATTTGGTAAACTTAAATCCTTCCCTGAAATTACGGATATTTCCAAGTTCCTGTGAACCTGTTTTCTTGCTTACCCCACTTACGGTGAGATGTAATCCTTTCTCGTCAGTATAACAGTATTTCTTTGCTCCTAGTGTGATAAATTCATTAATTGGTGTTTTGTTTTCTTTTTCAAACACGCCAAGATAATAATATTTTTTATCCACAACTGCATATCCTCCATTCAACTGGCATGATAGTTCTATATGGCTGTTGAGTTCATCCACCTTTTCTTTCGGGACTCCCTTGCATTTGTCTGAGTCAGTGTCACAATATATCGTAAGATATTCGTCACTTAAGTCAAGCATCAGCTGTAAATGATCCCTTGCATGGCTTGTTGTCCAGATACCCCATGCGTATGACAAAAAACTGTTCTTACTTTTAAAAAAGTGGTCAAGTTCTTTTTGTATATCCTTATTCTCTGTTTCCCACTCACCGTTTTCATTAATAAAACATCCATTCTTGATAGGGTCTGTATACATCATCCCAAATATGGCAAGTATTTTGTTTTTAAATTTACAGTACCTGTAATACACGTCTTCATATATACTTTTGTCAGGATTGTTTTCTGATTCTTTAACTTCTTTTTTTAGTTTACATTTATGCTTAAAATAATCAATACAGGTATCCCTTATTGGTTTCGGAAGCATTCCATATTCAGATGTCCACATATCGTGAATTACATAGCTGTCCATTTCATATTGGTTGCATATTATTCTCCAATCGATTTCCGTTACTGTTACATGTACGTGGCTTGCTGACAGTATACGTCCATTGTCAATTTTTACATTATTATATGTCTTACATTTGGCAAGAGCTATATAAGGAACGCTTACTTCTTCATATACTTGTGGATTTTCAATGACAACACGGAACAGGCAGGCTTTTGTTTCCAATAGATTTTCTATTTCTTCAGATGTTGATTTTGCCATATCAACTTTTGTAAATCTGGACATCGGAAATTTCTTGCATACAAGCTGGAATATGTAGGAGCTTACAGCATCATAGCTGTCTGTCCCCTCAATTATCTTTCCACTGACATGTCTGTTGGCATGGGTATTTCCACCACGGCTTTCTTCTTTCATTAACTCATATAGTTCCTTGTTAAACTTAAGTCCTGTAAAAGCATTATGGTACTTTGGATATTTTGCTATTTCAAGCCTGACATCACGGCGAACATATCCTGTTGATGTGAGTGGTATTGTTGCTATATTGTCATTGTTGTTTATCATCATGTTTTCAACAAGGGATGACAGGCTCAGCACATCCAGTACACCATATCCTAATTCAGTGTCATCTATATATGTATCAGGAGTCCTGAGTTTCCTGTAATCCAAGTCTCCTACTGCCTTATGGTACTTGATTCCTTTTTCGTTTAAACAGGCATTTTCAAGTGACATGTTTGTAAGCTTGTATCCGCAACGCATCTCAATACCTGATTTTGTCCGTACGCTTATTGGTTTTCTGGACTGGCTGGCAAACACGCTGTATCCGCCCTCGTATTTATCCAAAAAGTCCCGGATGAATTGGAACTCGTAACCTAAATTGTGTACATACATGACGTGTTTCATGGAGTTATCTGTTTTCTGGTATCGTTTCATGTTTGCAATCCATTCAAACAGTTCTTCCCACCTGCGTCCTATGACAACTTCCCCGCACATACATATTTGCCACATGTACGCAAATCCATATATATAATCGTATCCTTTTTTACCTATTGTAGTTGTTTCTATGTCAAAGCTACTGAATTGTTCGTAGTAATTGTCTTTTCCATGTTTATAGCTGGTCTTGTATTTTCTGTTTATTAAGCTGTATGGGTATGTTCCTATGTCATGTACCATTCTTTTTTCTAGATTTCCGTCTGCCTTTTTTATTTCTATTATTCTTGCCATTAAACTTTACTCCTGTTATACGAGAGTATAAATCATTGATGTTGTTTACTTCACCTCTTAGTGCTTCGTCTACAATTGCGTTGATTTCTTCAATTACCATCCTACTTGTCTTTCCTTTTGATAAGGCATCGTCTACAAGGTCAATCAGCTGTTCTGATGGGTATATTTTTTTAAGCGCGCGGAAAGATGCAGAACCAAGTATACGGTAAAACTCTTCATTCCTTGCATTCTGTATCTTCTTACGCAGTGTAGTTGCTTCATTTCCAAACATTTCTTCTAGGTTCTTCCATTTACCGCTTTCAAATGTTTGTGCGCGTTTTTCTTCTGCTGATCTCTGTCCTTTTACAGTAGATGTCTTTGAATTTAAAAAATTCTGGATGGCACTTATTTCCCTTTTCAGGCGTCTTACATCGTCAGTCCAGTTCAGGGACTCACTGATACGGTTTCTGCCCTGTTGCTTTAGCATTACCTTGATAAGGTCTATTGCACCATACGATGCGTAACTTTCCCCTGTAATCGGAGAAATAGCGCGCTCTAGGCGCACTATCCTCTGGTTAGCCCTCTTTGCGAGTACCTTACGTATCTCCTGTAGTTCTTTTACTGTTCTTGTGCCATTGTAGACACTCACGTCCTGATATTTTGCTGTCGCCATGGTGTTCCCTCCTGTCATTATATATCTCTTTCGATATAGTCCAGTATTCACCTTTTTCGTAATGGTACTCAGATAATGCGTTTGCCAAGTCTGCATAAGATTCTTCCATGGCAAGCAATCCATGGTTATCAAAAGCAACGTAAATCTCCCCATCGTCAAAGATCGATATGCAGACTGTTATTCTTTTCATTCTTTCTCCCATAGGGAGAATAGTAGTTGTGCATAGTTTGTATTATATCCTATTACATCGTCATTCTCTATCGCCTGATAGATTTCCATTCCGTCTATTGTCTTTTTGACTATTGTTATCTTGACTTCTTCCTTTTCTTTCATTATATGTTCTCCTTATAATAATCCATTACGATTTTCCGGTATGCGTCTGGATAAGCACTGCGACAGAAGTTGCTTATGGCAAGTTCTATGGTGTCGTTGTAGGTTTCAAGGTTCTTGCTTCTTTTTATAAGGTTTAGCATTTGCTCACCTACTATGTTGGTACGGAATGTATGCGCGTATGTCTTTTTCTCTCCTGTTGTCATTATTTAACAGTCCTTTCTTAATTCGTAATGTTAGATTTTAATCTAACCATTCTATTACTTCATTTCCCCAAATAACTTCGTCTAAATCGTAACCGTTGCATTGCATTACTTCTATTAACATGTCTTCTATTAACATGTATTCATCAATTCTGTGATTTTTATGGCCTTCTTTTAACATATTTAGATAGATGTTAAATTCTTCTAGCGTTGGGTAATTTAGTTTTATCATGATATATTCTCCTTTCTATTATGATTATATAACAGATGCTGTTAATTAGTCAATAGGTAGTTTGTTATACATATGTATAAAGTAATGTATATACTGCTAAGTATATTCAGTTGGTCTAGTTAGATAGACCTTGCTCGTTTGTAGGTATATAAACAGTGTTTCGCGCATAGTTGAAAATTAATGTTATTTCGTTAATTATCGATTTAATGATATGCATA
>QMCE01001024.1_pt1 | contig 15099 bp, 17 predicted proteins | sample 1821851 | NCBI WGS metagenome assembly QMCE01 (sample SAMN09453174, study PRJNA476694) | Termite gut metagenome, whole genome shotgun sequencing project. | isolation source: worker | host: Odontotermes sp. | place: South Africa:Pretoria | collected 2016-01-28 | reverse complement strand
ACGCGCCGTCCATTGATACGCTCCCGATGCGCAAAAGTTCGGATGGAAGGCACCTATTACCGAAAATTGTATTCGCCCGGCGTGAACGTCTCCGCCCGACAGACAATTTTAACTCATAAACTGGGATCAGGTCATGCTTGAAAGTTATTTGGAAAAATATTCCGCCTTGCAAAAACAGGAAGAATCGGCGGCGCAGAATAAGCAGGCAAAATATCGGCGTGTTCCAAGTTGTACAGTGCTTAAAATCGGAAATTCCAATCTGACAAACGGGAACACAGCCTATGGGTTTCCCGACGGCGGCAACGTGCAAGTTTCTTTGCAAGCATAGAGAAGATCGACAGATAGGGCGAGGGTTACTCACCTCGGATAACACCGGGAGGATTGATATTTTTCGAACGGTACGACAATCCTCCCGCGAACAACCGCTTGCCGCTCGAACGATCCATTTAAGCACTTGTCTGAAAAGATGTTAAAGGCGATCTAGTGCGGCAGGCAGACTGGACCGAATGTCCGTTTTCATCGCGTTTCCAACGTACCCGCAGTCAACCGGGCTCTCCACCGTATTCGGGAAACACTCGACGGTCTCCGGTACAAAAAGCGTCAAGGACCACCGAGAGCTTCGCTGCGCTTTGCCGCCCCGCAAGCTCCCCTGCTTAAACGAATACAATCGTAATTATAGCGTTGTCTTGACAAAAAATCCAGAGAAAAGCCCAAAAAAAGGATGAAAAAGCGGTTTTCATTGGAAATCGTGAGAATATAATGGATGTTTTATTTCCTATAACGTGTAATAATGCTAGAATTGGGAAAGCAGTCGGAATTGACCGCCCAATCCGGCGGCATGTCCGCTATACTGTAAACGGCCTGAAACTACGGCATGTTTTTTCCCGCGCACAACCGCCTGCCGCTCGAACGAAACGTTTATGTCATTATACAAACAGCGGTTAGGGGCGAGTGAGTGCGGCAGGCAGACTTGACCAAATGTTCGTTTTCACCGCGTTGCCAGTATAAACCTCCGGTTTGGGCTGTTGGGAAAACGAACGCGTGGATCGCCGGTTTCGGAAAATTCCACGGGAGGTTCGACCGGTCTGTGCCGATTCGGGAAGGAGTCCGATCGAGACGTTTTGGAGAGTTCGCCCAATATACCGTAAACGGCATGATAATCCTCCCGCGCACAGTCCCGAGCATAACCGCCTGCCGCTCGAACGATCCGCGTAAATGCTTATGTTAAAAAAGTTGGGAGCGAGTGAGTGCGGCAGGCAGATTTGACCAAATGTCCATTTTCATCGCGTTTCCGGTATATACACAAAAGTCGTTCAATCCCCGCCTGTGAATTGAGATAAAAAAAGGTATTTTGTCATAAATTGTATTATTTTCCCGCGATAAGGAATCTCCTGTGCCCGCTTTTTATCGATTTATTTGCGAATCGTGTGGAGAAACGATTCCGGTGGAGGCATCCCAGGCCGGTCAAACGGTCCGCTGTTCCGGATGCGGAGAATCGCAGACCATTCCGACACTCTTGAAAATCAAGAAATTACCGCTTCTCGGCGAGGAAACAACGGAAGGATATGCGATCAATCCGCGCCGGGTCGTCCAATGTGTCGCCGCGCCGCTCGCCCTGATTTTCCTGTGCCTGCTCCTCTACGCCTTCTTCAGGACCTATCCCGGCGCCGTGCATGTCCTGGACAAGAACGTGCTCAAAAAATGGGACGGCCATCTCGCCTACCAGGATTCGACCCCCCTGCCGCGCGGCGATCGGACGGTTCTCGCCATGACCCCGGAAGGAATCGATTGGATGCTCCCCATCGAAGCCTATTGGTATCTGGATACGATCGGCGACAACCCGGTTTTCGGCTATAACTTCCAGGAGAATTACCAGACGCTCAAAGACGAATACATGATCCGGGTGACCGTCTTGGCGATCCTGCTCGGCGTTTCCCTGCTCTTCCTTTTGGTCTCCCCTTTCATCCCCACATCCATCACCCCGGTAGGCCGACGAGGCGGAACGGGCTGGAGCCGCAAATAGCCGTGTCGGGAACCGTAGCGCGTTTTTTCTTTCACCGTCATTCTTGTTCGCCGTGGAAATCAACAAAACGATCGAGTTGCTGGCCGGCACGTTTTTGGTCCTGATTTTGGCGACCATCGGCGTGTTCGTCCTGCGGCGCATGAAGGATCCGAATCTGGACCCGGCAGTGATCGAGACGTTTCGTTCGCGCGTCCGTGCCTGGTGGCTGCTTTTCTGCCCGTTGGTCGGGGCCTTTTTTCTCGGGCCGACGGCGACCGTGAGCTTGTTCGCGATGATTTCGCTCCTGGCGTTTCGTGAATACATCACGGTCGTTCCAACCCGGTTGGCTGACCACCGGAGCCTGTTCTGGGTCTACCTGTTTTGTATTCCGGCTCAATTTCTCCTGGTCGGGCTCGATCCGCACTGGTTTCGCGCCCGGTTCGGCATTTCTCCGTATCTCGTTTTTTCGATCCTGATTCCCGCTTACGTTTTCCTCCTCGTACCGGCCTGGATCGCCGCCTCGAACGATCCGAAACGGTTCCTCGAACGGATCGCCAAAATCCAGGTCGGTCTCCTGATTTGCGTTTACTGCCTCGGCTTCGTTCCGGCGCTGCTGACCATGGAAGTCCCGGCGCGCCAAACGGAGGAGGCGGTCGGTTCGCCGGTCTTGCCGCAATTGCTCGATTCCGCCGTCGAAGCCGCGAATTATGCCGCGATCGCCATCGAAACGGTCCCGGCTGTCGTTTTGCCGGAAACCTGCCAAGCCGGGAAAACAACGAAAAATCTCCCCGAAAGCTCTCCCGGTTCCTCCGAGTCGATGCGCGACGATCCTGTTCCCGACGATCCGGCGCCCGAAAGGCATACCGTCCATTACCCGGGGACCCCCGCGTCGTCCGGCGCCCCACCCGGGCAAACCGGGGAAAATGTCGCAAACGAACGCCGCGACATGGTCGAAAAACCGCTCCCGAAGCCCAGTTGGCGAAAATTACGGCTCCTCTTCTTTTTCGTCCTGATCGTCCAGATCAGCGACCTGCTCCAATACGCCTGGTCGCAATCGAGCCGCAAGCACGTCGTCGCGCCGACGATCAATTCGACGCGGACTTGGAGCGGCGTCTTCGGCGGCGCGGCAACGACGGCGTTGATCGGGATCGCCCTCTGGTATTTCACGCCCTTTACCCGGTGGTGGGAACCGGGCGTCGTGGCGTTCGCCGTTTCCCTCATGGGGTTCGCCGGCGGAATTACGATGTCCGCCATCAAACGGGACCGCGGCGTCGAGGATTACGGTACCCTCGTCGAAGGACACGGCGGAATTCTCGACCGGCTCGATTCGCTGTGTTTCGCCGCCCCGCTGTTCTATCATTTGACCTGGCTCTTTTTGAACAAGACATGACCGGTCCCGCAACGGTGCGACAAGGACCGCCGGTCGCGTTTTTTCGCGCAAACCAAGACCATGTATGACGATCTGATCGCCTTTCTCGCCCCGACACCCGAAGAGCACGACGAAATCCTCCGCCTCTTGGAACAGGAGTTCGACATCGCGTTCCACGGCGGGCCGGAACAGGTTGTCGAACAAGGGAAACCGATCGACGAAGTGCTTTTCGACCATTTACGGGATGCCGGAAAGCTGCCGCCCCCGCTGTCGGGCGAATCGGAGTCGGAAATCGTTCACGATCTTCTCCCGAAGGCAAAACAGGTGCTCGCCGATTTCCTGGACGTCGAGCCGTCGGCATTGCCGGGCCATGGGGAATTCGAACGATTGATTCCCCTGCGCAAACGACGGCGTTTTTTCAACCATCTCGCCTCGCAACTCACCACGGGATATTATGTTCCCGGTTCCGCCTGCGGTTGCTGGACGCTGTTTCTCCTGTCGTCGCTCGGGGCGACCGGCGTCGTCGCCTGTCTCGCGACCCTCGGCGTCGAACCGCACGGGGCGATCCTCTGCGGCCTGGTCGCATTCCTCTTTGCCGCCCTGATCGTCGATCGCCTGTTCACGGCCCACCTTTATCATTTTCCTTATGAAACCTTGGACGACTTCGTGACCGCGATCGCCCACGGTCATGCGGAAAAGGCGATCCGAAACCAAATCGCCCACCGGGCCGTTCGCGCGATTCTCGATTTCAAACAACCCGATCCCGAAACCCGGGATATCATCGAAACACAACTCGAATGGCATGGAAAGGAAGCCCTGAATCCGCAACGCGAGGGCGCCTGTGGCGACCACGGCGCAGCCTGTTGCGATGCCTGCCGCGATCATGGGAGACATGATTCGTGAGCGATTTTCTTTCCCGGCGATTGTGGTTGCAAAGCGTGTTTGTCGCCGCGACCGTCCTCCTGATTCTCCTCGCGACTTCGGATCCGTTGCCGCTGACCTGGGATGAGGGTGAATCGATCGACCGGGCGGACAAAATCTTAAGCGGACTCGCCCCGGCCGACTGGCCGTTCACCGTGTGCAACGAAGGACACCCGGCCGGTTACGGGATGACGATCGCCCTGGGCAAAAGGATTGCCCCGCCGTTTTTGTCCCCGAAAACCTCCTGGCGGTTCGGCCCGATGCTCTTGATGGCAATCGCCCTCGGGGCCGCCCATTACCGGCTTGCACGACGATACGACGGCACAACGGGCCTCTTCGCCGTCGCGGCAATCCTGCTGTTGCCCCGCGTGTTCGCGCAAGCCCATATCGCCGCCTGCGATGGACCGCTCACCGCCGCCTGGTTGTTGAGTTGGTCGGCGCTCGATGCGGCCCGCGACTCCCGGAAAGGAGCCGTCCTGCTCGGCGCGACGCTGGCGTTGACCGCGGCGATGAAATTCACCGGCCTGCTCGCGGCGATTCCGATCCTGCTCGCGTTATGGTTGGGAAACGAGGAACACGGCACCCGCTTCCGTCGTGTGCAAAACGTTGTACAAAATACGGCCATCGTCGTGTCGGTCGCGTTTTGTATTTTCCTGGCGCTCAACCCGCCGCTTTGGGAACACCCGTTTTCAGGGCTACGGACCTACGTCGAACTGAATACGCACCGCCGCGAACATTTCAACATCACGACGGTCTTTCTCGGACGCATGTACGATCTCGATCATCCGCTGCCCTGGTACAACACGCTTTTCTGGACCGCGATCACGGTCCCGGTCGGGTTGTTGATCCTCTTCGGCGTCGGTTTGCACGATTGCCGGAAACGACGCTGCGGCGGTTCGATCCTCCTGAACATGATCGCCCTGTTGCTCATCCGCGCGTTGCCGTTCGCGCCCCCGCATGACGGGGTTCGCCTTTTCCTGCCCGCATTCCCCTTTCTCGCCATCATCGCAGGCCGCGGCGCCGCCGTGCTTTGCGGATTTCACGGTCCGCCTGCTCCGCCGCCCGCCGCCGGGACGAACGGCACGAACCGCAACGGCCTTTCCACGCATTGGAAAAACCGCTTGTTCGGCGTTACCGTGGCGGGCATGATCTACCTGGGCGCCGTCTGGAATCTGTACGCCTATTCCCCGCAGTGGCTGTCCTACTACAACGCGGCGATCGGCGGGCTCCCGGGAGCCGTCCGCGCAGGGATGGAACCGACCTACTGGTGGGACGGCCTCGACCGGGAAACGCTCAAATGGATCAACGACAACGCGCCCGAGGGAACCAAGGTCCGGTTCAGCGCCTTTTCAAAAAAAACGATCCGGCTTTATCAAAGATGGGGCGATTTGACCGTCCCGGTCGCCGGGCCGGGAGAACCCGCCGGTTTCTACGTGTTGCAGCGGCGGCCGAGCGCGGAATTTCCGCACGATAAAGAGTTGATTGAAAACGCCGTCCCCGTTTACACGAAACGGCTCTTCGGCGTCCCGTTGATCGAAATCCACCGGCTGTAGAGGAAGGGTTCTTCACGAGCCGGGATCGTACGGGAAGATCGCATTCCGGGCGGCCGGTCCCGGTCGTTCGCGAACGGCGTTATACCGGAGATATTTCAAACTTGCCAATCAAATCCACGCGGCGAAATGTCGCAGAAAGTTGTTGCAAGGAAGTTTTTTCTTCCCAATCCGCCCCATAGAGTTGCCCCAGTGCGTCCTTGATTTGGTCGATGGATTGGAAAAAGTATGCTTCCGCATTTTCTTCAATCAGTGTTTTAGCCTGTTCAAAATTCGCGTGATCCAACTGTTTTACTTCACTTAAACCCATCGTGCCCAGTAGTTGTTGGCCCATAAGCATCGCGGAAAAACACGAGGCATAACGCACAAACTGTGGGTCGGATTCCAAAGGGCGACGACGGCGGTTTTCGGAAAAGCGATAAATCAACACGGCAATAATTACCTGGGCACCGTTGAGATCGGAAGTAAAAATCCTATCGTAAAGTGTTCCAAAGTGTTCACGGCTGAAAAATTTCGCTTGATGCGGTAATTTTCGCCAGACGGAAAGAATCGCCTCCGCCGCCGCTCCCGGGGTGATATCTGTTGCCTTCGTCGCTGAATCCATGCGCCGCCGCCGATAATGATAGCCCAGTTGCTCAATGTTCGTACCGAGTCGCCTTTGTTTTTCATCATTGGCATGCAAGTCTCGTAAGTCGACGGGATTTTGGCTGTTCGTTGCCTGCGTGATCAAGGAAACCGTATCGGTAGCGGAATCGTCGTCTTTGTTCAGTTCATAAATGCGAATCAAGACATGCGCGTCTTCCGGAAGGGTTTTACCGTCTTCATTGAGTTTTTGCGATGTTTTTAAGATAGTCATACATGTTTGCCCTCCATTGACAATTTGGAGATTCGACAATTTGACTTTGTGGTTTTCGTGTTGGAATCCGGCGTTGGATTTAAGGTCACTACAGATGACCGTCAAGCCATTGTTAAAAAAATAGAAATTGGACGGCGTATTGGAGAGGAGCGTTTTTTGAATATCCTCATTCACCCGATTACCATGTAATCCGAGGTAGCTTCGGACATTGCGTTCCAATAAGCGATCACCGTGAGTTTCCATCAGTCGTGCAATTTCCGATACCGCCACTTTTCCGATACAAACACGGTTGTAGTTCATGTCCTCGAAAACGGCCTTGCCCGTAAGCGTCACAAGATCGTCGACCGGACGGGTTTTTTGAAGAATATTCAGGAGAACGTCATGATTGACGTGTTCCCAGCTTATACGATCCCGATTGCCAAACCGGTCGATTCGCTCCTGGGAAGCGGCGTTCCATTTTCGTCCATTATTACAGGCGATGATCCTGATATTGGGAAAACGACCGTCATGGATTAAAGAGCGTATTTCCTCGATTTTGGCTTCAAGCCTCTTATTGATGTGCTGCAGGCTTGTGCCGGGATCAAAAAAACACCGGCAAGCGGCAATCAGTTTTTCAATCGCGTTTTCTCCGAATTCGGAATTGCCGGACAAATTCTTATGCTGATATTTTCCTTGCAATAACGTAATGGTGACATCGGAAGCATCCGGAATGGAAATGTGAATTGCGTCAACGCCAAAGTCTCCACCACCTTCCGTCAAGCACTCAAAAGCGTCGTCCGGTTCCAGGTCAAGCATCGTTTTGACACATAGATACACGAAAGCAAGTGATTTGAGCCTCTCTCCCGTAATGTTGAGTTCTTGAGAGGCTTGCTCGCGTATTTCGTCTTCTACTCCTGCCAGGTGTTGATCAATGATGGATAGATTGATGTCCATGGCGATAAAAACTCCGTTGAGGGAAACCCGGTTATTGGGCAACAAAAAATCAAAGCGGGTCCCACTCTGCTTGGACCGACGAATCGGAGTCGGGATCGTAGGGGAAGCGGTTCTTCACGAGCCGGGAACAGGACGGGAAGATCGCATTCCGGACGGTTTATTTCGCGATTTCTTCGAGCACGGGGCGAATGCCGAGACCGTCGACGCAGCCGCGGACGCAGTTGCCGCAACCCGTACACAGCAGGACGCCGAACTTTTCCGGGTAGATCGAAAACTTGTGCAAAACGCGTTGACGCTGCCGCTCCCCCTGGTCGTGCCGCGGATTGTGACCGGACGCGTGGTGGGTGAACAAGGCGAACTGGCAGGAATCCCAATTCTTGACCTTGCGGCCCTTGTCGACGCTGCCTTCATCGACCATGTCGAAACAGTGGCAGGTCGGACAGACATAGGTGCAGGCCCCGCAGCCCAGACATCGCACCGCGGCCTCGCTGAAAAACGCCGGAGTCTCGAACGCCGTTTGGAGACGCTCCCGGATTTGGGCCGCGTCGAATTTCCTGTCAGGGGCCGCCCCGGTACGGCCCGTCTTGTCGGATTCACTCGTTTTTCCGCCGAACAGGATGCGGCCCTTTTCGGTGAAAACGCGAACCTCGAACGTGTCGTCGTCGATCGGCAAAAGCTCCGCGTCGGCCCCGGCCTGCGTTTCGGGTGAAAGATCGACGCTCGTGCAAAAACAACCGGCGTCCGGCGCGGCACAGGCAAGCGAAACGACCGTCGTGTTCTCGCGCCGGCTCTGGTAAAAACGGTCCTGAAAATCCCAGCCGAAAACGCGGTCCATGAGCGGCAGCGCCGCCGCGTCGCACGGCCGGGCTCCGAGTACGACCTGCGGCGCGACGAACGGCCGGGCATCCGTGACGAGAACCTCGGTCCCCTGCCGCTCGAACGTATACAGGATTTCATGCCGCGGAAAGAAAAACTCCTTGGTCGAATTGACCGGAAACACGGCCGGATCGATCAGGGGCGCATCGCCTTTTTCGAGGTACTGGAAAAACGCTTTCTCTCCCCGGGCGACCGGCGTCGCGACCTTCGTTCCCGCCTCCAGGAGCGAGTCGATCAGCGCGAGTAATTGTTGACGTGTAATGATTTGCGGCATGGGAATAAGGTTGTTTCGGATGGTGCGTGAGGAATGGGACCGAGGCGACCCCTACCGGATGAACGTTTCCTTGTCTTCGACGGAAAACGTGCCGATGATCGGCAAGGTGTCGGGATTCTCACCGGCACGGTAACCGTCGAAATGCGTTTCCCCGGCCCGGGCGAGCGAAAGGTTGAGCAGATCGAGATCGATCCCGGCGGGACAGGCCGCGGAACAGGCTCCGCAACCGACGCAACGACCGGCCAAATGGAAGGCGCGGGTGATGTTCCACGCGAAATTGCCCTTGAGCGTCGCCGAGGTATCGATCCGTTGCGGCCGGTTCTTGTCGACGATGCATTGCGTACAATAACAAAGCGGACAGACCTGCCGACAGGCGTAGCATTTGAAACAACGGGTAAATTCCTTCTTCCAAAACGCGAACCGTTCTTCGCGGGACATCGTGTCGAGCATTGCCAGTTTCGCGTAACGTTCGTCGAAACGCGCGTCCCGCGGCTCCGGCTCCATGTCGATCAACACGACGTCGCCCGGCTCCTGTTGCGATTCGGCGATCAAAACGTTGAACGCCCGCTTGCCTGCCGCATTCACGACGACCGCCGGTTTGCCGAGTTTGCGAACTTCGTCCCGTTTGAGACAGCCGACGAGATTATGGCGGCTCCGGACGCAATCGTCGTTCCACACGAGGCGGCCGACGTCGTCCGGATCGGTGATGAAAGCCGGCGTCGGTTTGCCGTATTCGTCGAGCGTAAAACCGACGACGAGGCCGGCCTGTTTCGATTCGAGAAGTTCTTTGGCGCGATTGCGCATTTCCGTTTGAATGTCTTGCATGATCGTTTGTTTATGTGCAATTATACCGTAAACGGCATGAAAATGCGGCGTGTTTTTCCCCGCGAACAATCGTTTGCCGCTCGAACGAAACGTGTATACTTCAAACGGCATGAAAACGGTCGTTTTCCCATAACAGCCGGAATGGAGACGTACTCGCCGTAATGACGGTGATGGATTTGGTTTCCGTCAATACGCTACGCTCCTTTCCGGCTTTTATTTCGGACGTTTTCAGGCCGTTTACAGTATATCTCATCGAGTCGTTTTTTCAGAATACCGAGATCCGTCGTTAAAAAGCAATCGACGGATGCGACTTTGGCGCATCCCAAATGCAAGGCGTCCATCGACCTGATCCCCTTGAAACAGCAATTGTCCCAATATAATTTGGGCTTGGTTTTCATCTCACGCTTCCGCGCAAATCTCCCTGTACGCCGCGTAGGGGCCCATTGCGCGCGCTTTGTCGACGATTTCCGTAACGAATTTTTGGAACTTCGCCCCCTCCGCCGCGCTGATCCAGGAAAAATGGACCCGGTCGGTGTCGATGCCGAGCGATTCCATCAGTTCCCGAAACAAGATCCAACGTCGCCGCGCGTGGTAGTTGCCCGCGTTGTAATGGCAGTCGCCGGGATGACAGCCGCTCACGAGCACGGCATCGGCGCCGACCTCGAAAGCCTTGACGATCAGGTTGAAGTCGATCCGGCCCGTGCATGGAAGGCGGATGATGCGGATGTTCGCAGGATATTCCAGCCGGCTCGTCCCGGCAAGGTCGGCCCCCAAATACGTGCACCAATTACAGACGAAGGCGATCACCTTCGGTTCGAATGTTTCGGTCATAACGTCCGGCGAGTTGATCATATCATGAATGTGTGAAAATTTCGCGGCAGTAGCGGAAAAGAGGGGATTTCTCGTCACTCACAGAAGCACGGAGACACAGAAAATCTGAAAATCAGGCTTTCCTCCTCCGTGTTCCCCGCGCCTCCGTGCAAGGAAATGCAGGCAAAACACCCCCGTAGTATAAAGCATACCGTGATACCGGGCAACGGGTCGCGACATATTCGTTGTCCCATCCCTTTACGCAATCCTTCAAAAAATCACGTTTGGATCGTAATTCTCCGCGATGGTCCGCAATGCGCCCAAAATTTCCGTAACGCTGAGTTCCCCGGCGGTCCGGTCGAGGTAATCCATATCGAGCCGGTCACGTTGGACCCGGAGCATAGCAACGACGTCCCGCTTGCTCCGGTCGCTTCCCATTTTGATCCAAATGAGCTTTGAAAGGATCGCGTCCTCCGGTGAAGGGAACGGCAGGACGATACCGGGAACCGGCTCCGTGAGTACGGTCCGGTCAAAACGGTTTGCACACGAATTCGTGACGTAAACGTCCGCACGAATCACTTTTTCGGTGTCCAGCAATTGAAACATCGACCGGCGCCGCAGCGCATCCTTAAACGCCGGGCGACTGATCAGGAATCGCCGCGCGAACTCGTCGAACAATCCGTCAAGGTTTCCGCATGTGTTTATTTCCGCAACAATATCGATATCCTGCGTGTTCCGGTATTCTCCGTAATAGGCGGCAACGACTCCGCCGGTGATGAAAAACCGGACGCCGTACCTTGCGAGTACGTCGCCGATCTTGCGGGCCATGTCCGCCAGTTCCTCAATCGTCGGGAGCATTGTCGTTTCTCCGTCGAGCCATCTCGATCAATTCCATCGTCTGCGAATCGCCACCGTACATTCTCACGGCGAACAGGAGCCGCAATTCATGCTCGCTTTTTTCCGGATGTGCGTCTTGGATTTTTTTCCTGAACGTCTCGTGCCAGCTCCGGGACATCGCGACGTTGCGTCGTATCTTCTCCGCCGGGCTCATCGCCCGCAGGAGGTCCCAATAAACCTCCTCCACCGTTTTTCCGTCGTCGAGGATCGGCACGTTTTCACCTTTTTTCTATTGATACCGAAGGCAGAAACGGTTGTTCACTCGCTGGCGCTTCGTGCTCGGACATGTTCATCCGTAATGCCCCTTGGCGGAAATAATCGAAACGGTAACGATATTGTCGTCAATCGAATAAATCAACCGATGCTCGCGATTGATGCGGCGGGACCAATACCCCGACAAATTTCCCTTCAACATCTCCGGTTGGCCCGTGCCCTCGCGCGGATGTGCGGCCAATTCGTCTTTTAATGCAACGATTTTCCTCAACAAAGCGTGGTTGCCGCTACGCTCAAATACCTCGATGTGCTTTTGTGCTTCTACTGAAAAAACAACGGTGTAGGTCATTTGCTGTATTTGGCAAAAATTTTGGACAAGGTCGGGCTTTCTTCAATGGTGACACATTTTTCGTCTCGTGCGCTCTTGATTCCTTCCATCACGATGGCGATGTTCCTCGGGTCGTCGAACCAGGGATCGCCGCTCGGACTCGGCCCTTCCGGCTTGGTACCGGCCGGCCCGGTGCCATCCGGTTTGGCTTTTCGCTTTACGGTATGCGTTTGCTTTACGGTCCGCCGTGCCGTGGTCGGCGTCTTGGCCTGCGCTCCGACACGGAGCGAATGAATCACCTGTTCGATGATTTCCATTTGCTCGTCCGCCGGCAAAGCATGAATGGCTTTCAGGATCGCTGATGTGGTCATCTTCTGTTTTCTTTGTAAATCAGGTTTTTCACTCGCTTCGGTCACTGTTCAAAGCGTTTGAGAACTGAAACAAGGTGTGTAAAACTTGCCGATCGTGTTTCCGCCGGATTGAGGTATTGCCCCATGATTCGCGACCCCTTCACTTTTTGATACTGCCTGCCTGTCAAGCGTTCAAGCACTTTGGACGGTTTGGGAATCGTGTCGGGACTTGCATATGTGTTTTGCCGCGATCCGAGAGTTGAACAACCAAAATGAGCACCGACGACATTCAGTTGCGCGAGATACCAACTCTCCAGTTCACGGCAGGCAATACAGGCGACGCATCGGTCGACATGCCCGGTGTTCCCGCACAGCGCAAGAATCCGTGTCTTTAAGGTGACGCAATCGTCTCCGTCTTGATCGCACACGACGACGAAACGACAATCCGCATCCGGGTGATTCCGGATGGTTTTCTCCAAACGTTTTAACAACTCCGGCTTTCCCGAAAAACACCGGTAAACGCAGGAAAGGCCGGGAAAACAACGGGGGACGAATTTCCTCAACATTTCTTCCGCCGAGCGTTCTTCAAGCAAAAACACGATACGATGCCCCTGTGTTCTCATGACGGCTCGACTCCCTCAAAATATCCTTCCCGCCAGAGACGACCAAGTTTATCTCCATCGTCCCCCATCATCGCACTGATATGCAAATCGTCTTTCGCACGTCGAATCGTCGTATACCCGTCGTTTTTAACAAGAAAAAACGCTTCGTCTAATTGAACGGCATCCAGGAAATCCGGGGAATGTGTTGAAACGAAAACCTGGGATCCGCGCCCGGCATATGTACGAAACTCCTCGGCAAGTTCGACAAGCAAATTAGGATACAACTGGTTTTCCGGCTCTTCGACGCACAAAAGCGGGTGCGGCGCCGGGTCATTCAAAAGGACAAGGTAGGCGAACATTTTGATCGTGCCATCCGAAACATAACGAGATAAAAAAGGCTCTTGGAACGCGGAATCCTGGAACCGCAACAGCACTTTCCCGTCTTCCGTATCCCTGGCTTCAACGGCGTTGATCCCCGGGACGCGCCGAGGGAGCGTTCGCAAAATATCACCGAAAATCTCCCGGTGGTTTTTGTAGAGAAATTGCGTCACCAAAGGGAGATTGTCGCCCGACGCGGAAAGGTGTTCCGCGTATCCCGCATCGCTTTCGCGCCGGGCGTCGGAAATGTGAAAATCGGAAATGTGCCAGTTTTCAACCAAATCACCAAGGGCTTTAACGGCAGGGAATTTTTCAAATTGCGCCAAGCCCTTGATTGCCAAGATATTCGGCGATTTCAAAGATTGCTCGTCTCGCACAAGATCTTTCTCGCTTTCCACCTGATCGTATTCATTGACGACGGCGTAACCCTTGCCTTCTTTGAAATCGAGGTAATGCCAAGGTTTACCGCTGCTTCCGCGACGGTATTTCAAAATCTCTTTTTCGACATAAGGTCCTCGATGATCCTCGTTGACCGCCAACTCGTAGGTGATCAAGGGCTTGGTGGCAGCCTCACGGAATTTCAGTTCGATCTCGATCGGACCCGACGCATTCCGACTGCGGACCTCATGGAATCCGCGTCCGCCTCCGAGCTTCGTCAGCGCAACGGCAACATTGTCTTGCATCGCGTTTCGAAGAAACCCGAAAAGCTGGAACAAGGTCGATTTTCCCGTGCCGTTCGCACCGACAACCACGCAAAAATTGGGGATGTCCCGCATCTGGGCGTCCTTGAACGCGCGAAAATTCTTTACTTGTATCGATTCCAATTTCATGACGATTACCCCCTACCCCAAGCTCTCCACCTGCGCGTAAATCTGTTGCTCCGTGAACCCTTCGAGGTCGACGCTCTTCGAGGGGCACACGGCCACGCATGTTCCGCACCCCATGCACAGGCCGGGATTGACCCGGGCCGAACGCTTGACCAGGTTGCCGTTGCGGTCCTTCAACTCCACCTTGTCGATCGCCTGGTAAGGGCAGGTTCGCACGCAGGCGAAACAAGCGGCACAGTCGCGCTCGTTGACGACGGCGATTTCCGGTTCCCGCGTCAATACCGGCTGGCTGAGCATGATCATCACTTTGCCGGCCGCCGCGGAAGCCTGCGCGACCGCCTCGGGAATGTCTTTCGGTCCCTGGCACGCACCGGCGAGAAACACGCCGGCCGAGTTCGTTTCGACCGGCCGCAGTTTCGGGTGCGACTCGGTCATGTAACCGTATTCGTCGTAACCGACGCCGAGCATCTGGGCCAACGATTCGGCACCGCTCGTCGGCATCATCGCGCAGGCGAGAACGACCATGTCGGCCTCGATCACGACCTGTTTGCCCGAGAGCGTGTCGGCGCCCCGGACGATCAGTTTACCGTCCTCCTCGGTGATTTTCGAGACCCGGCCGCGATGATAGATCGCCCCGTCCTGCTCGATCGCACGGCGGACGAATTCGTCGTATTTCTTGCCGCCGCTGCGAATGTCCATGTAAAAAACATGCGCCTCGCCGTCATGGACCTTGTGCTTGTACAACATCGTGTGTTTCGCCGTGTACATGCAGCATATTTTCGAACAGAAACTCACGCCCTTGGCGTTGTCGCGGCTGCCGACGCATTTGATGAACACGATTTTTTCCGGGATCTTGCCGTCCGAAGGCCGGCGCGGTTCGCCGTTCGTCGGGCCGCTTGCCGAAATAAGCCGTTCGAACTGGAGTGAGTCGATCACGTCCTCATACTTGCCGTAACCATATTCTCCGTAACCGGCGAGGTCGGGATTCTCCTGCGCCCGGCCGATATGGTAAAGCTGGTAGCCGGTCGCGACGACGATCGCGCCGACGTCCTCGGTCACGATTTCATCCTGGTCGGCGTAGTTGACCG
>QMCE01769812.1_pt1 | contig 15100 bp, 8 predicted proteins | sample 1821851 | NCBI WGS metagenome assembly QMCE01 (sample SAMN09453174, study PRJNA476694) | Termite gut metagenome, whole genome shotgun sequencing project. | isolation source: worker | host: Odontotermes sp. | place: South Africa:Pretoria | collected 2016-01-28 | reverse complement strand
AATATCATGAAAAAGAGAGTCCGGTGAATACGACGGGCGCCTGATTGACATCGGTTGTGATGCGTTCGGGATGAAAACCGACGAATCCGTTGACCGTTCCGAAATAAAGTTTGCCGTCGGAGGTCTTCAATCCCGAGCAATAGTTGAACTGGTCGCTGATAAGACCGTCGTGGGAGGAGAAACACTTTATCTCACCTGTTATCTGATTTAAGCATGCCAAGCCTTTGTTAGTGCTAACCCACAGGTTTCTGCTTCTGTCCTCAAGTATTTTGTAGACGACATCGTTGGGAAGGCCGGAAGTGCGGTTATAGCATGTCAGAAGCCCTTCTGCCAGAGAATATTTCACCAGTCCGAGACCTTCGGTGCCGAACCACAGATTGGAAGAGCTGTCCTGAGTGATACATATCACATTGCGCAGAAGACTGTCGGCCTGCGGCACATCTATCGGATACCATTCGTCCTGATAGGAGCTATAGCTGAACACGCCCTGATTATATACGGCGAAATAGAGCAGTCCGTCATCGGTTTGGGCTATGTCGTAAATGAATGGTTTCTCGCCAATGTCATGGATATGCTCGAGCCTGCCCGTTGCCGGGTCTAATCTGTCGAGACCGTATGTCTCGCCTATCCATACCCTGCCACGGTGGTCGGCGGCGATGGCGGTTACGTTGTTGTCGGTCAGTTGTTGGCCGTTTTTGCCGAACGCGGATATTCGTCCGTTGCGCTTGTCCATTATGTTCAGGCCGCCGTTGTATGTCCCGATGTAGAGCATCCGGCCATCGTCGTAAAGAGCCTGTATGTTATCCGACGACAGAGCGCTGTTGCGGGTGTTATAGTGTTCGAACCGGCCTGTGGCAGACTCGAACCTGTTGAGTCCCATGTCTTCGGTACCTATCCAGATATACCCATCGTCGTCTTGAATAAACTCCCTGACGGCCTTGCCGCTCAATCTGTCGGGACTTCCGGTGGGATAGTATTTTTCGAACAACACGGAGGAAGAGGGCAGGTAATCGATGCCGCCGAAATAGGTGCCAATCCATATTGCTCCATCCTTGTCGGCCAATATAGAATATATCGAATTGCCGGAGATGGCATAGGGGTTCAGGAAATCCTGTGTCAGGTGCTGTATGTCGTTGTCAAGGTAATCGTAGATGTAGATTCCGGTTTCGGTGCCGAGCCATATCTCCTTGCCGTTGTGTGAGAATATGTCCCTGACGAACAGATCCTCGTATCCCGGCAGGGATATCATGGGCCTTGTGCTGTGGTTGTATGGGTTGAACGCTATGACGCTCCGGCTGTCGGTGCCTATTAGCAACTGACCGTGGCGGTGTCCGTCTTTTGTAATTTTATAGATGTCGGGATCGCCCTCCAACTCGAAATGGATGAATTCGTCATTGCCCGGGTCGTATAGGTTCAGTGCGCCGTTAAGGCAACCGACCCACATTTTATTCTCGTCGTCGAAGCATATCGACCACACATTTGGAGAACTTAGACTCGATGGGTCCGAGAGATTGTGTTCATACAGTTTCAATGTGCCACCCGACATGTCGAATCTGAACAAACCCTGCCGGTTGGCGCATATCCACATATTCCCGTCGTTGCCGTACTCAATATCGTTTACCTCCCCCGTTATCCCGCGTCTTTGGTCGTCCTCAGCATCGAACCGCGAGAACTGTTCGGTACGGGGGTCGTATATCCACAACCCGGTATTTGTGCCACATATTCCCTTCGCTGTCTTCGAAAAGCGAGCGTATGAAATTGTTGCCCAAAGAGTAGGGATTGTCGGGTTCCTGGCGGAACGTGCGGAAGCGGCTGCCGTCGTAGCGGTTCAGGCCGTCCTTCGTCCCGAACCACATGAAGCCCTGACTATCCTGGAGCATACACAAAACCGTATTCTGGCTCAATCCGTCCTCCACGCTCAGGTGTGAGAAATAATGGCTTTTGCTGCCGTACACCTGCACGACAGCAAAAGCCATGGTTATAAACGATACTATTTTAATGTACGATTTCATGAACCGGCGGTAAATATTTCCGTTACTGAGACAACTCTTCGAGCATCATTTTGCGAAGATATCTAAAATATTGCAGACTCGTATCATAGTCATTGAATCCGCGAACCACATACGAGGCAATCTCCTTGCCGCGTCCGGGGTTTTTGGCATCGAGCATCTTCAACAGTTCATAGTCGTAGATACCGTCGCGCATCGCCTCGAAACGTATCGAACTGTAAAGTTTCATATCGCCCGGATAGATGATGTAGTTGTCGCCGGCCGGCAGATTCTTGTCGCGGGAAGCATCGGTCTCGAACGGACTCACGCCATCCCAATAGTTCAGACCCCAGTGGAGATAACCGGTGGCGTCGTAGCGGTAATTTATCCAGTGTAGTATGCGTGTCTGTATCATCGGCAGTTCGATGAAACGGTTCGCATAGTTCCACTGAGGGTTCAGGCAAGTATAAAACCACACCTCGTCGCCTTCGGCAAGCCTGTCGCGATAGAACTGATAATCCCTGTGAAACACATCGAGTATCGGGACCCAAGTGTCGATGGTCCCTGCGAGTTCATGAGATGTCAGGATGGCGTCGACGATGGGTACTCCGGGAAGATATTCTCTAAGATAGTCGCTAATCCTGCGGTACGAGTCGGCATTCTCGGGAACCGGTTCGTCGCCTATGTGCTGGATGTATTTGTCCAACCATCCTTTTTCGGCAAGATGTCGGCGCAGGGCAGGCAGGTATTGCGACAGAAAGTTGTGCGTGCGCGGGTCGTCGAGAGGCAGGTAGACACGTTTAAGGCCGTTTTCCTGAGGGAACGGAGAGAGGCTAGGCAGGAAACTCCCCAGGGTACCGTCGTCGGGAAGCGGCACGTCGACAGCGAACGGATCCGTCCATGAGCCTGCCCTCCAACCTAAATGTCCCCCTTCCAGGCGTTCCAGCGCCCCCAATTTTTCAAACATTTCGGCCTCGCGGTCGAAGTATTTGAAATCGAAAGTGTATTTACCGTTATCGTATGTAAACTGCGTCGACCATGTGGGATATATCCTGTGTACATTCTGGCCGTGGGAGGCCATGATCTCGGCGTGCAGTTGCACTATTTCCCAATATTTCTCCGAGAATGGCTCCACCTCCTCTCCTCCTGTTAGCAGTTTCAACGTCCTCTGGCTGTGATGGTCCGACCAGTTGGTAACCAGCAATGAGGTCTTTTCTATGGTAACGGGATAGACTCTGATGTAGAACTCGGTACTCCACTCGGAGTTTTTTGCTTTAAGTTCCACATTGCCCCTGTACAGCCCCGATTCGGCGTCTTTCGGAATGGGCACGGTAATCCACAGCGGCTGCACGTCAACAGCCGTCATGTCCACCGAAGTGTCGGTAACAATGGGGTCGGGGAAATAGTTGGAGGCCGAACGCAACATGTCTTTCGACGGGTTGTCATACCTTCTTCCGACCTTCACGTATTCCACCCAACCGGTGGTTGCGTCTGTCAGTTCCTGATTGCCGTTCGATACTTCCGTCACCTCGGCCGTAAGGTCTTTTATCTCGCCGCTACTTTTCAGCACTATTTGTACCGTAGCCGTTTCGCCTCTTGCAACCCTCACCGTGTCGACCTTGTCGATGAAATAGGAGCGGTCTTTGAGAATGTTTTCAAGCGCGTCCACCTGGTAAATGTAAAGCGAATCTTTTTTACCGCAACTTCCGGCGATTACAAGCAGAACCACGCCTGCCAAAAAAATCATTTTTTTCATAAGGTATTTAATTTTTCAAAATTTCAATCGAACAGTCTTTGGTCGGCCTTCGCGGTGATGGCCTCTATCGCCTCTTTTATTTTGGCCGTGTCGTAAAACTCATCGGCGGTGAGACGTCCGGCGGGTTCGGTCCGGGAGTTGTTCCATTCCGACATGATTTCATCTACGAAGGACTTTTTGCCGCTTGCTTTGAGAACTGCCGCCCTCAGGCGCGTTTCCACGCTGTCGTCTATCATATTGTCATAAGGTTTTCCAGCACCAAGGTTGTGCGGCCATAGCCGTGCCTGGTCTATTTTACGTAGGGAGGTTCGATAATTGCCATTTTCAAGGGCTTTAAAGGCCAGCATCAGTTTGGTGCGGCGATATAGATTGTGGCCGTAGACGGCATCCTCGAAAGGCAGAATTTCAATCTCGACAGCTCCTTCTCCGCCTCCGTGTATTTGTCGTTAAGAGTCAGACAGTTGATGTAAGACATGCCGACGATACAGTTATCCGGCAGTGCCCTGTGGTAACGGGAAATCGTTTCGAGGGCTTCGGCGGGACGATTGCGGGATATGTAAAAATCCGTCAGACGCACTCCGTAATGCCACTCGTTGGGGTCGCACTCCACAGCCTCACGGTAATCCTTTTCAGGGTCACCGGAAAGGCTGCCGCGAAGGATGTGGAACGGGGCGAATCCGGTCCGGCCATCCACCTGCGACAAAAGCCGCAGAGCCTCGTCGCCGTTGCCTCGCGACCTTTCGATAAGCGATAGAAAATAGAGAGGCTTCCAGTCGTCGGTATTTTCAGCAGCCCACTTCATTATGCCGGCACTGGAACTCTTGTATGGGAATACGAATTTCGCATCATTTTTGTCAGCTTCGGAGAGAGTCCTTGCGGCCTCGGCAGAATCCCTGTCGAGCCACGCCAGCCAATAGGCGATTTCGGCATTTTGCGGAGCGAGTTCCAGTACCGAGATGCACTCCCGCTCCCGTCCAACCGAGAGATACCAGTCTGCAATAGCGAGATATTGCTCCGTTGGCATTTCACCGGTAATGAGTGAGGTAAAGGCGTTTTTCGCAGACTCCGACCCGTCAGCAAGATACTCCTCGAACCGGACGAAATGATCCATAGGGTCGAGTTCCCTTATCCGCACGAGCGTCCCGGCCGCATCCTTACCCGAAAGCCTTTCAGCCACGCTCAACACCTTTAATCCCGATATGTTGCGGGGGTTGGTATTCAGGCTTTTAAGAGCGTGCTGCATTGCGCGCTCGAGGTTGCTTTCCGACAGGTACATCTCGGCAAGCCGGGTATGTGCCGCCGCCGCGTAGAGTGGATTGCGCGACGCCGTCTCGAACCCGTCGAGCGCGTCGTAATTTCTACTCAGGCGCTTTGCCGACAATCCATAGTAATAATTCGCGGCGGCATCGTATGTGTCCACTCCTATGGCCTTGCGCGCCCATTCATATGAGGTGGCGTAATCCATTCTGCGGTATTTAATGACGGCCATTTCGACCATTGCCGGCAGGAATGTCCCGTCTTTGGCAAGCGCAGAGGCCATCAGGCGCTCGGCCGTACCGTAATTCCCCATCCTGAAATGGTTTTTACCCTCCAGCCACAGGCCGTAAGCCGAATTCCAATCCACTTCTACACTGTTCTCCACCGGACGGTCGAGTTCTTTTTTACTGTCCGGAGATATGTCAATCCTCTCATTTCCAAAACGCATGAAGGTTGCTCCACGCGCTTCGCTCTCTGCGAACGACACGGTTTGCGGTTCGAGCGGCGTGAGCGATACCTCTCTCGACGCAAGTACCACACACTCTTCGTTGCAGAGTTCCAACACGCCGCTTGCGAACGACACGGGCGAGATGCGGATTTCCAGTCCCTCCCCGGGAACACAGTTGAAAACCCCGTAGAGATTGGCGTCTACCGCCCCTCCTGTTCCGGAGAACGGATACCAGTATTCCGACCATGTGTCGGTTTGTCCGGGTGTGAATTCGGTCTGTTTGAACGGGGTGCGGATACTCGCCTCCATGTTCTGGTTGAATAGCCTGCCGCTCTGCATCTCCACATACTGTCCGTCGTCGTCGGTCAGAAGCTCTTCCCATATTGCGCCGTTATCTGACAATGCCCACAGGAATAGTTTTCTGCCCGGCTTTTCGTCCCGTTCGGCATAGTGTATCATACCTTCATCCGAATTCCTGTAATATGCTCCGAAATAGCGGTCGTAGCGGTTCATGACGTGGTATGATTTCGCACCGTCGAAAGCGTTGTTTGTATATTCCGACAGATCGACACCGCCCTCTTCAGGCCACGGATGTCCATCGCCGCTGTGGCCTATCCACGCCTTGCCCGGATAGATGAATTCGAGGTCAGCGGCGGCTTTGACGGCTGCATTCATCCACGTATAGTACGGCTTTACTTCGGATGAACCGTTGTGCCAGAACGAGCGGGTGATGAAGAAGGCCTTGTCGTGCGGCAACCTTATTTCGAGTGTCCAGCGTGTGTCTGTCAGCCTGTCGAGCACCGATATCCAACAGCTTGTGCTTTTGTCGGCATTCTCCGCCGTGATGTAGTCGACCGGCGTGGCGCAATTAGGAGTGTGCCCTATCAATCCGTAGTTCGCTTCGACGCCTCCGCTCGTCCACGGCCCGCGCATTGCTATGTCGCGGAATTTAACGACATTATTGTCGTAGAGGAATGGACGGCCGCTCCGTTTGTCGACGGCCGTCCATATCTTGCCTCCTATCTCCGGCATAACCGAAACATGTATGTAATCGTTCTCCAACTCCACCACCTTCCATGCTTTGGTCTCAGGCTTGTCCGTATATCCGTCAAAACGAAAATAGGGATATATTTTACCCTGATTTGGTATCGGATCGGGGTCGGAATAGGGATACGTCACATACTCCCTGACATACTCCCTGACCGTTGCCGGAGCCTGTGCCGATAACGTTGTGGATAAAACCAGCAGCCACGCGGCCAAAAAAACAGTTTTTGCTCTCATGTTTGATGTTGTATTATTGTTATACCGGAAAGTTTAAAATTATTCCGTTATATCCCAAACGGCGCGAATGTCGAAATTATAGCGCCACATGGTTCCTCTGGCATCGACTCCGATGAGCCTTTCGCCGAACTCGACCAGCCTTGTGTACTTGTTCCATCCCTTGCCAACGAGTTGCTTCACGCCGACGGTACCTGCAGTGTCTATCGTGCAAAACCACATGTCGCCCGCACTGTCGACGGCCAAAAGACCGTTGCGGTATCCTTCAATCATGATGTATTCATCCCAGCCGGTGCCGAGCGAAACGGGCGCTCCGACTCCGTTTCCGGCGAAATCAAAGGTCATCAGCGAGAGTTCGCCGCCCGCCTGACGGCCGATAAGGGCGCTGTGGTACATGGACGTGGTCATCAGGTCGAAATCGTTATAGTTCCTGTCGGCATACGTGGCGTAGAAAGCCAACCCTATCGTCTGTGTAACGGTGTAGGTTTGCAGTCTGCCGTCGGTCCATCTTGCGACCCAGCCTCCCGGTACAGGCATCACCCTGTTGAACAGCACTCCCCAATCGCCGTCGGAACCGGTTTCGGCCTGATTGAAAGTGCCTGCGGCGCTGTTGTATGCGAACCAGTAAACACGGTTGTTGTTGGCACTTATGAATGTCAGATAGTTGCCGTAGGTGAAAGGAGTCACGGGCGTCGAAGCGCTTCCGTCGAACACCTTCACGGGAGGCTCTTCGCCGAGAGGATAGGCGCCGTTAAAAAGGAAATAGGTGGTGGTCAGGGACTCGTTCAACGGAAGCTCGGAACCTTCCACCTCGGATATGCCTATCGGCAACAGGTATGATTTCCCGGGAAGCATATAGCCTTCGGTGAAAAGACCGAGTTCGAGCATGGAAGAGTTTAATTCCCCCTTCTTGATAACGGCTGTCATGGCGCCCTCGGCGATAGTGTAACTGCCGGCGTCGAGCAACTCGTAATTGGTGAGGTTCGCCGCGTTGTATTCTTCGACGAGTTCGGGCATCACGGCAAATTGCACTGTGATGTCATCCGTGTTTGCGCCATAGCCGCCTATGCAGGCGTTGAAAAATATCTTCTGCTCCTCGTCGGTAATGAACAGCGTCGAACTGTTCGGGGTGGAGACGGCCTGCTTCATGAAAATATTGCGGTATTCCTCCGCGTTGTCGGGAATCAATATCGGATTGTCGCACGAAAGCGTTCCGAAGGCTACCGCCAGTGCAGGTACGATGTATGATATTATCTTTTTCATTTTTTTCTGTGCTAATAGGGTTATTAATTCCATCCTGGACTTTGAAGTAACGCACCCTGCGACCTGCTTATGTCATCCTGCGGGATAGGGAACAGATAGTGCTTGGGATATTCGAACACCCTTTTTTCCACGACCTTACGCGAATAGAAGTCGTCGGTCGACACGTCGATATTGAGGCCGTGTATTTCGCGGTTGTCCACTATGTGGGATATCCTCCAGCGTTTGCAGTCGAAATAGCGGTGGGTTTCGAATGCAAGTTCAATTTTGCGCTCGACGCGAATGCGGATTCTCATCTCGTCCTTGGTGAGGGTCTCGGGCAGGTCAGGCATTCCGGCGCGCTTGCGTATGAGATTTACGTACTTGAACACGTCTGGGTGCGGAGTGTCGCCGCCGTATTCGTTGAGCGCCTCAGCATAGTTGAGGTACTGCTCTCCGAGACGGAAGAATATCCAGCTCTTCAATTTGTATTTTTGTTGCACCAGGTCGACATCGGGTCCCGACATTTTACGCATCAGATAACCCGTCCGGCTGTAGGTACCCATCGATTTTTTACCGTCGAGTCCGCCTGCCCAGAACTCCAGCGCCCGTCCGCGCCACTGGGCGCCCGAATAGTTGATGCTCGCGTAGAAACGGGGTTCACGACCGACCCATTTGTTGTTAAGATAGTCGTTGTAGCCCGAAGCGAGGTTCACCGTGGGGTTCCCCGAAACATCGTATGCCGGGTCGCCGTTTTCGTCGAGCATCAACGGCAATTCGTTTGTTCCGACCATGCCGTAACTGTCGACCAACTCCTGTGTCGGCGAGTAGTTCGAGCCACCACCCATACCGTTTGGGGTCATGCTGTACTCCACCGTATTGCCGTAATCCATGTCGACGTTGCGCGCAAACAACACCTCTTTGTTCCATCTCTCCAGAAAAAGGTTCTCATAAGAGAGCTGCGGGTCGTGTACGTCGTTGCCGTCGTATGTGTAATATAGTCCGTGTCCGGCCGCTTCGCTTGCGGTAATGCATTCCAGCGCTGCGTCGGCGGCAAGTTTCCATTTTTCATTGTCGTGTACCAGAGGAAAGAGTGGCTGCTGGTCTGCATCCAGATAGTTGCGGTAATCGTTATTGCCGTTGAACAGCGGGCTTGCCGCGTAGAGCAGTATGCGGGCTTTCAGCGCCATGGCTGCAAATTTGGTAGGCCGTCCGAGTTCTTCGTTATTCCTCACTTCGGGCAGCAGTTCGATGGCGTCGTCACATTCGTCGACGATGAATTGCACACACTCTTCGAAGGGCCTCCTTACGATGGTCGTGAAATCCTCATCTACTCCGTAAGAGCGGTCGATGATGGGTATGGATCCGTGGGCGCGTACACCCCAGAAGTGGAAGATGGCTCTGAGAAACTTCACCTCGCCAATCCAGACATCCTTTGCGCCCTGATCCATCGGTGTGTTTTCGATATTTTCAAGGAACAGGTTTGCTTTCCGCGTGCCGTCCCAGATGGTCGACCAGAGCATTGCGTCGAGTACATTTGCCGGGCTCCACGAGCCGTTGTTCATAGACTGGCAGAAAGCGTCGTCGCTCATCTCCATCTCGTCGGAGGCGCCCACAAAAGGATTTCGTCCGTACGGATCGGTGAACCACATCTCGATGGGCAGGTGGGCGTATGTCGCGGCAAGGAAACGTTCTGCGTAGCGGCGCTCGCTGAATACCTCGTTCAGTGTCATATCCTCATTGGGCTGCTTGTCGAGATAGTTGCATGAAAAGGCTGCGGCGAGTACTATGCTGCATGTGATTATGTATCTTATCGTTTTCATTGTTAGCATGTTTTTAGAAGGTTAACTGTATTCCCATATTTATGGTACGCTGTAAAGGATAACCGCGGTCGGCCCTGTTGGACTCGGGGTCGGTAATCTTTATCTTGTCCCACGTGGCCAGGTTCAATCCGTTCACGAATATCCTCACTTCCTGCATGCGGATTTTAGAGGTAAGCGACTGAGGCAGTATATATCCTATTTCGGCATTTTTAAGCCTCAGATAGCTTGCGCTCCTCATCCAGAGAGTGGAGGTTACACCAGGTATGAAGTTATTCTCGTTCTTGGTGTTGATGACCATTGGATATTTGGCGTTGCTGTTATCGGCATTGGGTATCCAGCGATTGTCGAAATATTCACGCATTATATTGTTCTCGCCGTTGTAGAAAGGCTGCATGGTACTCTCCCCGATGAAGAAGCTGCTTCGTGCCGCGCCAGTGAAATAGATGCTGACGTCGAAACCTTTCCATGAGACCGTTCCTCCGAACCCGAACATCAGTTCCGGAACCCTCGGATAGCCTATCGGCACCCTGTCGTAGAGGTCTATCACACCGTCGCCGTTTATGTCCTGGTATTTGATGTCGCCGGGACGTACGACGGATGCGAATGTCTGTCTGGGGCTGGTGTCCACATCCTGCTGATCCTGAAAGAAGCCTTTTGCAATGAGTCCGAATGTCTGATTGATAGGCAGTCCCTTTTGCGACAGATAGGGATATTTCTGGATTGGTTCGTCGTTCTCTATGACGGTGTTGCGCGCATAGGTTACGTTCGCGTTGAACGAATAGTAAAGACCGCCCGGAGTGGTGTTTCGGATTTCCAACTGGGTGTCGACACCTTCGTTGCGGGCTTCGCCCAGGTTGCCGAAAGGCTGTGCTCCGAAGAAGCCGGGCATCGTCGGAATGTCCTGCCGCTGGATTAGGATACCTTCACGGTGTTCGCGGAAGTAGTCGGCCTGCAAGGTGATCCGGCCGTCCCAGAAACCCAGGTCGATACCTATATTGGCTTTTGTCGAGACTTCCCACGTTACATCCTCGTTACCCGTTTGCGCCTCCTCGATACCCACTATCTGGTTCATGTCCATGCCGTAGTAGTACCAATTCAGGAGACCTGTCGACTTCATGGCGGTAAGGAACAGGAACCGGCGCCCACTCTGGTCGTTACCGGCCTGTCCGAAAGAGCCCCTGATTTTAAAGTTCGAGACGGCATCCACGTTCCAGAAGTTTTCGTTGCTGACGAGCCACCCGGCCGACACCGAGGGAAAGAATCCGAAGCGTTTGCCTTTCGGGAAGTTCTCGGAACCGTTGTACCCGAAATTGAACTCGGCAAAATAGCGGTTTGCGTAGTCGTAGGTAAACCTGCCTGCGAAACCCTGATGGCGGGAAGGAAGATTGTCTATGGTCGTTCTTGCCGTTATGTCAACATATTCGCTCTGGTTGTACATCGCCATAGCTCCCACGGTGTGTTTACCGAAGGTGCGGTCGTAGTTTAAAGTCCCCTCGAAGTATATCGCACGGCTGGAGCCCATTCCCGCGGGGTCGAAACCCAGGGGCGACTGTTCGCGGTGGATTAAATATTGGTCTTCTCCCGTCTCGGGGTCTTTCCCTATGTATTGTTTCACCTCGAAAAGTTTGCTTCTGACAGGACCGCCGGCCGTACTTGCGTCGTACGAAAACTTGCCGTTAAGCGACAATCCCTGTGTTACGAGAGAGGAGAGGTCCCAGCTTGCGCCGAATGTACTCTGAACCGTGTTGTGGTGCTGGGTCCAATAACCGCTCTGGGTGGCTACCGCCCAGGGGTTCAGACCTGAAATACCGTCGGGAGGCACCGAACCGGGCGATCCGTCAGGGTTGCGGACGGGATAGGCTATCGGAGAGGTAGACTGCATGATACCGAATATCTGGTCGACCGGATTGGCCGGATAGTTCCTCTGCTGGATGATACCGCCAACGCCGAGGAAAACCTTGAAATTCTTGGCAAGATTGATGTCGACCCTCGAACGGAAGTTGTACCTGTTGAGGTTGGCGTTGGTGTTGTATTCGTTGCGATTGTCGCCCTTGTAAAGCCCGTTCTGGAAGGTGTATCCCACATTGGCGAAATAGGTTATAAGGTCGGTGCCTCCCGAGATGTTGAGATTGTGCATGGTCTGATAGGTGTGGTCGCGCAGAATCTCGTCTATCCAGTTCACGTTGGGATGTAGATAGGGGTCCGACCCGTCCTCGAACAGCGCTATGTCCTCGTCGGAGAACCTGAGCGTGGCCTCGCCGTTGTTTCTCATCGCCTCGTTGATCAAATTGGCATATTCCGGACCGTTTATATAATCTGGCAACCGCAGTGGGGTTAGTACGGCCATTTCACTTCGCAGGTTTATGACAGGCTTGCCTATTTTACCTTTTTTAGTTGTGATGATGATGACCCCGTTGGCCCCGCGCACCCCGTACACGGCCGTGGCAGAAGCGTCTTTGAGTATCTGCATACTCTCGATCTCGGAAGTGTTTATGGCGTTCATGTCACGTTCGATACCGTCGATTAACACCAACGGCGACGACGAGACCCATGATGCCATACCGCGGATGCGAATGGCGGCCTGGTCGAATCCCGGCTCTCCCGACTCCTGCTGGGTGATAATACCCGGGATGCGTCCCCCAAGTGCGACCGACAGCGACGGGGTTGCGGCCGCTTCGAGTTCTTGTACGGGTATCGACGATATGGCTCCGCTGATACTCACCTTCTTTTGTGTGCCATATCCCACGACCACCACCTCGTCTATCAGGTCCACATCTTCGCTGAGCGAGATATTGACTATCATGCGGCCTCCGACCGGCTCTTCGACGGAGGTGTATCCCAACAGCGAAAATACAAGGATACTCCCCCTGTCTGTTATATTGAGGGTATACATACCGTCGGTATCGGTTACGGCGGCGAGAGTCTTTCACAGAGACGACAACTCCTGAGAGCGGGTCACCGTCCATGTTGGAGACCAATCCCCTGACACGTGTCGACTCCTGTGCCGACACATCCCCGGGAGCCAGTGTTCCGGTCATCGACAGCATGGAGAATAGAATTGCCGGTAATTTTCCGGTACAGCTTCGTTTGATAGTGTACAAATTTAGCTTCATACTTTTTTTAATTTGTTGTAAGTTGTGAAAATTTAATTTGTTAATCGTCGCGTTCGTTTCAAAATGTCGGTGTAGTCCCATAGGCCAATTCTCAGAATTAAGGTTAGTCACACGTGTTTTCTCAAAATCAAAACTAATGCAGACATCAACAAACGGACTAACTCGATTCTGTCAAAAAATAGCCGCATTTTAGCACTGCCTCTAAGACACTAAAACACAGCACATTACAAGTAAAGATTATGAACATGCAGGCGATATTCGAATTAATGTCATTCGAATAACACATAGACATTTGTGATTTTTGTCAGCCCCGAGATGGGTGTGACACCGAATTGCAGACGATAAATTGTGGCGAAAGTTGAATTTTTGTCTCACCTAAACCTCCATTCTCAAAACGCTGTAGCAGGAGTTTTATTGCAAGGGCGCCCATCTCGTTTATGCGTTGGCCCACGCGCGTGATTGCAGGGTTGAGATAGTCGAGATAAGTGTTATTGTCGAACGAAACTATCGAGATGTCGTCGGGAATGCGTTTCGACGACTCGCGAATGGCCTTGACGGCGCCGAGCAGTATGGTGTTGCTCATGGCGAAAATGGCGGTCGGGGGATATGTCCTGCCCAGCGCCAACTTTGTTTCGAGATAGCCGTTATCTATAGAGAAGTCGTTTCCCACAACCCTCGCGCTCTCCGCCATACCGTTTTGCCTGAGCGCCTCCATATAGCCACGTTCGCGTTCGCGTGCAGGCATCGAGTGGTGGACTCCCCGGATGCATAGTATGTCTTTGTGTCCGAAATCTATCAAGTGTTTGGTCGCCTCGAATCCCCCTTCATAGTTGTTGGCAGTAACATAAGAGAGTGTCGTGGACTCGAAATGGCGGTCTATCAGCACGACGGGAGTTTGGCGGTCGACCATTTCGAGAAAGTCGGGATTGCGTCCGCTCGGCACGACTATTATACCGTCGACCGCTCGCGAAAGTAGCGATTCGATACCCGCGCGCTCGAGTTCCTCACTCTCCATTGAGTCCACCAGAACTGTGATATAGCCTATTTTCCGCGCCTCGTTTATCACAATGCTCGCTATATTGGAGAAGTGCGGATTTTCAATACCCGGTACAAGCAACCCTATAGTGTGGGTTTTGTTAGTGCGCAACCCTTTGGCCAGAAGAGAAGGCGTATAGTTGCACTTGCGAGCCTCTTCTGTGATAACGGCAACGGTTTTATCGCTGATTCTGTATTTGTCGGCTTTGCCGCTCAATACCCGTGATACAGTGGATATCGAAAATCCGGTGCGGTCGGAAAGTGTTGCCAGTGTCTCTTTCTGCATACCAAACAACCTCTTTAATGGGAGTCGACACAAAAATACTATTTTTTCGCAAAAATATTTCCTGTTCACATTTTTAGTTGTACATTTGCGCAAACGTTTGTCCTAACACTTTAAAGCTACGGAATATGAGAAAAATAGTGGTAATCGGGAGTTCCAATACCGATTTGGTAATCAAAACCGACCGGATACCTTCTCCCGGCGAGACCGTTCTGGGTGGTACATTTATGATGACAGCCGGAGGGAAAGGCGCCAATCAGGCCGTTGCGATAGCGCGATTGGGTGGAGACGTACGGTTTGTGGCAAAAGTGGGAGACGACATGTTCGGCCGCCTCTCCCTCGATGGATACGGTCGCGACAATCTTGACACCTCTTATATAATAAAGGACACCGAGTCGGCTTCGGGCATCGCGCTCATCACGGTCGATGCCGCGGGTGAGAATTGCATTGTGGTCGCACCGGGAGCCAATAACCGCCTCTCCACGGCGGACATCGACTCCGTGCGCGAGTCTATTCGCACGGCCGACTACCTGCTGATGCAACTCGAAATCCCCATGGAGGTGGTCGAACACACTGCCGAAATAGCCGCTTCGGCCGGTGTAAAGGTGATTCTCAACCCCGCTCCCGCAGCGCCCCTGTCGGATAGCCTTATCCAAAAACTCTATATGATAACCCCCAATCGCAGTGAGAGCGGCATGTTGACCGGTATTGCAGTGAGAGATTGGGAGAGTGCCGAACAGGCGGCCGACATCTTGATGGCAAGAGGGGTCGAAAATGTAGTCATCACACTCGGCTCGACGGGTTCGCTCGTCAAGAATAATGTTGTCAGCGAACGGATACCGGCAGAGAGAGTGGAGGCGGTCGACTCTACGGCGGCCGG
>QMCE01001023.1_pt1 | contig 15105 bp, 17 predicted proteins | sample 1821851 | NCBI WGS metagenome assembly QMCE01 (sample SAMN09453174, study PRJNA476694) | Termite gut metagenome, whole genome shotgun sequencing project. | isolation source: worker | host: Odontotermes sp. | place: South Africa:Pretoria | collected 2016-01-28 | reverse complement strand
AAATAGTTGCGCGGCGAAGCCGCGAAACTATAAAAAACAATAACCCGCATGGGGCGCAGCCCCATGCGGGTTGAATGGAATCAATGTAGAAGCGGGGGAGAGTATAGCCTATGGATATTTTAACAACCATATTCGAGCGCCAAAAGGCGTTCGACGACGATTTGATCGCGCGCAGAAATCTCGGACATATAACGCGCGAGGAATGGATTCAAAAGGAATCGCTCGCGATTATGGACGAGCTCTCCGAGCTGATCAACGAAGTCAATTATAAATGGTGGAAGAACCCGAAGCCGCTCGACGAGGCGGCTATTAAAGAGGAGCTTATAGATATATTGCACTTTTGGGCAAGCATGTGCTCTAAGATGGGCATGAGCGCCCAGGACGTACTGGATATCTATATGGCGAAGAATCAGGAGAATTTTAACCGGCAGCAGGGGAAATCGCTTAAAAGCGGCTACGAATCGTAGAATTGTAGGGGCGAATCGCGATGAGAAAATGCATTTTAGATGAAGATAGAAATTGCATGGAATGCGGCCGCTGCGATTATTGCGACCTCGACCCCGAAAAGATTTGCGACAACTGCTGTAAATGCATCGAGAAGAACGCGGACTATTCGTCGGTTATGATTGAGCGGATTGTGCCGGAGATCATAAAATCAGAGGATTAATCCTCCCTCAATTTCACGGCCTTTGCCGCGCGGCGGCGGTTTTCGTCCGTCGTGGCGGCGTAGTGACGTTTTGTTGTGTTCACGTCCTTGTGCCCGAGCACGTCCGCGACGAGATAGATGTCGCCGGTTTCCTGATAGAGCATCGTGCCATAGGTGCTGCGCAGCTTGTGGGGGGATATGTTCTTTAGCGGCGCGACGGCGGAGGTATACTTCTTTACCAGGTTTTGTACGGCGACCGTACCGATGCGTTTACCCTGTAATGAGAGAAATAGGGCTTTTTCATGTCCGGGGAGCCGTTTCATTTCAGAGCGCTTTTCAAAATAGCGTTTTAGTATCTTTGAGACTTCAGCATTAAAATATAGAATCATACTAGCGCCGCCCTTGCGCGTGATTCTAAATCCATCAGTATCGAAATCGAAGTCATCGATATCCAGGCCAATGAGCTCGCTGATACGTATTCCTGTTCCTAAAAACAAAGCCAGCAGCGCCGCGTCCCGATATTTTGTATGTTCATGGTATCGTTTTTGCCCATCGGACAACAGTTTTCCTGAATCCACGGCATCGAGCAAATCGGCCACTTCATTAGCTTCAAGGCGTATAATCGGTTTCTGATGCAGCTTAGGCGTCTCAACAAGCTCAGAACTATTGTGATCGATCATTCGATGACCATATAAATATTTCAGGAGCGAGCGCAACGCGCTCAATTTGCGAGCCTTTGCTCTTTCGCGATTAATTAGATCGGTATCGTCTTTTTTATAGAAGCCTACATATTCCAAAAAAAGCTCAATATCCAACGGCGTGAGCGAATCCATATCGTCAAGCGTGAACGATTTCAGCTCTTTTCCCTTGAAACGGTCTATTTCCTGTGTTGAAAAAATAAAAAAAGTCCTCAAATCGACTGCATATCCATAACGCGTCAACGCCGTCGTCGTGCTTTCGATGCCGCGAAAAAATACACCACAAAAGGAGGGGAACTCATTAACGATCTCCCGAAGCTTAAGAATATAGTTTTGCTCGCGCAATTGGTCGTATTTCATTACTTCTCTCTCATAAATCAACTATGTGTTAAAGGCATGTTTAACACATAGTTGTGGTGGGTGAGCACCTATAATTCGGATATTACTCACAGCGCATTAATGCGCTTCATAGCCCTGATAGCGCCCCTGGCCAGCGCGTCGCAGCGATTGTTGTACTCGTTATCGGCGTGCCCGGGCACCTTTATCAGCGATAACGAATGAACACCGCTTAATTCGAGCAGCTTTTCCCATAAGTCGCGGTTCAGCACAGGATCTTTTTTTGAAGTCACCCAGCCGTTGCGCTGCCAAGCCTGAAGCCACCGCTTATTGAACGCGTCGCACAGATACGCGCTGTCCGTATACAGCTTAACATTACATGGCTCGGTCAAGGCGCTCAGCGCTTCGATCGCGGCCAGCAGCTCCATGCGGTTGTTTGTAGTGGCGTCCGCATAGCCGGAAAGCTCCTTTTTGTGGCCCTTATACATCAGAATCGCGCCCCAGCCTCCGGGACCCGGATTGCCGGAACACGCGCCGTCCGTATATATATCGATCTGTTTCATGGTTTGTTATTTATTTAACGAATGGGCGAGGGCACGTGACTTTTCGGCGGCAGCGCCGACGGCTTCGATCACGGCCGCGCGTACGGCGTGCCTCTCCAGCGCGCTTATGCCTTCGATCGTACTGCCGGCCGGAGAGCAAACCGCGTCCTTAAGCACGCCCGGATGCGCGCCCGTTTCGAGCACCATCTTCGCCGCGCCGAGCACCGTTTGAGCTGCCATCGCATACGCGTCGCCCCGTGTAAGCCCCTGGCGCACTCCCCCATCGGCCAGCGCCTCGATAAAAAGATACACATACGCGGGGCCGCTGCCCGAAAGGCCCGTCGCCGCGTCCATTTTCGCTTCCGGTAACATGCGGACGCGCCCGAGCTGTTCAAACAGAGATACCGCCGCCGCCAGTTCCTCGTTGCTCAGATTATGCTCCTTCGCCAGGACGATCATCCCTTCGCCTATCATCGCCGGCGTATTCGGCATAACGCGCAGCAGCGGACACTCGTCGCTTATAAACGCTCGAAGCTGTTCGCTCGTCCACCCCAGCACGATAGAAAAAAGGGCTTTATCTTCGGTGAATTTCCAGCCGACTTCGGAAAGCACTTCGCCGCAAACATCGGGCTTAACGGCCAAGATGACCATATCCGCGTTTTCCACGACGTCCGCGTTGGATTCCGCCTTGCGTATGCCCTTATCGGCACAGGCTTTATCCAGCGCGCCGGCAGCGATGTCATACGCGATAACATTTTGCGGGGCAATCCATTGATTATCGAGAAGGCGCGCCAAGATCGCACTGGCCATATTACCCATCCCTATAAAGCCCAAGACCTTATCGCTCACGATGTATCCTCCAAAGTGTTTATATAGTTAATAATATCATAAATTCTATAATTTGTGCACGGAATTATGATCCGCAGTCAAGCCTGGGGTGTTGTATCAGCATACCGTCTCTTCATCGATAGCTCTGGCTTGGCTCGGCCCGTTCAGCTTTACGCCCCTGTGTTCAAGCAGCATCTTGAGCTGCGGCATGGCTTCCAAGGCCGCTGCCCGGCCCAGCTCGACGCATTCCTCCGCCTGCGCGTTGCTCAGCGGGTTTATATGATCGACCTTCGGAGAGATCATCACATCCGCCGTGCTGACGCGCGCGCGCGCGACTTCCCATTGCATGAGCTCAATCGAATAGTTCAAGATATCGATAACATTCTTGGCCGGAGCGCGTACGCTGCCCTGATAGCCGACGTCTACGCCGATCACTAAATCCGCGCCCATCTCCCGCGCGCAATGCACCGGCACGCGCTCGACGACGCCGCCGTCCACCAGCATACGCCCCTTATATCTGTGCGGCACGAAAATGCCAGGGATCGATATGCTCGCGCGTACGGCTTCGTGAATCTTGCCTTCATTCAGCATGAGCAGCTCGGAATTCTCCAGATCGACGGCAACGCAGGCAAAAGGTACGCGCGTTTGGCTGAATTCCATATCCTTCGTAATGATTCGTATCAGCTCCTGAAATTTGTCGCCCTTGATGAAGCCTTCGCGCGGGATTACCATATCGAGATAGCTGCGCTCCTTCAGCATAGCCGCCAGCTTACCCGCCATACGCAAATCGCCGCCGCAAGCGTAGATCGCGCCCACGACTGAACCCATGCTAGATCCCGTAACGAGATCCACAGGGATTCCTTCTTCGCAAATCACTTCCAACACGCCGATATGCGCAAGCCCCCTCGCGCCGCCGGAGCCGAGCGCAATTCCCACTTTAATCAAAATCGGCACCTCCGCTTCCAATTAACTTCATACCTCTAGGATTTGCTTATACCCTATTCATAGTATAGCCTTTTCTCCCATATGTTTCAAACAAGAGTTTGAGGTGAAAAAGATAATGAAGCGACGCAACGGTTACGGCTGTTTTATTCCGATCGCAGCGGGCGCGCTGGCGCTCGGACTGCTGCTGCGCCCCGAAACGGCGCTTTCCGCGGCGCGGGAAGGGCTTGAGCGCTTCGCGATGTTTATCCTGCCTTCGCTGCTCCCTTTTTTTATTTGCGCCGAACTGCTTAGGCGCTCCGGCGCTTTGCATTCCACAGGCAGGCTGCTCGAAGCGCCTATGCGCGTTTTTTTTAAGCTCAGAGGAGAAAGCGGCGCAGCATATCTCATCGGTTCCGTTTCCGGCTACCCGACGGGCGCGCGCCTCGCGGGAGAGATGTATAAAGAGGGTAAGCTGAATCTGCCTGAAATGGAGAGGCTGTGCCTTTTATCCAACCTCTGCGGGCCGCTGTTTATTACCGGCGCTGTCGCCACGGGCATTTTAGCGCATCCGCAGGTTGCCGCGCCCATGCTCATCGCTCAGCATCTCGGCGCTTGGATCGTTACGGCGGTTCACGCTCGAATTTCCCCCGGGAAACCCAGTTATCCGAAGCTGACGAAAGAAGACGCGCGGTTACAGCCCGGCGCGCTGATCGGCGTCTCCGCCTACGACGCGATGCTGGCGATGCTGAAGGTCTGCGCGATTACTACCTTATTTACGGTGTTGCTGCGCCTCTGCGAAGCTACGGGTTTGCTCAACGCGCTGGCGCGGCTTGCCTCGGGCACGCTGGGCGCTTTGGGTTTGCCCGCGACGCTGGGCAGGAGCCTCGCCAGCGGGCTATTCGAAATGAGCGCGGCGTGCGCTGATTCCGCGCGAGCGGGCGCGTCGCTTCAGTCGCAAAGCGCGTTATGTTCGGCTATTTGCGCTTTTGGAGGCCTCTCGGTCATCATACAGACTATGGTATTCGCGCCGGTAAGAGCTGTGCGTTTTATATCCGCAAAGCTCGCGCACGCGCTGCTTGCCGCGGTATTTACCGTCCTGCTCTTTCCGCTGTTCTGCCAGGACGCGCCCGCGTTCGCCGCGCAAAAAACAGACCCCGCGTGGCAAACGAATCTATCCGTCGCGCTGAGCCTGCTACTAGCAAGCGCAATAGCCATCGGAGCTATTGCGCTCGTATCTTATCTTTTGTGGATAAGGCGGTCTAAATCACAATAAAGCTACTGTATTACCTGCCGCCCTGCTCTAAATCGACATCAAGCTCCTTGCCTTCGGAATCGAAGCCGAGCGAAATGCCGCTGTCTTCCCCCGCCGGGACGCCGGAATCGTACGTTTGCACGAGCGGTGCCGCCTGGTATTGCCCCGCAAGCTCCTGCCGGTTTTGATCTACGATCTTGAAGTAGTCGTGCAGATAGCGCTGGATATCGACGAGGATATTGTCCGCGTATTGGCGGGAACCCTGTACGATCTGGCGCGCGCTCTCCTCGGCCTTTGTGAGCATTTCGTCCGCGCGCCGCTGAACCTCGGTGAGAATCGCATGTTCGGAGACGCGCGTTTCGAACTCGCGATCGGCGCTTGAACGGATGGACTCGGCCTCGTCGCGCGCGAGTGTAACGATGGCAACCTCGTCGAGCAAAACGCTCTGCGCTCTGCGAATATCCTCGGGAATCGTAACCTTCATGTCTCCGAGCAGATCGAGCACTGCGTCCGCATCGACCATGCGCCTGCCCCCGCCGAACTTCGCCCTGGGGCTAGCCTCGATCAGCTCCTCAAGTTGCGCTATCATCGACATTATTTTCAGAGGCTGTTTTTCGGTTTTACTCATCTGCCAGCAACCTTTCCGCTATTGTTTCGCGATTCACTTCGGGAACGAGCGAACCGATATCGCCGCCCAAGCGGCCAATCTCGCGTACCATGCTCGAGCTTACGGCTATATGCTCCGGGCTCGCCATGAGTACGACGGTTTCGCAAATTGGATATAAACGCTTATTCAGAGCGGCCATAGCCGCTTCGTATTCGTAATCGATCGCGCCTCGTATTCCCCTTAGAACGCAATCTGCGCGCTCCAGCTTCATGAAATCGGCTAAAAGCCCCTCAAAGGCTACGGCGCTCGCGTTATTTAGGCCCTTTGCCTGAATCGCGCGCCGTATGAACGCCAAACGCTCGTCCAGCGCGAAGAACGAACTCTTGCGCGCGTTATGGAGCACCGCGACCTTCACTTCTCCGAACAACGCGCACGCGCGGGCTAGGATATCGAGATGCCCCAGCGTAAACGGGTCGAAACTGCCGGGATAAACGCACTTTGTCAAGCTTTATTCTCCGCATCCGCTTTTAGTAAGGAGATATAAACGTCGCCGTATTTGCGCACGTCGTATACGCTATACTCTCCGGGAGAGCTCTGAACCGCTTCCTGATCCTCGATCACAAAGATCGCGCCGTCTAGAAGCATATCCTTTTGAATCAGACGGCGGGCGGCTTCGATTGCGAATCCTGAATGATAAGGCGGATCGAGGAAGACGAGCTTAAAGCGCATTCCTTCGCGCTCAAGCGAGTCAATGGCCGCAATATAGTCGCCGGAACGGATTAGCGCCCTCGGGCCAAAGCCAAGCCTGTCCACATTTTCGCGGATGATGGCTATACAATCGCGCCGCCGATCCACAAACACGCAAGTGGCCGCGCCACGGCTCAACGCCTCGATGCCAAGCGCGCCTGAACCGGCAAAAAGATCGAGCACCGGCTGCTCCGCAATCTCAAATTGCAGTATACCGAAGACAGACTCCTTTACCCGATCGAGCGTAGGCCGCGTCTCGCTGTCCGTTACACTCTCTATCCGCCGCCCTCTGGCCGACCCGGCAATCACGCGCATGAAGAATCCCCCTAATTAGGGATTGTAACAAAATGCGCCGAAAAATTCAATAATATTTTACTTAGCGCCCCACAGCATCGCGCCGCCGTCTATGATGAGCTCTACGCGGCCTTCTTTGTGCAACGAATAGAGGCACGCCGAAACGCACGTGAGCATAAGGCTCCACCCGACAGGGCTGATCGGAATCGACGGATACGTCTGATGCAGCCTTTGCAGCACGGCCTCGCGCAGCATAGGAGCTTCCAGAAGCTCGTAAACGATCTCGCGCCCCCGCAGTATGCCCTCGCGGTTCGCTTTGCAAAGCGCGCCTATATCGTCAACGACGCCCTCGTGCGCGCCTACGTAGGCGTTCGCCCCCGAAGCCTCTATGCGATCAATCGAAGCAAGCGTGGCGTCAATATCCGTTACAAACGGTATCTTATACTTGTCGAACACATACGCGGGCACGAGTGAATCGCCGTAGAATAAGACGTTGTCCGCCGTGCGTACGCCATATTGCCCAGGCGAATGGCCGGGCAGCGGAATCAGCTCGATTTCTACGCCCTCGATGATATGCTTCCCGGGTTCCAAAAACGTCATATACAGCGTTTGCTCGGAGACGATCAGCTTCGAGCGCAAAGGCTTTGGCGGTACGGCCCCCGTCAGGTACAGCGCCTCGATATCGGGATTAAGGATGATCGCGCCCTCATATTGCGAGGCGTACGCCATGCAGCCCGTCGTCTTTTGAATATGCCGGTTGCCGCCGCAGTGGTCGGCGTGGGAATGCGTGTTGATGATCGCGCGCGGCGCAAGCGCGTTGGCGTCCAGCGTTTTCAATATGCGCTTGGCGACGGCGGCTTCGAGGCCAGTATCGACGAGTACGCAGCCGTCGCCGTTTTTTATAACGCCAATATAGGCGCTGCCGGGGATGAGGTAGGTATCACCTTTAACTTGTATGAGTTCGCTCAAAAAACTATCCTTTCGCGACCTGATTTTGCCGTCTTTTTGTAATGCTTTTCCGGCGCAGCCGGAAAAGCATATTTCAATTATCTAAGTATATTTATGCTTCTCTAGAAGCGAAGCCCATCTTTCTGTAGACCTTTGCGAGCGTCTTGTTCGCGGCGCGCGCCGCCTTTTCGGCGGAGGTCTTCGCGACGTCCGTCAGCAGCGCCTTGTCGGAGCGAATCTTCGCGTAGCGCTCCTGTACGGGGCGCAGCGTCTCGACGATCGCGTCGGCGGTTTGCGCCTTTAGCTCGCCGTAGCCTTTGCCCGCAAGCCGCGCTTCGAGCGCTTCGACCGTTTCGCCGGAGCAGGCCGAAAGGATCGAAAGCAGATTCGACACGCCCGGCTTGTCCGCGCGGAACGCGATTTCGCCGTCGGAATCCGTAACGGCGCGCTTGATCTTGCGCACGATATCCTCCGGCTTTTCGAGCAGCGCGATGTACGCGTTTTCATTGCTGTCGGACTTAGACATCTTCTTCTCCGGCTCCTGCAGGCTCATAACGCGCGCGCCCACCTCCGGGATGAACCCGTCCGGCACGACGAACGTTTCGCCGTAGGCGTTGTTGAAGCGGATTGCGATATCCCGCGCAAGCTCGATATGCTGCTTCTGATCCGCGCCGACGGGCACGAGGTGCGCCTGATACAGCAGAATATCCGCCGCCATCAGAATCGGATAGGTGAACAGCCCCGCGTTGATGTTGTCCTGATGGCGCTGGCTCTTCTCCTTGAACTGCGTCATGCGCGAAAGCTCGCCAAGATAGGTATTGCAGGCGAGCGCCCAGCTCAGCTCCGCGTGCGCGCTGACGTGGGACTGGAAGAAGAGCGTACTCTTCTCGGGGTCTATACCGCACGCCATCAACAGCGCCATAACGTCGTAACAGCGCCTGCGCAGGTCCGCCGCGTCCTGGCGCACAGTCGCCGCGTGCAGATCTACGACGCAGTAATAGCAATTATATTCGTCCTGAAGGCTCACCCACGAGCGCAAAGCGCCTACGTAGTTGCCCAGCGTCAGCGCGCCGGACGGCTGGATTCCGCTCAGTATCGTTTTCTTTTGCTGCATGGTGTCCTCCGATTATTTGTATTATATCCAACGTTGTAGGGGTGGCCTTTGGCCGTCCGTGGAACACGTTACGCCTGTGAAAATTGCGGACGGCCAAAGGCCGCCCCTACAGGCTGCATGTCATTACCCGTTCAGCCAATTCATAAGCGCCTCCTGCATCTCCCCCACCTCGCAGGAGTCCGTATGCCTTTCCTTTTTGCCGCGAAGGTTCGCTATGCGCTCCGGCGCGCTCAGGCCCGTGAATTCGCAGAGCGCGTCAATCGCTTCGAAGCCGCTCATACCGCCCTTGTCGGGAGCGAGCGCGCCGAGGACGTCCTCCGCGAATTTGAACGGGCTCGCCGTCGAGACGACGACTGCCGGCGTATCGTCGCCCGATTCGCGGCGATAGTCGCCGTAGACCTTCGCGGCGACCGCCGTATGCGGATCGAGCAGGTAATTATGCGCTTTGAACGTGTCCGCGATCGTGGCGCGCGTTTCGGCTTCTGAGCACCAGCCCGCACTGTAAAGCTCGGAGAGCTTGGCTTTCATAGCCTTCCCCACTTCATACCTGCCATGTCCTTTTAGCGCCTCCATACACTGCCTGACCTGTTCGACGTCGCGCCCGCACGCTTCGAACAGCAGACGCTCGAGATTCGACGAGATCAGGATGTCCATCGAGGGCGAGGCGGTCGTATAGAACGCGCGGTTCGCGTCGTATACGCCGGTCATAAAGAAATCCGTCAGGATGTTGTTCTGGTTGGAGGCGCAAATCAGCCTATTGACAGGCAAGCCCATGCGCAGCGCGTAGTAGCCGGCCAGGATATTGCCGAAATTGCCCGTAGGTACGCAAAAGTTGACCTTTTCGCCCGTTTTTATCGCGCCCGAGCGCGCCAAACGGCTGTACGCGTAGAAATAATACGCGACCTGCGGAAGCAGCCGCCCGAAGTTGATCGAATTCGCGGACGACAGGCGAATAGTATTGCCAAGCTGTTCCCGCAGCTCCGCATCGCCGAAGATGCGCTTTACGCCCGTCTGCGCGTCGTCGAAGTTGCCGTTAACGCCCATGACGAAGACATTTTTGCCCTCCTGCGTCGTCATCTGGAGCTTTTGCACCTTCGAAACGCCGTCGCGCGGGTAGTATACGCCGATCCTCGTTCCGGGGATATCGGCAAAGCCTTCGAGCGCGGCCTTGCCCGTATCGCCCGACGTTGCCACGAGCACGAGGATTTCACGCGTTTCCCCGATTTTGCGTACGGCCTTGGTCAAGAGCGTCGGCAGCGCTTGCAGCGCCATATCCTTAAACGCGGAGGTGGGCCCGTGCCACAGCTCCAGGACGTGATACCCGCCTACGCTGACTACAGGCGCAATCTCCGCGTCGTCGAACTGGCTGCCGTAAGCCGTGGCTACGATTTGCGCTATGTCCTCCGGCGTAAAGCAGTCCGACAAAAACCGTCCAAAGATCGCCTCGGCGATAGCTTGATAGCTCTTTTCGCCGTATGCCTCAATTTCGGCCATGCCGACAGATGGGAAGCTGTTCGGAACGAGCAGCCCGCCATCAGCCGAGATACCCTGTACGATCGCTTCCGCGGAGCTTAGCTCCGTGTTTTGGCGTGTACTCGTAAACAAAATTCTACCTCCCGTATATCCGCCTTTTTGCCTAAAAAAAGCGCAGCAGCTCTAAGCCGCTGCGCGCGCGCATTGGGCCTATACCAGATACTTTTTGATGAATTCCGGCGTCTTGGCCGGATTGCCGCTGACGCTGATCGTCACGTCAACGTTGAACTTTTCTGAGAACGCATCAAGGTGGCTGAACAACTCTTTCAGATCGTCAAGCGGATGTTTGACGATCTTGAGGAAACCGTCGATGAAGACCGCTTCGAGATCGTAATCTTGCGCGGCGAGTCCACAAACGAAGCCATAGAACATTTTGGGGCTGTCGATGCCATATTCCGACGCATCGACAAAACGGATTTCATGTTTAAGATCGAACATGTAGCGGCTATCGTCGTCTACAAATACCATGGAACCGGTGCTTTCCTTGACCATTTCGTTGGCCATGTCGATGATCTGCTTCGTTTTACCTACGCCTTTTTCGCCAAAGATTACACGTATCAAGAGCAAATTCCTCCTTATCCATATCTCAGGCTATGTCCTAATTCATTATAACCGCTCAGAACGATTCGTTCAAGCAGAAATCATCCTCCGCAAACAACCTCTTAGGAATCTCTCTTAGAGCCGCTGATGCTTTTCCAAAAATCTGGGAACAGCTCCTTTAGGTAGTGCGAAAGCTCGCCGTCGCCCATGACCGTATTCCGTCCCGCGGCATATTCGGCGTCGATTTTTTCCTTCAAACCAAAAACGATTTCCGAACGCTTATCGAGTTTAGCCTCTTCCGAAAGACGATAATGGTTGTTGATCCAATGCGCGATTCCCGCCGCGCCGGAATGCGAATCGACCATCACAATCGCCGGGCGGTTCAGGATCGCCTTCGTGTCGAACGCGTTATAGATCTCCTCGTCCTTCATAAGACCGTCCGCGTGAATACCCGCGCGCGTAACGTTGAAGCCCGACCCGACGAACGGGGTGCGCGCCGGGATGTCCTGCCCTATCTCCTTCTCAAAATAGTCGGCAATCTCGGTGATCGCGCTGAAATCCATACCGTCATGCGTCCCGCGCAGCGAAGCGTATTCGATCAGCATCGCCTCGAGCGGACAATTGCCCGTACGCTCGCCGATGCCCAGCAGCGCGCAGTTGACACCCGAAGCGCCGTAGAGCCACGCCGTCGCCGCGTTGGTCACCACCTTGTAGAAGTCGTTGTGGCCGTGCCATTCAAGCATCTCGGAGGGCACGTCGGCATAGTAGCGCAGGCCGTAGATGATGCCCGGAACGCTGCGCGGCAGCGCGACGCCAGGGTAGGAGATGCCAAAGCCCATCGTATCGCAGGCGCGTATCTTAATCGGAATACCGCTTTCGTCGGAGAGCTTAGTCAACTCGTTCGCGAAAGGCACTACGAATCCGTAGAAGTCCGCCCTGGTGATATCCTCAAAGTGGCAGCGCGGCCGGATGCCGAAGGAAAGCGCCTCCCTTACGATGCCGAGATATTTGCTCATGGCCTGATTGCGCGTCAGCTTCATTTTCTTGAAGATATGATAATCCGAGCAGCTCACCAGGATGCCCGTTTCCTTCACACCCATCGCTTTGACGAGCTCGAAGTCGCTCTTCGCGGCCCGAATCCAGCTCGTAACCTCCGGGAATTCATAGCCGAGCGCCATGCACTCCTCGACGGCCTTGCGGTCGTTTTCGGTATAGACGAAGAATTCGCTTTGGCGAACGAGGCCCTTGGGTCCGCCTAGCCTGTGCATCAGCTTGTACAGCGTTACGATCTGCTCGACGGTAAACGGCGAGCGCGACTGCTGGCCGTCGCGGAAGGTGGTGTCCGTAACCCATATGTCGTCAGGCATGTGCATCGGAACGTGCCTGTGGTTGAACGCAACCTTCGGGATCGTCGTATATTCGAACTGGTCGCGGAACAGGTTGGGTTCGAAAACATCCTGGAGGCTATATTTGTATATGTTTTCCTCCAAAAGGTTCGTCTGGCTGCTGAACGCCAGCCTGGCGTGCTTGTTTTTGCTCATGGCGCGATACTCCTTCTATACTTAATACTGCATTGGACTATACCAGGGATTGCACGAACCGCGCCATGCGCTCCGCGCCGGTTTGTATGTTTTCGCGCGAGGTAGCGTATGACATGCGGACGAACTCATCCGCGCCAAACGCGATGCCGGGAACGACGGAAACCTTTTGCGCTTCGAGCAGCGCGTCGCAGAAGCTGAGCGAATCCTTTATGAGCGTTTCGCCGAAGCGCTTTCCAAACGTCTTGGAGATATTGATCATCCCATAGAACGCGCCGCCGGGCAGCTTGACCGAAAGGCCGTCTATAGCGTTGATCAACTCGCATAGCAGCCTGCGCCGGGCGTCGAATTCGGCGCGCATGGCCTCCATAGACTCGCGCGGACCCTTCAGAGCAGCGATCGCGGCGCTCTGCGCGATGCTGTTGGGGTTACTCGTCTGGTGGCTCTGCAAGTTGCTCATGACTTTCGCGATTTCAATCGGGCTAGCCGTATAGCCGAGCCGCCAGCCCGTCATGGCGTAAGCCTTTGAGAAGCCGTTGACCGTAACGGTGCGCTCGTAGATGTCCTTGCCTAGCGTGGCGATTGAAATCTGCTCGTTGCCGTCGTAAACGAGCTCCTCGTAGATTTCGTCCGAAACGATGACTAGATCGCGCCTTACGGCCAGCTCCGCGATTTGCTCGAGCTCCTTGCGGCTTAGGATATTGCCGCAGGGGTTGCCGGGGCTGTTGACGATAATCGCGCGGGTTTTGGGCGTGCAGGCGGCTTCCAAAGCTTCGATTGTGGGCTTGAAGTTGTCCTCCTCGTAGCCCTTGACGAATACGGGCTTACCGTCCGCGAGCTTGACCATCTCGGGATACGATACCCAATATGGCGAGGGGATTATGACCTCGTCGCCGGGATTTAGCAGCGCGGCAAAGACGTTCGTTAGCGAATGCTTCGCGCCGTTGGAGACGACGATTTGCGCGGGCGCATACGTAAGCCCGTTTTGGCTTTTTAGCTTCTCGCAAATAGCTTCGCGCAGCTCCAAAGTACCCGCCGCGGGCGTGTATTTGGTCTTGCCCTTCGCTAGCGCGTCGATAGCGGCGTCCTTTATAAACTGCGGGGTATCGAAATCGGGCTCGCCCGCGCCGAAGCCGACGACGTTTTCGCCCTGCTGCTTTAATTGCTTCGCCTTCGCGTCAATCGCGAGCGTCATGGACGCTTCTATCGCGAGCGCCTTTTGGGATAATACCATAACCAATTCCTCCTGAGCAGGTTTCGTATATTATAAGAAGATAAACCGAAATACGGGGTTGTGTCAATAAAAAAATAGGCAGGGCGCTTGTTTTTCGACACCCTGCCTTGTGGACTAATAAAGCCGAACGATCCGGCATCTACACGGATTGACTCATTTCGAGCCAGCCGTCGGGGAATCTTTTCACCGATGCAAGAATGGCATCTCTGAATTTATAGATATCATCAATTGATGATAATTCATAGCGAATTTCTTTTCCAGTTTCATCTGGTAAAGCAATGTAGTTTCTTCTGCTTCCGAGACGAAATCTACAAATCCATTCCATCTTCGTTCCCTCATATAGAATAGAGAAATAATTCGTTGTATCTTTATACACAATTCTAGTTATGTCGAAGCTTCCGGCCAGAATCGCCTTTACAATAAAATATGCTTGGATTTCTTCTTCAGTGGTAACAATACTATTCTTCTGTGGTTCATCTTCACTAGAGTCAACAGAAGCTTCTACCGTTTCTTGAACGGGAATAGCATCTTTTTTTAGAGCCGATGTAATGCGATCATTCATCATCTCGCCTATTAAGTTGTTAAGCGATGTCTTAACTATCGGGCGGAATTTTTCAATTACAGCGCCTGTTTTTATGCCATCATAAGTTCGTGAGAGAATAAACTTAATGAACTCATCAGATGGATCTTTTAGCTGGCTAGAGAAATATGACTTAATTTCATTAGTGTATTTCAATTCGGAAGCGCGGCTGAATATCTCACCAGCATCGAATGTCGATTTACAGAATCTTTTTAATTCGGGAACAAGACCTTCTTTTATGTTGAGGACATCTAGTTCCAGAAATGGAGATAAATCCATTTTATTCTGTTCGTCGAGATCGGTATAGAACTTATAGATCAGTCCATTAGTCAGAATACCAAATTTGGCTTTGGTCGTGCCGAAGTATCGAAATAATTGGCTGTCATGCTTTTCGAGTGGCGCGCAGCACCATTTGGCCTCGATGAGTATAGCTGGCTCTCCGTTAAGGATAATTGCATAATCAACCTTTTCTCCCTTTTTGATTCCGACATCAGCTGTAAACTCTGGCACGAATTCATCGGGATTAAAAACATCATAACCAAACACCTGCTGGAAGAAAGGCATGATAAGGGATGTTTTAGTCGCTTCCTCTGTTTGTATCTGTGAATAAAGTTTTTCTGCACGAGAAGCGAACTGTCGTAATATGTCAATAAAATCCATATTTCTTCTCCTTCGTAAAATTATTTGTTTTTTCGGGAAAAATGTCTATGACAATTTTAAGCTTTAAAGAAAATAATGTCAATA
>QMCE01001022.1_pt1 | contig 15108 bp, 11 predicted proteins | sample 1821851 | NCBI WGS metagenome assembly QMCE01 (sample SAMN09453174, study PRJNA476694) | Termite gut metagenome, whole genome shotgun sequencing project. | isolation source: worker | host: Odontotermes sp. | place: South Africa:Pretoria | collected 2016-01-28 | reverse complement strand
AAAACCGGCTTGCGTTTCTCGACGAAGGCGGCCATGCCTTCCTTCTGGTCTTCGAGAGCGAAGGTGGAATGGAAGACGCGGCGCTCGAACAGCAGGCCCTCGTTGAGCGAGGATTCGTAGGCGCGATTGACCGACTCCTTGATCATCATCAGTACCGGCAGCGAGAAGCTGGCGATGGTGGCGGCGGCCTTCAGCGTTTCGTCGAGCAACTGATCGGCTGGATAGACGCGGGCGACCAGGCCGGATTTTTCCGCCTCGGCGGCATCCATCAGGCGCGCCGTCAGGCACATGTCCATTGCCTTGGCCTTGCCGACGGCGCGCGGCAGGCGCTGCGAGCCGCCAGCGCCGGGCATGGTGCCGAGCTTGATTTCGGGCTGGCCGAACTTGGCGGTGTCGGCGGCGAAAATCATGTCGCACATCATCGCCACTTCGCAGCCGCCGCCCAGGGCATAGCCGGCCACCGCGGCGATCACCGGCTTCCTGGCGGTCTTGATGCGCTCCCAGCCATCGGTGATGTAATCGTTCTTGTAGGCGTGCATGTAGTCGAAATCCTTCATCGCGCCGATGTCGGCGCCGGCGGCGAAAGCCTTGTCGTTGCCGGTGATGATGATGCAGCCGATATTGGCATCGGCCTCGAAAGCATCGACGGCGGCGGTGATGCCGGCCATGACCTCGGCGTTGAGGGCATTCATCGCTTCCGGGCGGTTGAGGCGGATCAGGCCGACCTTGCCGATGGTTTCGCTGAGGACTACTGCGCTCATGGGTCTCTCCTAAAAAATGGCCGCGCCGGCGATGGGCGGACCGAATCGAATGTTTGCTCTGGCGGCCCCGAGGCCCGGCTGATGGCATCTTAACTCCCCTGCCGTCCGGTCCGCCGACGGTGTATTCTGGGGCGGCCACAAATTTTCCCGAACCGCGGAGGTAATCATGAGCGACAGCAATCAGGCCGATATCGACCGTTTGTGCCTCGAACAGATGGCCGATGCCCTGATTTATGCCGACAACCAGGGCGTCATTGTTCGATGGAATGCCGCCGCTAGCGTGCTGTTCGGCTATTCGCCGGCGCGGGCGCTGGGTCAGCGCCTCGACCTGATCATTCCCGAAAACCTGCGCGCCGCTCACTGGTCGGCCTTCGACCGGGCCATGGAGACGGGCGTCACGCGGCTGAATGGCCAGGCGACGGTGACCCGGGCGCTGACCGCCGACGGCAGGGCCGTCTACGTCGAAATGAGCTTCGCCGTCGTTACCGACGACAACGGTAAGGCGATCGGCTCCGTCGCCATTGCTCGCGACGCGACCAAGCGTCGCCAGGAGGAGAAAGAACTGCGCGAGCGGCTGGCGGTGCTGGAGCGCGGCACGGCCTGAGTGCGGCCGGCCTAGTCGCCGGTCGGCGAGACGCGGAAGGCGCGCGGCGTCTCGGTCAGCTTGGCCGTGTTTTTGCGTGCGAAAACCCGCCGGCCACGCATGAATGCTGCGCGCCATGTCGGGCGCGCCAGTATGCCGACGAGGTGCACGGTAATGATTGCGAAATCGCTTTCCATGAAAATCATCCTCCCGATGTCAGGATCGTTGTGTCGATATGTAAAAGATAGGTTACGCCAGAGGATCTGCCTGTAATAATCGGGGGGTTGGGCGAAATCCGGTTCCCGGACGGGGGCGATGCGAGCGCCACGCGTTCTGGATAACTGGCCCTGTTGCGTATCCTTTTCCGTTTCTTGTTGGCTTTGCTGGCGACCTGTTGCTATGTCCTCTCAACTTCCCGCCGCCCAGGCGGCAAAATCTTTTTATCGCCGCCCGCTGGTCTGGCTTCTGGTACTCATTGTCGCGGGCGGCGGTTTCTGGCTGTGGATGGGCCGCGAGCAGGCGCCCGCCGATGCTGCCGCGCCGGCTCGGCCCAATACCAGGGCAGCGGGCGGCGGACGGGCCGGGGAGATGGCGCGGCCGCAGCCGGTGATCGTCGCGCCGGTGGAAAAGGCCGATGTGCCGGTGTATCTGGAAGCCATCGGCACCGTGACCGCGCGCAGCACGGTCACGGTACGGGCGCGCGTCGATGGTCAGTTGATGCGCATCCTGTTCAGCGAGGGACAGACGGTGAAGGCCGGCGAGCAGTTGGCCGAGATCGACCCACGGCCGTTCCGGGTGCAACTGGCGCAGGCCGAGGGGCAGATGGCGCGCGACCGCGCCTTACTGCTGAATGCGCGGCAGGATCTGGAACGCTACCAGACGCTGGTCGAGCAGGATTCGGCCACGCGCCAGCAACTGGATACGCAGGAGGCGCTGGTCCGGCAGTACGAGGGAGCGGTAAAAATCGACCAGGCGGCGATCGATGATGCAGAACTGCAACTGACCTATTCCCGCATTTCCGCGCCGGTGGGCGGCCGGCTCGGTCTGCGCCAGGTCGATGTGGGAAACATGGTGCGCGCTTCGGATGCCAACGGGCTGGTCGTCATCACCCAGGTGCAGCCGATCGATGTGGTGTTTTCCTTGCCGCAGGACGAACTGACGGCGTTGTTGCAGATGCCCGGCGGCGGCACGGGTTTGGCCGTGCAGGCGCTGGCGCCGGACCGCCAGCGGTCGCTGGCGCGCGGCAAGGTGCTCACCGTCGATAATCAGATCGACACCGCGACCGGTACAGTGCGGCTCAAGGCCGAGTTCAGCAACGACGATGCGCGCCTGTTTCCCAATCAATTCGTCGCCGTTCGCTTGCAGCTCGACGTGCGCCGCGATGCCGTGGTCGCGCCGAGCGCCGCCGTGCTGCGCGGCGCGCCGGGCACCTTCGTTTATGTGGCGAACGCGGATAAGACAGTGAGCATGCGTCCGGTGACCATCGGGCCGGGCGAGGGCGGCCGCACGATCATCGAATCCGGTCTGACGCCCGGTGAACAGGTCGTCATCGATGGCACCGACAAGCTGCGCGAAGGCGCGCCGATCGAGCCGGTCAGCCGCGAGGACGCGGCGCGCGCGCTGGCGGGCGAAAACAAACCGGGCGGCAAGCCGGTGGGGCGTGCGGAATAACAACAGATAATCCGGCATGAACCCATCACGCATTTACATCGAGCGGCCGGTGGCGACCTCATTGCTGATGGTTGCCATCCTGCTCGCTGGCATCGTGGCTTACCGCTTGCTGCCGATTTCGGCGCTGCCCCAGGTCGATTACCCGACGATTCAGGTCGTCACGCTGTATCCGGGGGCCAGCCCGGAGGTCATGGCTTCCTCCGTGACCGGCCCGCTCGAACGCCAATTCGGCCAGATGCCGGGCTTGAACGAGATGAGTTCGATCAGTTCCGGCGGCGCTTCGGTCATCACGCTGCAATTCAACCTCGAATTACCGCTCGACGTGGCCGAGCAGGAAGTGCAGGCGGCGATCAACGCGGCCGGTTCCCTGCTGCCCACCGATCTGCCGGCGCCGCCGATCTACAACAAGGTGAATCCGGCCGATACGCCGGTGCTGACGCTGGCGGTGACGTCCGACACCCTGCCCTTGCCCAAGGTGCAGGATTTGGTCGATACCCGGCTGGCGCAGAAGATTTCGCAGCTTCCGGGCGTCGGTCTGGTCAGCCTGTCGGGCGGCCAGCGTCCGGCCGTGCGTATTCGCGCCAATCCGCAGGCGCTTGCCGCGCGCGGCTTGTCGATCGACGATCTGCGCACCATCATCGGCAACGCCAACGTCAACCAGGCCAAGGGCAGCTTCGACGGCCCCGAACGCGCCTCGACCATCGATGCCAACGACCAGTTGCGCTCCGCCGACGAATACCGCGACCTCATCGTCGCCTACGCCAACGGTTCGCCGCTGCGCCTGTCTGACATCGCCGAGATCATCGACGACGCCGAGAACAACCGGCTCGCCGCCTGGGCCGATACCGAGCCGGGCATTATCGTCAACATCCAGCGCCAGCCCGGCGCCAACGTCATCGAGGTGGTCGACCGCATCAAGGCTTTGTTGCCGCAATTGCAGGCATCGTTGCCCGGCGCGCTCAAGGTGTCGATCATGACCGACCGCACGGTGACCATCCGCGCCTCGGTCGCCGATGTGCAGTTCGAGTTGGTACTCGCCGTCGCGCTTGTCGTCATGGTGATCTTCCTTTTCCTGCGCAATCTGTCGGCCACCATCATCCCGAGCATCGCGGTGCCGCTGTCGCTGGTCGGCACGTTCGGCGTCATGTATCTCGCCGACTTCTCGATCAACAACCTGACGCTGATGGCGCTGACCATCGCCACCGGTTTCGTCGTCGACGACGCCATCGTGATGATCGAGAACATCGCGCGCTACATCGAGGAAGGCGAATCGCCGATGGCCGCCGCCCTGAAAGGCTCGGCGCAGATCGGCTTCACCATCATCTCGCTGACTTTTTCGCTGATCGCCGTGCTGATTCCGTTGCTCTTCATGGGCGACGTGGTCGGCCGGTTGTTCCGCGAGTTCGCCATCACGCTCGCCGTGTCCATCCTGATTTCCGCCGTCGTATCACTCACATTGACGCCGATGATGTGCGCACGGCTGCTCAAGCACGTGCCGGAAGCCCAGCAAGGCCGCTTCTACCATGCCGCCGGAAAGTTTTTCGATGACATGATCGCCGGCTACGGCCGCCTGCTGACCTGGGTACTCGACCACGAGCGGCTGACGCTGGCCGTCGCCGTCGGCACGCTGGCGCTAACCGCGCTGCTTTATTTGGTCGTGCCCAAGGGCTTTTTCCCGGTGCAGGATACCGGCGTCATCCAGGGAATCACCGAAGCGCAACAGAGCGTGTCCTTCGCCGCCATGGCCGAGCGCCAGCGCGACCTGGCCGCCGCCGTGCTGCAAGAACCGGCGGTGGATAGCGTGTCGTCCTTCATCGGCATCGACGGCGCCAACGCCACGCTCAACAGCGGCCGCATGCTGATCAACCTCAAGCCCAAGGCCGAGCGCGATGGCGATGCGGCCGAGATCGCCCGGCGCATTCAGCGGCGCGTCGCCGGTATCCCCGGCATCACCCTCTACATGCAGCCGGTACAGGATCTCGGCATCGAAGACCGCATCAGCCGCACGCAATACCAGTTCACGCTCGAAGACGCCGATTTCAACCTGCTCGCCGAATGGGTGCCGAAGCTTGTCGAGCGGCTCAAGCACGAGCCGCATCTGGCCGACGTCGCCAGCGATCTCCAGGTGCATGGCTTGCAGGCGATGGTCGAGATCGACCGCGAGGCCGCCGGACGGTTGGGCATTACCGTGGCGCAGATCAATAACGCGCTGTACAGCGCCTTCGGCCAGCGGCTGGTATCGACCATCTTCACTCAGGCCAACCAGTACCGTGTCGTGCTCGAAGTCGAGCCGCGGTTCGCGCAAGGGCCGGAGGCGCTCGGGCAGATTCACGTCGCCACCGCGAGCGGGGCACAGGTGCCGTTGTCGTCGGTGGTATCCGTCGTCGAACAGCCGGGCGCGCTGGCGATCAATCACCTCGGCCAGTTTCCGGCGGCGACCGTCTCGTTCAACCTGGCCCCCGGCGCCTCGCTCGGCGAAGCGGTCAAGGCCATCCGCGCGGCGGAAGCCGAACTCGGCCTGCCGGCCAGCATCGGCACGCATTTCGCGGGCGCCGCCAGAGCCTTCGAGGCTTCGCTTTCCAACACGCTGTGGCTGATTCTGGCGGCGATAGTGACGATGTACATCGTGCTCGGCGTACTCTATGAAAGTTTCATCCATCCGGTGACGATCCTGTCGACGCTGCCCTCCGCCGCCATCGGCGCGCTGCTGGCGCTGATTCTGTCGAAGAACGATCTCGACATCATTGCCATCATCGGCGTGATTCTGCTGATCGGCATCGTCAAGAAGAACGCCATCATGATGATCGACTTCGCCCTCGAAGCCGAAAGGAAGGAGGGCAAGCCGCCGCGCGAGGCGATTTACGAGGCTTGCCTGTTGCGCTTCCGGCCTATTCTGATGACGACCATGGCGGCGCTGCTCGGCGCGTTGCCGCTGATGCTCGGCGGCGGTGTCGGCTCCGAACTGCGCCACCCGCTTGGCGTGACGATGGTCGGCGGTTTGATGGTCAGCCAGGTGCTGACGCTGTTCACCACGCCGGTCATCTACCTCGCCTTCGACCGCCTCGGTCGGCGCATGCGCGGCATTGCCGATGAGGCGGACGAAAAGGCGACTCCGGCGTGAGCGTGGATTTTCCATGGGCCGCCAACCTGGCTTCTTCCTCCGCGGCCCCGCTTCCATTCGTGGGAGAGGGGTTGGGGAGAGGGCAACGGCGCTGGCAAGCGGGTAACCAGCCATGAATCCTTCCGCCTTCTTCATCGACCGTCCGGTGGCGACCACGCTGCTGACGCTGGGTGTGGCGCTGGCGGGTTTTCTCGGCTTTGCGCTGTTGCCGGTGTCGCCCTTGCCGCAGGTCGATTTTCCGACCATTTCGGTTTCCGCCTCGCTGCCCGGCGCCAGCCCGGAAACGATGGCGGCCACCGTGGCCACGCCCCTCGAAAGGGCGCTCGGCCGCATCGCCGGCATTACCGAGATGACCTCGTCGAGTTCGCTCGGCAGCACGCGCGTCACCGTTCAGTTCGATCTGAGCCGCGACATCGACGGCGCCGCGCGCGACGTGCAGGCCGCGCTCAATGCCGCGCGCAGCCTGTTGCCGACGAGCCTGCCGAACAATCCGACCTATCGCAAGGTGAATCCGGCCGATGCGCCGATCATGATCCTGACGCTGACCTCGGCGACGATGACGCAGGGCCAGATGTACGACGTGGCCTCGACTATCCTGGCGCAAAAGCTCTCGCAAGTGCAGGGCATCGGGCAGGTGAATGTGGGCGGCAGTTCGCTGCCGGCGGTGCGCGTCGAACTCGATCCGGTGGCGCTGACGCACGCCGGTGTATCGCTGGAGGAGGTGCGCAGCGCCATCGTGGCGACCAATGCCAACCGCCCCAAGGGCCTGGTGGAAAACGAGACGCGCCAGTGGCAGATTCAGGCCAACGATCAGGCGCGCACGGCGAAGGAATACATGCCGCTGATCGTTTCGTGGAAGAACAACGCGCCGGTGCGGCTCGGCGACGTCGCCAACGTTATCGATTCGGTGCAGGACGTGCGCAATGCCGGCATGGTCAACGGGCAGCCTAGCGTATTGCTGATCTTGAGCCGCCAGCCGGGGGCCAACATCATCGACACGGTGGACCGCGTCAAGGCCTTGCTGCCGCAGTTGCGCGCCTCGATTCCGGCGGCCGTCGACCTCAACGTCGCGCAGGACCGCACGACCACCATCCGCGCCTCGCTGCACGATGTGGAATTGACGCTGGTGATCTCGATTGCGCTGGTCATCCTGGTGGTCTTCCTATTCCTGCGCAACGGCCGCGCCACGCTGATTCCGAGCGTGGCGGTGCCGGTGTCGCTGGTCGGCACCTTCGGCGTCATGTATCTGGCCGGTTTCTCGCTCAACAACCTGTCGCTGATGGCGCTGACCATTGCCACCGGCTTCGTCGTCGATGATGCGATCGTCGTGCTGGAAAACATCTCGCGCCATCTCGAGGCCGGCATGAAACCGCGCGAGGCGGCGCTGCGCGGCGCGCGCGAGGTCGGCTTCACGGTGCTGTCGATCAGCCTGTCGCTGATTGCCGTATTCATTCCGATCATGGCCATGGGCGGCATCGTCGGCCGGCTTTTCCGCGAATTCGCGCTGGTGCTGTCGGTGGCCATCTTCGTTTCGCTCGTCGTTTCGCTGACGACCACGCCGGCGATGTGCGCGCGCTTGCTCAAAGCGCGACGCGAAAGCGAGCAGGGCGATGCGAATTCGCGTGAAGAAGGCCGCGTCTCGCGCGCCATCGGCCGTTTCCTCGAACGCCTGGCGGCCGGCTATGGCCGCACGCTGGCCGTGGCCCTGCGCCATCCACGCATCGTCATGCTGATTCTGCTGGCCACGGTCGGCCTCAACATATGGCTTTACATCATCGTGCCCAAGGGCTTTTTCCCGCAGCAGGATACCGGCCGCATGACCGGCTTCGTGCAGGCCGATCAGGCGATTTCCTTCCAGGCCATGCGGCAGAAAATGGTGGCCTTCGTCGAGATCGTGCGCCAGGATCCGGCGGTGGATATGGTGACCGCTTACACCGGCGGCGGCCGGCGCAACAGCGGTTTCATGTTCGTCGGCCTCAAGCCGCGCAGCGAGCGCGAGGAAAGCGCCGACGCGGTGATCAACCGCCTGCGCGAGAAAACGGCGGTCATTCCCGGCGCGCAGCTTTTTCTGCAATCGGTGCAGGATATTCGCGTCGGCGGCCGTTCGGCCAACGCGCAATACCAGTACACCTTGCAAGCCGACAATCTGACCGAGTTGCGCGCCTGGGAGCCGAAGATACGCGCGGCGCTGGCGCAACTGCCGCAACTGCAAGACGTCAATACCGACCAGCAGGAGGGCGGGCTGCAAACCACGCTGGAAATCGACCGCGACGCCGCCTACCGGCTCGGCTTGAATGCGCGCCAGATCGATTCCATCCTCAACGACGCTTTCGGCCAGCGCCAGGTCTCGACCATCTACAACCCGCTCAACCAGTACCGCGTCGTCATGGAATTGGCGCCGCGCTACCTGCAAGGCCCGGAGTCGTTGCGCGACATCTATCTCATCGCACCGGGCGGGCTGGCCGTGCCGCTGGCCGCCATCGCCCGGTGGGTGCCGGACAAAACGCCGCTGGCGGTCAATCACCAAGGCCAGTTCGTCGCCACCACCATTTCGTTCAATCTCGCGGCCAAGGTTTCGCTGTCGCAGGCGACCGACGCCGTCGCCGACGCCATGGCGCGCATCGGCGTGCCGACCTCGGTGCAGGGCAGTTTTCAGGGGACGGCCAAGGTTTTCCAGCAATCGTTGAACAGCCAGCCGATTTTGATTCTGACTGCCCTCATCGCGGTCTACATCGTGCTCGGCATCCTTTACGAAAGCCTGATCCACCCGGTCACCATTCTCTCCACGCTGCCCTCGGCCGGCGTCGGCGCGTTGTTGGCGCTGATGCTCTTCAAGACCGATTTCTCGATCATCGCGCTGATCGCCGTGCTGCTGCTGATCGGCATCGTCAAGAAGAATGCCATCATGATGATCGACTTCGCGCTGGTCGCCGAGCGCGAGCAGAAACTCAGCAGCCGCGACGCCATCTACCGCGCCGCCGTGCTGCGCTTCCGCCCGATCATGATGACCACGATGGCCGCGCTGTTCGGCGCCGTGCCGCTCGCCATCGGCCACGGCGAGGGGGCCGAGATGCGCCAGCCGCTCGGCATCGCCATCGTCGGTGGTCTGCTGATCAGCCAGTTGCTGACCCTCTACACCACGCCCGTCGTCTATCTCTACCTCGATCGCCTGCGTTTGTGGAACGAGCGCCGCCGCGCCGCCGCGCGCGGTCTCGAACCCCAGCCCAACCCCGTGTCCTGAGCCGCCCCATGAAATCCGCATTGACCAATCCGCCAAACGTTTTCCGTCCGCCGTCGCGGCGACGCCTGCTGCTTCCGCTGGCCTGCGCCGCCACGCTGCTCGCCGCCTGCGCGGTCGGTCCCGATTACGTCGAACCGGATGCTCCGGTGCCGCAAGACTATAAGGAGGCACAGGGCTGGCAACCCGCCACGCCGCAGGACGACGTGCCGCGCGGCGACTGGTGGGCGGTGTTCGGCGACGCCACGCTCGATGCCTTGATGCACCAGGTCGACATCGACAACTACACCATCCAGGCCGCCGAAGCGCGCTACCGCCAGGCGCGCGAACTCACCGCCCAGGCCGGTGCCGCGCTGTACCCGACGGTGGGGGCCAGCGCTTCGAAAACCCGCGCGCAGGGGCAGCAAAGCACTACGTCGACCAGTAATTTGCGGGACAACTACAGCGCCCTGCTGTCCGCCTCGTGGGAGCTGGATCTGTGGGGCGGTTTGCGGCGCGGCCGCGAAGCCGCCAGCGCGGCGGAACAGGCGAGCGCGGCGGATCTCGAATCGGCTCGGCTTTCGGCGCGTGCGCAATTGGCGACGAGCTATTTCCAGTTGCGCGTGCTCGATGCCCAGCAAGAACTGCTCAGTGAAACCGTGCAGGCCTATGAACGTGCCTTGCAAATCACCCGCAACCGGCTGGTCAGCGGCGTCGTCACGCCGGCCGATGTGGCGCAGGCCGAAAGCCAGCTTGAGACGGCGCGTACCAGCCTGCTCGATACCGGCTTGTCGCGCGCCCAGACCGAACACGCCATCGCGCTGCTGGTCGGCAAGGCGCCGGCCGATTTTGCTCTGGCAACCGGCGCGCTCGCCGACGCGGTGCCGGAAGTCCCCGCCGGCGTGCCGTCCATACTGCTGCAACGCCGCCCCGACATCGCCGCCGCCGAGCGCCGCATGGCCGCCGCCAACGCCCCCATCGGCGCGGCCGTCGCCGCCTTTTTCCCGAGCCTGACGTTGTCGGCGCAGGGCGGCTACCAATCGAGCACCTACGCCGACTGGTTTACGTTGCCGAACCGCATCTGGTCGGTCGGCCCGCAACTCGCGGCCCTGTTGTTCGACGGCGGCGCGCGCAGCGCCGCCAAGCGCGGCGCCGAGGCGGCTTACGACGCCGAGGTCGCTACCTATCGCCAGACCGTGCTCACTGCCTTCCAGGAGGTCGAGGACAATCTCGTCGCCCTGCGCCTTCTCGCGCAGCAACAGCAGACGCAGAAAGCCGCCCGCGATGCGGCGATCACGTCGTTGACCATCGTCAGCAATCAGTACCGCGCCGGCACCGTGACCTATCTCAATGTCGTGCAGGCGCAAACCACGCTGCTTGCCGCCGAAAACAACCTGCTCGCCATTCGCCACCGCCGCTTGGCGGCGAGCGTGGGGCTGGTCAAGGCGCTGGGGGGCGGTTGGCGGATGCCGGCGCCGTCGTGACGCCGGCGTCGTACAGGCAGTAGCGGCCCGGCCCGGCGTTCTTGGCGCGGTACATAGCCTGGTCGGCATGGTGCAGCAAGGTTTCGGCGTCCGCGGCGTCGGCGGGGAAGACCGTCATGCCGATACTGGCCGAAAGGGCAGCGGCCGGGGCACCGCCGACCGGCTGCTTGACGCTGGCCAGGATACGCTCGAGTCTCCCGCACACATTGTCCACGGCATTGACTTCGGCGAGGAGCAGGACGAATTCGTCGCCGCCCAGGCGGGCGACGGTATCGCCCTTGCGCAGTGCCTTTTCCAGGCGGTGGGCGACTTCGACCAGAAGCCGGTCGCCGACATGGTGGCCTTGGCCGTCGTTGATTGCCTTGAAACCGTCGATATCCAGATAGCAGACCGCGACCGAGCGGGCGGAACGCTCCGCCCAAGCCAGCAACTGCCGCAGGCGATCCATCAGCATCCGCCGATTGGGCAGGCCGGTCAGCGCATCGAAGTAGGCCAGCTGTTCGAGTTCGCGCTGCTGCGCCTTGAGCGGCGTGATGTCGGTAAAGATTCCGATGTAGGAAATGGTGTGGCCATTGCTGCCGCGCACCGCGCTGATCGTCAGCAGTTCGACGACACTGCGGCCATTTTTGTGCCGGTTGATGATTTCGCCCCGCCACACGCCGTTCGCCAGCAGCGCCCGCCACATGGCGGCGTAAAAGTCGGCATCATGAGCGCCAGATTGCAGGAAGCGCGGATCCCTGCCGAGGACTTCGTCGCGCGAATAGCCGGTAATCGTGCAGAAGGCGTTATTGACCTCGACGATCCGACCCTGCCGGTCCGTGATGATGATCCCGTCGCGGACATGGATGAACACGCCCATGACCAGCTCGGCCCACGACAGATCGCGCTCCATCTCATGGATTCCTGGCGCGATGGTCATGCTTGAACGCGGGCTATTGAGCATGCGGGATCGGAATACCGTGGTTGTCAGCTATTTTCATACGGCAAGGAGGCTCTTGTGCAAGAAGAAATCATCCAGACAACATGATTACGACGACACTGCGGCTATTTTTGTGCCGGCTGGTGATTTCGCCCCGCCACACGCCGTTCGCCAGCAGCGCCCGCCACATGGCGGCGTAATTGGCATCATGAGCGCCAGATTGCAGGAAGTGCGGATTCCTGCCGAGGACTTCGTCGCGCGAATAGCCGGTAATCGTGCAGAAGGCGTTATTGACCTTGACGATCCGACCCTGCCGGTCCGTGATGATGATCCCGTCGCGGACATGGGTGAACACACCCATGGCCAGCTCGGCCCACGACAGATCACGCTCCACCTCATGGATTCCTGGCGCGATGGTCATGCTTGAATGTGGGTTATTGAGCATGTGGGATCAGAATACCGTGGTTGTTGTCAGCCATTTTTCATACGGCAAGGAAGCTCTTGCGCAAGAAGAAAACATCCAGACAACAGGATTAAAAGGAGAAAAGGGCATCGGTGAAGCGAACCTAAAGCATGTCTTTCGGCACCTCGAAGCGTTCCGGATAAAGAATTTCTTCCTCGCTGATCGCATGTCGTCCGATGGCCTCGACCAACTTCTCCGCCAGTCCGGCCGATGCCCGATCGACGCGGTTCTCCAGCGCCGAGATATGGGCCTGGGTGACGCCGACCAGGATGGCAAGTTCACGTTGAGTCAATTTGCCCCTTTTTCTGGCAGCTCGAAGTGGGTTCATCGATGACACCAATATTATGCGTCTGTTTTTTGATAATAGGTTTTCATTATTGACATGTCAATAGCTGAAATCTATTTCCAGTTTATGGGTTTTGCCTATATTTTTGTACGATGAGAATCGGACATCGGATCAAGGCATCGCGCGAAAGCAAGAACATCAGCCAAGGAGAATTAGCGCGGCGTCTGGGGGTTTCCCAGCCCAGCGTTTCCGATTGGGAGAACGGCAAGTCGGAGCCCAGCGTCGACAACCTGCGCGCCTTGGCGGTAGAACTCGATGTCTGGTTTGAATGGCTGACTACCGGGCGCGGCTCGCGGGCATACTCTCCCCAGGTCCAGCAAGTGCCGCAGGAGTACCGTGTCCAACCCGATCCTCCGGACGACGAGCGCGATCTGCAAGCCATCTACCGCCGCCTGGAGCCGGGGCGCAAGGCGGCGTTGCTCGATTTCCTCAAGCGTTGGGGCTGATGCGGCGCAGCAGCGCCTGCAGATCCAGCCAAGCGATGCCCAGCCATTCGTGCAAGGCGTAATAAGAGGCGCGCAAGGCGCCGGCCTGCGGCAGCCATTCGAGGAAGTGCTCCGGCCAGACAGGACGCCAGCCCACTTCGGTCGGCGCCGGCACCACTTCCAGCCCGGCCGCCGTAAACAAGCGGCGCGCTCGTGGCATGTGGAAGGCCTGGGTAACCAGCACGATGCGCCGGATGCCGGCGGCTCGTAAGATTTCCGCCGACATCGCCGCATTGTCGGCGGTATCCAGCGAACGATTCTCGCGCCAGCGCACCGCCACCCTGAATTCGTTTTCCAATACGTCGCCGATCACCTCGGCTTCGGCGCGCCGGGCATTGATCGGCAGGCCGCCGCTGACCAGCACCGGCAGAGGGTAGCGCCGGGCCAGCACGGCGCCGTAGCGGGCGCGCGCCAGGCTGCGCTGGTTCAGCGTTTCGCCGCCGTACTCGGCAGCGTCGGTCAAACCGCCGCCGAGAATGACGATGGCCTCGGCGCCCCGTGGCTCGTCGAATACCGGCCCGGCCCGCTCCTCCAGCGTCCCGGTCAGCCAGCCGGCGACCGGCGGCAGGCTTTGCGCCAGCAACAGTAACGCGCCGACGGCGGCCAGCCCGCCGGCCCAGCGCCGGCGTCGGAATAGGCCGGCCAAGGCCAGCAGCAACAGGCCGTTGGCCGGCGGCAACAACAGCGTGGCGAGCAGATTTTTCAGGAACCAGGTGGTGGGCATCGGCCGGGCGGGGGCAACAAGTGCCGCCGAGTGTGGCCGGCCGGGCTGTCGTCGTCAATGGCGCCGGGCTGGAGTGACCCGATGGTCAGCCACGGCCGAAGGCGAAACGGCGTAGCAGGCGCCAGGCTTGGCGCGGTGTTTCCCGCAGGCGGCCGGTGAACCGGCCGAGCGCCTCGGCGATGCGGCGGCTGGCCGCCGGGCTTTCGACCCAGTGGTGAAAGGCTTGGCCGGCGGCGATGCTGGCCGCCCAGGTCAGGATCAGAATGGTCGTTGCCGCCGCCGGCGATTCCGAGCCGCTCAGGGCGAACAAGCCGTTGGTCAGCAGCAGTATCGGGAAATGGACGAGGAACACCGAGTAGGAGATCCGGCCGAGGAAGGCCAGCGGCTGGAAATCCGGCCAGCGTTCGAGCAAGCCGCCACGGCGGCTGAAGCCGAGGGCCAGGGCAATGCCGAGGGCGAGCGCGATGCGCAGGCGAAAATCGACGACCAGCGCGGCGATGGTGACGGTGGTGATGACCCCCAGCCAGGCCACCAGGCGCCGTCGGTCGGAGGCCCACCAAGCGGCGGCGCCGAGGCCGTAGGAGCCGAAAAAGTAGAGCGCCCAGTTGTTCCAGCCGGCGTCGCGGTTGAACCAGAACAACGAGGCGACGGTGGCGGCCAGCACCAGTGCCGGGGCGACCAGGCTGCGACGCCCGATCCACAGCAGCAGGGCCATCAGCGCGAACAACTGGAAGTCGATGGCGACGTACCAGACGCCGGCCGACAGCGACGCGACCCCAAGCACGCCTTGCAGCAGCGCGGCGTGGGCCAGCCACTGGCCGAGCGTGGCGCGCTCGGGAATGGCGGGGTCGTCCATCCAGCGATCGGCGATTGCCGAGCAGACGATGGCGATGGTAATGGCGGCGAGGAAGGGGATGATCAAACGCAGGTAGCGCTTCCACAGCAGCGGCAGCGGCGAGCCGGCCAGCGCCTGGCCGTTGGCGGATAAAGCGCGGGCGGCGAGAAAGCCGCCGATGACCAGGAATACTTGTACAGCCATGCGCGCGTAATCGTACAGCCAGCCCAGCGTACCCGGCAGCAGCTCGCGCGCCGTTGCGGCCAGCGGCCCGTAGGAGGCCAAGTGATGCAGGACGATCAGTTGCGAGGCGATGGCCTTGAACGCATCGATCAAGGGCATGCGGCGAGTTTGGCTCATGGTGCGGGCGTTACCGTCTTTGTTGCGGCACACAAATAACGGTTTTATCGTTTGTTGTGGAAATTGTTCACAGATAACGCGCGATGAAGCATCCGGTGTACCGCTCCGGTAAATCGATCCATACCCGGTGTCCGCTGCC
>QMCE01001042.1_pt1 | contig 15115 bp, 12 predicted proteins | sample 1821851 | NCBI WGS metagenome assembly QMCE01 (sample SAMN09453174, study PRJNA476694) | Termite gut metagenome, whole genome shotgun sequencing project. | isolation source: worker | host: Odontotermes sp. | place: South Africa:Pretoria | collected 2016-01-28 | reverse complement strand
GGACACATCCCGTTGGAACCGGCCGCCGATATGCTATCGCTGTCGGCGCATAAATTCGGCGGCCCCAAAGGGGTCGGCGCGCTGGTAATTAAAAACGGCATCAAATTGCCGCCGCTGCTGCATGGAGGCGGCCACGAGCGAGGTCGGCGTTCCTCTACAGAGAATATTGCCGGAGCGGTGGGATTGGCCGCCGCGCTAGAGCACATGACTCAAAATCAGGAGCAATTCGCAAAAAAAGCCGCCGTTCTGCGGGACAGGTTAGTCGCCGGCATATTATCCTCCGTTCCGTATAGCAAGCTGACCGGGCATCCGGAGCGGCGTTTGCCGGGTAACGCCTCGTTTATCTTTGCCGCAGTGGAAGGCGAAAGCCTAGTGTTGCAGCTTGATACGCTGGGTGTCGCCGCTTCGAGCGGCTCGGCTTGCGCGTCGGCATCGCTGGATCCGTCCCATGTGCTGCTCGCGATCGGATTGCCTCATGAAGCGGCGCACGGAAGCCTTCGGCTGACAATCAGCCACGCGAATACCGAAGAAGAGATGGATTTCGTGATACGGGCGGTCAAAACTGCGGTGGAACGCTGCCGGAGTATGAGTCTGCTTTGGGACACAGAAAAGCAGTGCCCTGTGGATAGTTTTGTGCCGTTTTTTAACTGAGGAGGCGCTTTTAAATGTATAGCGATCGTGTGATGGATCACTTCAACAACCCGCGCAATATGGGCGAGGTTGAAGGCTTTAACGCCGAGGGAACGGTCGGAAACGCCAAATGTGGCGATATTATGCGAATTACGATGCGGATTGAGGACGAGATTATAAAAGACGTAAAGTTCAAGACTTTCGGCTGCGGCGCGGCTGTCGCGACCTCCAGCATGGCAACCGAACTGGTGATGGGCAAGCCGGTGGAGGAAGCGCTTAAGCTGACCAACAGCGCGGTAGTGGAAGCGTTGGAAGGCCTGCCGCCGGTGAAAATACACTGTTCCGTACTGGCCGAGGAAGCGGTCAAGGCGGCCATAGAAGATTACCGAAAGCGCACAATGTAGGGGCGCGCATTGCGCGCCCACAGTTATCTAGAAAATCGGGAGTTGATAGGCGATGATGCATCGTTTTCGGGGGGGTGTCCACCCGGAAGACAGGAAAGAGGCGACCCGGCATAAGCCGGTGGAGCTTCTTCCGCCGCCGCTCCGTATTGTTTTGCCGATGTCAATGCATATCGGCGCGCCTTGCGAACCGGTGGTGCGACCCGATCAAGAAATTTTTGTAGGGCAGTTAATCGCCGACAGCAGCGCGCCGGTGTCCGCGCCTATCCATTCGCCGGTATCGGGGAAGGTGATAGCGATCGATTTCTTTCCGCACCCGAACGGAGGTCGCGTAAAAAGCGTCGTCATCGAAAATGACGGCAAGGATACGCCGCATGAGTCGGTTCATCCAAAGGGTTCGGTGGAAGCGCTTACGCCCGATCAGCTTTTGCGGATTGTTCGTGAAGCCGGATTGGTTGGCGCGGGCGGCGCGGCGTTTCCAACCCATGTGAAAGTGTCGTCGGCGCGCGGCAAATGCGATACGTTGATTATCAACGCCGCCGAATGCGAGCCTTATATTACGGCGGATCACCGCTTGATGCTGGAAGCTCCCGAAGAAGTGATCGGCGGGTTGCGCGCCCTGATGAAGCTGCTGGAGCCGGAGCGAGCCGTAATCGCCGTGGAGAACAATAAACGGGATGCGGTGGAGGCTCTGCGTCGCACCCTGCCGGGTAAAACGAATATCGAGTTGATAACGCTGCGGACGCGTTATCCGCAGGGCGCGGAAAAACAATTGATTAAAGCCGTTACGGGGCGCGAGGTACCGCCCGGAAAACTACCGGCTGACGTAAAGTGCGCTGTGTTTAACGCGGCGACGGCTGCGGCCCTGCACCGCGCCGTAACGACCGGAATGCCGCTGACGCGGCGAATCGTCACGGTGGCGGGAAGCGCTGTGGCAAACGCCAAAAACTTATCGGTTCCGTTCGGAACGCCGATGATTGACGTCTTCAACGCCACCGGAGGCTTTCGGGAAAAGCCCGTCAAAGTGCTGTCCGGCGGCCCGATGATGGGGATTGCGCAGTATGACCTATCCGCGCCGCTGATTAAGGGTTGTAACGCTCTGCTGGCGTTCGCGGCGGATGACATACCGCCGGGAGGAAACGAAATTTGTATTCGCTGCGGACGGTGCGTTCGCGCCTGTCCGATGAATCTGCTGCCGGTTTACATATACATGAACGAACGGAAGAGCCGCATTGAAGAACTGGAAAATCTGCGACTAAACGACTGTATTGAGTGCGGATCTTGTTCCTATGAATGTCCGGGGCGGTTGCATTTGGTTCATTCGATTCGCACAGGGAAACAGAAACTGCGGGACCGCGGGCAGGAAACGAGGTGAATGAGCAAGATGGATGAACAATTGACCGTATCCTCCTCGCCGCATGTCCGCGCGGACGGGGACACGCGCGCGATTATGATCGACGTGCTGATCGCGCTCTTTTTTCCGATGGCTGTCGCGTTATATTTCTTTGGTTGGCGCGCCCTGTCGCTTACATCGTTTTCCATCCTTTGCTGCGTTCTGTTTGAGTACGCCTACCGAAAACTGTTGAAAAAGCCGCGCTCGATCGGCGATTTCTCCGCCGCTGTGACCGGGGCGCTCCTGGCGTTTGTGCTGCCGCCCGCCACCCCTTATTGGATGGCGGCGTTGGGTGCGTTCTTTGCTATTGTGATTGTCAAACAGCTCTACGGTGGAATCGGCAAGAATTTTCTCAACCCCGCCCTTGCCGCGAGAGCCTTCCTCGGCGGTGTCGCCTCTCTGTCTTCTTATATTGAACCATTGTCGCAAGATCGCTTTGCATCATTTTTGACGGCGGACACGACCGCGGCGGCTACTCCCTTGGCCGGGGAATCCCTGGAAAAGCTGTATGCTGGCGTGGAACCCTTTAGTTGGGCGAATTTGTTCCTCGGACAGATTCCCGGAAGCATCGGCGAAGTCAGCACGGCTCTGTTGCTTTTGGGCGGCGTGTATTTGGTTATCCGCCGCGTCATCACGCCGAGGATTCCGGTGGCCTTTATCGGGACGGTGGCGTTGGTTACGTTCTTATTCCCGCGCGGCGGCGCGGATCGTCTGGATTTTATGGTCTATAACCTGCTGGCCGGGGGTCTGATGCTGGGCGCGATCTTTATGGCGACCGATTATTCCACAAGCCCGGTTACGAAGCGCGGGCAGTGGCTGTTCGGAATTGGGTGCGGTTTGCTTACGGTTTTTATGCGATACTTTGCGGCCATGCCGGAAGGCGTTTGCTATTCCATTCTGCTGATGAACACCGTTGTATGGACTCTTGACAAGATCGGCAGACCACGGCGGTTTGGCGTTAGATTTTATCAACGCAAGGGAAGGGGCGGAGACAGTCATGCGTGATGATTTTGGCGAGATTGCGGAAGAAAAAATGCCTTCTGAAGAACAAATACCCCCATCACCGCTCACGGAATTGCCTAAAGCCGAGCCGAAACGGGGAACTTCGTTTTCTACAGGCATTCCGCAAATTCTCTCAGATATTTGGCGGGTTCTGCGGCGGTTTTTCAAGAAGGATTCCATGCCCAATTTGGTGCTGGTAATGGTGCTGATTACCTCAATCACCGCCGCCGGACTGGGTCTTGTGAACGCTGTTACTGTCGACGTGATTGAAGAGAACAAGGGAGACGCTTTGAATGATGCGCTGAACGCGGTTTTTCCGGGGCGGGAACTGGTATTTACTGAGATCTCGGAAAACGTGTACCAAGGGCGGGACGGTGCCGGTGAATTGGCCGGGTTCGGCGTGATGGTCGCAGCCGACGGGTTCGCCGGAAAAGACTCGATCGAAATGATCGTGGGAATTGACGCGCGGATGCAGGTAACCCGCGTAGAGGTGGTTTCACAGAGGGAGACGACCGGGTTTTCAAACGCCTCGGTGCGGGAAGAGTTTCTGAATCAGTTTAACGGGCAAAACGGAACATTCAGTGTGGGAGACCAGATAGACGCCATCGCAGGGGCGACGGTTTCCTCGGAGGCGGTCGCGCAGGGCGTCAATGAGGCGTTTGCCCTGCTGGAACAGGAGGGAACAGAGTGACACAGACAATGCGGCAATTCAAAAACGGACTGATTGACCAAAATCCCACGCTGGTGCTGCTGCTCGGCATGTGCCCGACACTCGCCACCTCTACATCGATGACCAACGCCGTCGGGATGGGGCTTGCCGCCACGGCGGTGTTGATTTGCTCAAACTTCGTCGTCTCGGCGCTACGGAAGCTGATCCCCGAAAAGATTCGGATCGCGGCATTCGTCGTGATCATCGCGGGATTCGTCACGGCGGTGGATTATCTGTTGCAGGCGTTCGTTCCGGCGCTGTCGGAATCGCTTGGTATGTTCATCCCGCTAATCGTCGTCAATTGCATCATCTTGGCGCGGGCGGAGGCGTTCGCTTCCAAAAACGGCGTCATGCGCTCAGCGCTGGACGGGTTGACGATGGGAATGGGCTTTACGCTGGCGCTGATGGCCGTGGCGGCGATTCGCGAGTTGCTCAGCGCGGGTTCCCTCTTCGGGTTCCGCGTTCTGCCTGAGGTGTTCCCGTCAATCGGCATTATGGCGCAGGCGCCGGGCGGATTCATTGTGCTCGGTGTTGTGATTGCCGTGATGCAGGCGATACGCAACCGCGGGAAAGCGAGGCCGGCGGCATGACGTGGCAAGGATTAATCACCATGAGCCTTGGCGCGATTCTCATTGAGAACTTCGTGCTGGTGCGTTTCCTCGGTATTTGTCCCTTCTTGGGGGTATCTAAGAAGCTGGATACGGCAATGGGAATGGGCATGGCCGTCATTTTTGTAATGACGGCGGCGTCCGCCGCCACATGGGCGGTGCAGAAATATCTGCTAATCCCGCTTGGGATTGAGTATATGCAGACGGTGGCGTTCATTCTGGTGATTGCCGCGCTGGTACAGCTCGTGGAAATGTTCTTACAGAGGGCGGTTCCCGCGCTGTACAAAGCGTTGGGGATATACCTGCCGCTGATCACCACCAACTGCGCCGTGCTGGGCGTCGCGATCATCAACGCCGACGAGGGATACGGCTTTTTGGAGAGCGTGCTGTTCGCTTTCCTGTCAGGGGTGGGGTTCACATTTGCCCTGCTGCTGTTCGCGACGATACGCCAGCGGCTGGAGTTCGCAGAGTATCCCGACGCATTCGAAGGCTTCCCGATCGCCCTTGTGACAGCCGGATTGCTCGCAATGTGCTTCATGGGCTTTTCGGGGCTGAAGGTTTTTTAATTGTGATTAAAGCGCTTGCTTTTTGGAGAGGATAATTATGGTACACTACGCGGTGCTGGCACTGGGCGGCATGGGGCTGGTTTTAGGATTCCTGCTGTCGGCTGCGGCGAAGGTCTTCCATGTGGAAACAGATCACCGGATCGAAAAGATTGAGAAGGTTCTTCCCGGAGCAAACTGCGGAGGCTGCGGCTGCGCTGGCTGCGCCAGCTTTGCCGAAGCACTGGTTGCCGGGACGGCTCAGGCGAACGGCTGCCCGGTAGGCGGAGCGGCTGTCACCGAGCAGCTTTGCGAAATCCTCGGCATCGAGGTGGAGAAGAACACCCGGCTGACGGCTCTGGTGCGTTGTTCCGGCGGCGCACGGGCACGGAGTAAGTTTGTCTATCAGGGGATCGAAGACTGCCATGCCGCCATGCGGATCTCAGGCGGAAATAAAGAGTGTCCCTATGGCTGTATCGGATTGGGTACTTGCGTAAAATCCTGCCATTTCAGCGCCATTTCCGTGGTGGACGGCGTGGCCGTTGTCGATCACGAGCGGTGTACCGGTTGCCAAACGTGTATATCTTCCTGCCCCAAGAATATCATCATCCCCGTGCCGTATTACGCTGACGTAAACGTCGCTTGCTCATCCCACGACAGGGGAGGCTCGCTGCGCCGCATCTGTGACATCGGCTGCCTCGGATGCCGTATTTGCGAAAAAATCTGCATCCATGACGCAATACACATTGAGGAAAACCTCGCGACGATTGATTTTGAAAAATGCACCGGCTGCGGCGATTGCGCTGAAAAATGCCCGCGTAAGCTGATCGTAGACGCAAAGCTGGACAGAGGGCCGAGATTGTTGGAGGGTTAATAATACTCCATGGCGAAATACAAGACATACCACGGACGCAAGACGCGCCGCTGGGTAAAAATACTGTTGCTTACGCTGCTGCTCGGCGGTCTGGCCGTATTTTGCGTTTTTGTACTGCCTGATTATGTTACGTTCAGCGAGGAAGGTTTGTCGATCAACCTTCCGTTCTTTTCAAACTCAACAAACAGAAGCGCACCGTCACCCTTGCCAGACGACAGAGTCGTTGTGGTAATTCAGTCTCCGTCACCGAAACCGTCTCCTTCACCCACGCCTTCTCCATCGCCGTCCCCCGAACCGCCGAGCGTCCGAGCGCGTTTTATTCCATTGGAAAGTCTTTCTGAAACTCTGGAAATATTGGATAACACAGCTTACAATGCGTTTGCCATAGAGTATCAGTCATCTGCCGGTAGCGTCATAGAAGATGCGGAACTGGCGGAAGTGCTGGCATTGCTCGACGGGCAAGAAATCAGCGCCGTAATTCCGTTTGGGGAAGATGCCGCGCCGCTGATTGATACCGCCTTTGAAGCCGGATTTGACCGTGTGATCTTAAGCGGTGTCGAAGCTGCGCAAGCGGAGCTTTTGACGGACGTAAGCGGCTCGTATCCCGACCTTTCCGTTGACGTATGGCTGGACGGCGCGCCCGAGGAGTTGCCGGACGGCTTGAGAAGCGCCTTTGAGCGCGTCTATATCCGTTATCCCGCCGATGTGACAGCCGAAGAACCGTTTATTTCCGTCGTCACCGCGGGCGGTGAGATAAGCGGTGGTTTTTTGCTGGTGGAGGAGTAACCCGCCCGTGAGGATTTCGAAGGAGTCAAATAACGAACTATGAACAATACCCAAACCCGCCGCCTCGGTATCGACATCGGCAGCACGACCATCAAGGCCGTGCTGCTTGACGAGAACGACGCGATTATTTACAGCCGTTACCGCCGCCACCGCTCCGACATATTGGGAGAGATGACGCTGCTGTTTGACGAAATGGCGGAGGATCTCCCCGAAGTATCGGCACAGGTCTGCATGACCGGCTCGGCGGGATTGGGCGCGGCTACCGCCTTGAAATTGCTGTTTACGCAGGAGGTTGTGGCGGGGACACGCGCCGTGCGCCGCTTCGTGCCGGACACAGATGTGGTGATCGAACTGGGCGGAGAGGACGCGAAGATAACCTTCATGAAACCGGTCGTAAGCCAGCGGATGAACGGTACATGCGCGGGCGGGACAGGCGCGTTCATTGATCAAATGGCGGCGCTGCTGCAAACTGACGCAACCGGATTGAATGAACTGGCGAAAGGCTATACGTCTCTTTACTCGATCGCCTCTCGCTGCGGCGTCTTCGCGAAGACCGACATGCAACCACTGCTGAACGAGGGCGCGGGACACGCCGATTTGGCCGCTTCGGTATTGCAAGCAGTTGTCAATCAAACAATCGCGGGGCTTGCCTGCGGGCAGCCGATCGCAGGCCGGGTCGTCTTTTTGGGCGGTCCGCTGACGTATATGTCGGAACTGCGCGCGGCGTTCGAGCGGACGCTGCGGGACGCGGGCTGCGAATTCGTGACGCCGCAGCATGCTGAAGTGTTTGTCGCGTTGGGAGCGGCGCTGGGCGCGGACGGGGATGCGATACGGGTTTCCGAACTGCCGGAGCGTCTGCGGAGCGCGGGCGCGATCGACGCGGATATTCCCCGGATGGAGCCGCTGTTCGCTTCAGAGGAAGAGTTGCAGGCGTTCCGCGAACGCCATTCGCAGGCGAAGGCGCTGCGGGGGGAAATCCCTTCGGGGCCGTGCTTCCTCGGCGTCGATGCGGGCAGTACCACGATTAAGGCGGTGCTGACCGGGCGGGACGGGCAGATCCTGTATACATATTACAACAAGAACGAAGGCGCGCCGCTGCCTCGCGCCGCGGAAGCGCTTCGCGAGATTTATGAGCTTCTGCCGGAAAGTGCTTACATCGGTGGCGTGACGGTTACGGGCTACGGCGAGCAACTTCTCAAGACAGCGCTTCGCGCCGACCGCGGCGAGATTGAGACGGTCTGCCATACCCGCGCGGCGCAGGCGTTCGCGCCCGACGTGGATTTCATTCTCGACATCGGCGGGCAGGACATGAAATGCCTCCGAATCAAAGAAGGGATGCTGGACTCGGTGCTTTTGAACGAAGCCTGTTCCTCCGGCTGCGGCTCGTTTATCCAAACCTTTGCCGAGGCGTTGGGGCTGTCGGTTCAGGAGTTCGCCGAGCGCGCGCTCGATGCCGAGAATCCTGTTGACCTTGGCACCCGCTGCACCGTTTTCATGAACTCGCGCGTAAAACAGGCGCAGAAAGAGGGCGCGAGCGTCGGGGACATTTCCTGCGGTCTGTCGTACTCGGTGGTGCGCAACGCGCTGTTTAAGGTTATCAAGCTTCAATCGCCGGAGCAGATGGGGAAAGTCATTCTGGTGCAGGGCGGTACGTTCCACAACGACGCCATTCTTCGCTGTTTCGAACGCGTGGCGGGTGTAGACGTGATTCGCCCCGACGTCGCCGGATTGATGGGGGCGTACGGAGCGGCACTGATCGCCTCCGACTCTTATGCCGCCGGAGCGCGTTCCTCTGTCGTGACCGCCGACCGGCTGCATGAGATACAGCCGGAAAACGTGGCGCAGAGAGCGTGCGGAGGTTGTACCAACGCCTGCAAGCTGACGATTTCGACATTCGCGGGCGGGCGGCGTCTCGTCAGCGGTTTCCGCTGCGAGAAGGGGGAAGGGCGCGAAGCCGATTCCACTCTGCCCAACCTGATGGAGGAAAAGTATAAACGCCTTTTCAACTACGCGCCGCTAACGCGCGAAAAAGCGCCGAACGGCGTAATCGGTATCCCCCGCGCGTTGAATATGTTTGAGAATTATCCGTTATGGCACACGTTTTTTACCGCTCTGGGCTTTTCGGTTATGCTTTCGCGGGGGAGCGACCATACGCTGTTTGAAGAAGGTATGTCCACCATCCCCTCCGAGAGCATCTGCTATCCCGCGAAGCTCGCTCACGGACATATCCGTGATCTGCTGAACCGTGGAGCCGAGGTGATTTTTTACCCTTGCGTGGCTTATGAGCGCAAAGAAAACGAAGCGGCCAACAATCACTTCAACTGCCCTATTGTGCAGTCCTACCCGGAAGTGATCGACGCGAATATGGACATTGTGAAGAAAACGAGCGCGGTACTGTTAAAACCCTTCCTGTCGCTGGCACACCGCGAGAAGATGGCGAAAAGCCTGACCAAAACGCTGCAACGCTGGAAGCTGCCGCTTGGGAAGGTACGCCGCGCCCTTGACGCGGGCTTTGCCGAAATGGACGAATTTCGCGCATTTATGGCGCGGCAAGGCGAGGAGACGGTCAAATGGCTGGAAGCGAACAATAAAACCGGCGTGGTGCTGGCCGGACGCCCCTATCACGCCGACCCGGAAATTCATCACGGCTTGCCGCGGATGATCGCCTCACTGGGCTTCGCCGTGCTGACCGAGGATTCGGTCGCCCACCTCGCGCCCGCCGAAAGACCTTTACGCGTGTTTGACCAGTGGACATACCACACCCGTCTGTACGACGCTGCGGCGTTTGTCGCGGGACATCCGAACTTGCAATTGGTACAGCTAAACTCGTTCGGTTGCGGGCTGGACGCCGTCACGACCGATCAGGTACAGGAAATTCTTTCATCAGCGGGTAAAATATACACCGCGTTGAAGATCGACGAGATCAACTCGCTCGGCGCGGCGCGGATACGGATGCGTTCGCTCGCGGCGGCGCTGACGGGACGTTTCGGACGTTCCCCGACGGCGTCTTCATATGCCTATCGGCGGCGCGAATTTACGCAGGAAATGAAAAAAAGTCACACCATCCTCGCGCCGCAGATGTCGCCGGTGCATTTCGAGTTAATCGAGGCGTTGCTGCGCCACGCCGGATATGATATACACATCCTGAAGACGACCGACCACGAGGATATCGAAACGGGCTTGCGCTTCGTGAATAACGATGCGTGTTACCCCACCATCGTTGTCGTCGGGCAATTGATGCGAGCGATGCTGTCGGGCAAATACGATCCCGACAACACCTCCATTTTCTTAACGCAGACAGGAGGCGGCTGCCGGGCAACCAACTATGTCGCGCTGCTGCGGCGAGCCCTGCGCGAGGCGGGGATGCCGCAAGTTACGGTCGTTGCGCTGTCGGTTTCGGGGCTCGAAAAAAATCCCGGTGTGAAAATGACGCCGTCTTTGATCAACGGAGCCTTCAAGGCTTTCGTGCTAGGTGACCTGCTGCAAAACGTGCTGCTGCGGACACGCCCCTACGAACTGGAGCCGGAAAGTGCCAATACGCTCTACCGGAAATGGCTGACCGAATGCGCGGAGGCATTGCATAAAAACGGCGGGCTGCCCCTTTCCTCGACCGCCGAAAAGATCGTCGCCGATTTCGAGGCACTGCCGCTGCGCGACATTCCGCGCAAGCCGCGCGTCGGGCTGGTGGGTGAAATTTTGGTAAAATTCCATCCCGACGCCAATAATAACGCGGTCGCCGTAATAGAGCGCGAGGGTTTTGAGGCGGTCGTTCCGGGATTGCTGGGGTTCTTTCAATACGGTTTCCTGAACAGCGTGATCAAGCACGAGATCTTGGGAACTTCCGGTGTCGCCGCGGCTGTAATGGATTTGCTGATCCGGTTGGTGTACCGTTATGAGAACGCCGTGAAGAAGTGGCTGCGCGCCTCGACGCGTTTCCATCATGAGGCGTCGATCCATGAACTGGCCGAAAAGGCCTCGCAGGTGCTCTCGGTCGCGAACCAGTGCGGCGAGGGGTGGCTGCTGACCGCCGAGATGATCGAGCTGATCGAGAACAACGTTCCGAACATAATCTGCGCCCAACCGTTCGCCTGCCTGCCGAACCATGTCACCGGCAAAGGCATGATCCGTAAGCTGCGCGAGCTGTTCCCGGAGTCCAACATCGTACCCATCGACTATGACCCCGGCGCTTCGGAAGTAAATCAGCTCAATCGCATTAAACTGATGCTGTCGGCTGCCGCCAATATATGAGGTGTCTATGCAAGAAAAAGCGATTCTGGTCGGGCTGCACACCGGCACCATGCCGGAACTGGATTCTACCGACGAAACATTAGACGAATTGGAAGCGCTGCTAGCCACGGCGGGCGGTGTTTCCGCGGGCCGGGCGCTGCAAAAACGCGCCGCGCCCGATCCCGCAACGTTTATCGGGCGGGGTAAGGCGGAAGAGATCAAACTGCTGGCGGCGGACGCCGACTTGGTAGTTTTTGATAGCGAGCTTTCGCCGTCGCAGACCCGCGTACTGGAAAAGACGCTGGATAAGCCGGTCGTCGACCGCAGCGCGTTGATCCTCGACATTTTCGCGCAGCGCGCGAAAACGGCGGAAGGCAAGCTGCAAGTTGAGTTGGCGCAATACCAATATCTGCTGCCGCGCCTCGCCGGGCTTGGAACGTCGCTCTCGCGCCTCGGCGGCGGTATCGGTACGCGCGGCCCCGGCGAAAGTAAACTCGAAACCGACCGGCGGCATATCCGCGCGCGAATCCGCGCCGTGGAAACCGCGCTGGAACGGGTCAAGCGGCAACGCCTAATCTCGCGCAAGCGGCGGGAAAAACGCGGTGTGCCGGTGGTTTCGATTGTCGGATACACGAATGCGGGTAAATCTTCGCTGTTTAACGCGCTTTGCAAAAGCGCCGAAGTCGCGGAGGGGAACCGGCTTTTTGAGACATTGGACACAACGGCGCGGCATTGCCATATCGGCGGCGGAATCGTCTTAACCGACACCGTCGGGTTCATCCGTAAGCTTCCGACCCATCTGATCCGAGCATTCCGCGCAACGCTGGAAGAACTGGCCGACGCCGATTTGATTCTGCATGTCGTGGACGGTTCCAATCCCGGCTGGAGGGAGCAGGGGGAAACATGTGAAAAGCTGATCGCAGAGCTTGCCGCGGGCGTACCGGCGCTCACAGTGTTTAATAAACAGGATTTGGGATTCGCGGAGGATGTCCCGCCCGAAAACGGTGAAACCGTCTATGTCTCGGCGCGGACGGGAGCCGGACTGGACGCGCTGAAGGAACGGATTGACGCAAATACCCTCTGAAAATGTTTTAAATATTCTTTACAAACCTCTTGAATTTTGATATACTATTAAGGGGTGGTGTAAGATGACGGATGATACAGAAAGCAACGGTCAAACTGAGGACATAAGCCAAAGCGAGTTGGATGATATTGACCAATTCCTCAATTCACTGCACATTCCCGATGAGATGATCAACGATACGGACAGACCGATTACAACGCTGAAAACTAGGCCGCCGGTTACGATCGCAAACATCTTTCCGCTGCTGGCTTGGGTCGTCTTTATTATAGCTATGTTTACTATCCTTCACGCGGCTCCGCCGGGGACCTCATTTTTTAACAATCTGCTCAGCGTATTCTCCGCCCAACTATGGGACAGAGGTCAATTGTTTGCCGCCATGTGTTACCTTATTGGAAACTGTGTCGTCTGCGCGGGAGGGTTGATTATCCGGTTTCATAAAAAAATGCGGCTCACCTCAGTCGGCACGATCCATCTTTTGATTTTAACCGCCGCATCTGCCATTATCTCCGTGATGTTAATGTTCCGGTAACCCGCGTCCAAACCGAAAGGAAGCGCCGCTGTGGACGAAATAAAAAATGAAAATCCGCCTGTTGACGCCGTCGTAACCGTATCCGTAAGTTCTGACGGAATGAGCGCCGAACTTATCTCCTCCGCGCCGACGGATGGGGGACAGCCCGCCACCGTTGCAATGGCGCGGGCGGCGCTTGCGCAAAAAGGCATTGTATTCGGTATTGACGATACGGCGCTGGATATATTCGCAAGTTCTTACGATTACGGCTTACCGTTTCTGGCCGCGAAAGGGATTCCTCCCGTACACGGCGAAGCCGCCGTTATCAAGCAGTTGATCCAAACCGATACCAACTTGCGCCCCAAAGAACTCGCGGACGGGTCCGTGGATTTTAAGGATCTGGGAATCGTTCACTCCGTTCGGGCGGGAGAGCTATTGTGCGTAAAAACACCTGCCACACCCGGAACGCCCGGAACCAACATTTTCGGCCATACCGTTCCCGCGAAACCCGGAAAGGACGCGCCTCTTCCGGGCGGAAAAGGGACGACGATGTCCCCAGACAAACTGCAATTGCTGGCCGCGTATGACGGTCAGGCTGATATGGTCAACCGGAAGATTCAAGTTCTCAACACATTTACCGTCCGCGGGGACGTCTGTAACGCCACCGGAAACATTAATTTTGTCGGCAATGTGGTGGTGGAGGGCAGCGTTTTGACAGGATTCATGGTGCAAGCCACAGGCAATGTGACCATCAACGGTTCGGTGGAAAGCGCAGAGGTAATTTCCGAAGGCAACATCATCCTTAATGGGGGAATCAACGGCTCCGGCAAGGGCATGATCAAAGCGGGCGGCTATGTAAAAACGAAGTACATACAGTCCGGTACGGTACACGCGGCCGGTGACGTCGAATCGTCATATATACTCCACTCAAATGTACAGTCTGGCGGAGGCATTCGCCTGCTCGGAAAGGGCACGATTATCGGCGGGCATATCAGCGCTTTGAAATACATAACCGCTGCGATGGCCGGGAGCCGCAATACCTATGTCCCGACCACGCTGGAGGTTGGCACCGACCCCAACGCGCTTGCCCGAAACCGAGAGATACCACAGCAATTGGAGGCCAACAAACGGGAATCCATGGCGCTGTTGCGCATTATCAATCTGCTGGGCGAATATAAAAAAGCGGGCCGTCTTACGCCAGATAAGCTGGAATCGCTCCAGAAAGCGATCGCTACCTATCAGGTTTTCGCGCAAACAGCGCTGGAACTGGAGGATGAGCTGCAAAATATTCAGGAATCTCTCGCGGCCGCCGGTCAAGGCTCTGTAAACATTACCGGGTCGATCTATCCGGGCGTCCGGATTGTAATCGGTTCCGATACGTTCCCTATAGAATCCAAATACGACCGCTGCTCCTTCTACCGCAACGAAACCGGAATCCAAATGGGGCCGCTGAGAGGATAAGACGATCGGTGAATGTTAACGGGCGATTCGTGAATCGCCCCTACACCGCGGGCGGCAAAACGCCGCCCCTACGGGTGATTTCGCACGTCCCGCCGGAACCCTCGTAGGGGCGCGCATTGCGCGTCCGCAATCATCAATTGCGTTACTGATCATAATACTTTTAACGCCTAAAGCAATGTAACCGTCCCCCCTCCAAAGGTAGACGGCTACATTGTAAACGAATACTTTTGGCAGGCCGCTTTGCGGGCGCTCCTGCTTTGTGCCTTAATTCTACCACGACCCGTTTTTTCTGTCAACCAAAATTTTTCTTGACACGTTTTGGCGAAAGAGGTATAATAATCCCGTACCTTGGGAGCTGGCTGTGCGCAGCGAGCGCCCACGCGGCAGGCCATGGTGCTAGGCACACCATGACCCTGTTGAAGGTGAGCAGTCCACCTTACGAGCAACCGGTATCCCGGCACCGCATGAGCAAGGCTTATTATACACCCTCTTTGTTCGCTTTTCAAGGGTGGTTCGCGGTTTTTCGGGATTCGGGCGCGGTTTTTTATCGCGCATGTCGTAAGGGAAAAGGCGGCATTGCCGCCGCACCTTCGGCGTGCGTGTTTTTTGCGCGTCCCTTTCGCACATTCCTTCTATATAAGCCGGCTCCCCGCCGGCTCCCCGGTTCAACCAAGTAAGAAGCTCTGCAAAACTCCATGTTCGCCAAAGGCGAACGAGCGAAGCGCTCGCGAGCAGGCGCCTCTGGCGCGGTGTCGCGAGCCGGAGCGGGGAGTTTTTAGAGTGACACAATGAACAAGGGGGCAAACGCGATGACCATTACCAGTGAGATGATGACCTATATCAGGCCGATCAACGTGAGCAAGGACGCGGAAAAAACGAAAATACGGGTG
>QMCE01001020.1_pt1 | contig 15122 bp, 12 predicted proteins | sample 1821851 | NCBI WGS metagenome assembly QMCE01 (sample SAMN09453174, study PRJNA476694) | Termite gut metagenome, whole genome shotgun sequencing project. | isolation source: worker | host: Odontotermes sp. | place: South Africa:Pretoria | collected 2016-01-28 | reverse complement strand
GGCCGTGATCGACGAGCCGTTACCCAAATGGCAGGTGATGATTTTTAGCTCTTCGATTTTTTTGCCGAGCAGCGTGGCCAGCCGCGCGCTGACATAGCGGTGGCTGGTGCCGTGGAAGCCGTAGCGGCGGATGCGGTATTTCTCGTAATATTCGTAGGGAATGGGATACATATATGCCTTGGGCGGCAGAGTTTGATGGAAGGAGGTATCAAAAACGGCCACCTGCGGCACGTTTGCGTCGAACACCTCCATGCAGGCGCGCACCGCCAGGATCTGCGCGGGGTTGTGCAGCGGGGCAAGGTCGTTGAAGGTTTCCAGAACCGCCAGCACCTTATCGGAGAGAAGGGCCGACGCGCTGTAGCCCTCGCCGCCCTGCACCATGCGGTGCCCCACGGCGCCAATTTCCTTCATATCGGTAATCACGGCCAGTTCGCCGGTCGTGAGCAGCTTCACCAGTTCCTGAAACGCCTCGAGGTGCGTGGGGAAGGGCGTTTCATAAGACGCCTTGCCCTTATCGGTTTTGTGTGTGATCTCGCCGCTCAGGCCAATGCGCTCACACAGCCCCTTGGCCAAAACCGCCTCGGTATCCATATCGATGAGCTGATACTTGAGCGACGAGCTGCCTGCGTTGATAACAAGAATCATCATAAATCTCGCGTTCCTTTCCGTATTCGCCGGCCTTTGGCCGGGAGTGCTCCCGCCTTGACAGGAAGATAGCAAACCTATAATATTACATTATTCTCAAAACGGCAAGAGGGCAATTGAGAACCAACAATTGCCAATTGCCAATTATCGTATTGCCACGCGGTTATTTTAACACCAATGCCGCTCGTTTATTCGGTATGCTTGCCCTTTATCGTAATTCTTCCGCCTGTTTGCGAGGCAGTATTCGCGGCAACCAGCCGCACGATGAGCACCTCCGGCGGAGCGCAAACGCGCAGCGGCAGATGACTGCCGATCCCGCGGCTGACGAGGATATCGGTGCCGGCCGCCGACCTGCACAGCCCCGCGCGGAAGCGCTGCCCGTAGGCGCTCACTGTGTAAAGAGCGGGGGCCCACCGGCCGAACAGCACCGCCTCGCCGCCGTGGGTGTGCCCGCACAGTGCAAGGTCGGCGCGAGAAAAATCCTGCTCCATGCTTATATCGGGGTTGTGGCACGCAAGAAGGACAAAATCGTCCGCCGGCACGCCGGCCAGCGCCTTTACCACATCGGGGCGCGTATGCTCCGGGTCGGTGAGACCGGCGATAACAAGGCCGGGGCGCGGGCGGATATGCCCGTTGCGCAGATAAGTCATGCCGTTGACACGCAGCGCGGCGGCGTAGCGGCGCGGGTTATCGTGGTTGCCTTCCACAGCAAAAACGCCGTCGGCGGGCCTCAGCCGGGCAAGAACGCCAAGGCTGCGCCCGAGATACTGTGCCGCGAAATCGCCCCCCAGCAATACGGCGTGAACAGTACGGCGGTTCAACTCGGCGACGATCTCTTGCAGTTTTTTTTCCGGCGTGGTGTGGATATCGGTGAGAAAGGCGACGGTATAGCCGTCCAGCGCGGCGGGCAGTCTTTTGGAGGGGTAATATACTTCGGTGTAGCGCAGCCGCAGGTCTGCCGTTAGCGCCGACGCGGTGTGGATAGCGGCGACAGCGGCCGCCGCGCCCGCCGCCGCGCGCAGGGCGGGGCTAGGTATGCTTTTTAACAACAGATAAGCCTCCCGGAGTGTTTTTGATGCGTTGAAGTGGCCGGCGCAGGATGCCGATACGATTCTTTTTCTCTTTTTTAAGAAATTCCTGCTTTGATCTTACCGCCATCTTGCGGGCCAACGGCGCTATGCCGGGTTTTCCCGCCGAAGGCGGGGAAAACCCAATTAGTTCGCCTTATTCGCAAAGGAGGATGCCTGCCGTGCGCATTGGCGGTATCATTGCCGAATTCAATCCCTTTCACAACGGTCACGCGCACCTGTGCGGCGAGGCCAGAGCCCGGGGCGCGACACACCTTGTTGCCGTGATGAGCGGCAACTTTGTGCAACGCGGCGATGTGGCCATAGCCGAAAAACGCGTTCGCGCCGCCTGCGCGCTGGAACACGGAACTGCCACGGAAGCCGGCGGGCACGGCGTCGACCTGATCCTCGAGCTGCCCACGCCTTGGGCGGCGGCGACAGCGCAGACGTTCGCGCGCGGGGCGGTGGGGCTGCTGCGCGATCTGGGTTGTGTCGATATCCTATGCTTCGGCAGCGAAAGCGGCGACGCAGACGCTCTCGCGCGTCTTGCCGCCGCGGTAGACAGCAGCGATGCCCGTGCGCGGCTGCGCGCGCTTCTGGCCGGTGGCATTACCTTCGCCAAGGCGCGGCAGCTGGCGGCAGCCGGCGTATGCGGCGAAAAGACCGCCGCGCTTTTGGCCTCCCCAAACGACACGCTGGGCGTGGAATATCTGCGACAGTGCCACGCGCTTGATTGGAACCCCGAGGTGATGGCGGTGCCCCGCGTCGGCACGGGGCACGACCGCCCGCCGGCAGAAAACGCGCCGCAACAGACCGGCGATATCCATGCGGAAACGGTCGCAAGCGCCTCCTGGCTGCGCGCCCAGGCCGGACATCCGCAGGTTCTGCGGCGCTATATGCCGCCCCACGCCGCCGCGCGGCTGGAGCGGGCGCGCGGCGCGGGGCTGTTTCCCGCGGGAATGGAGCGGTTGGAGGGGGCTGTTCTCGCGCGGCTGCGCGGGCTTTCCCGGCAGGAGCTGGCCGCGCTGCCCGATCTTTCCGAGGGACTGGAAAACCGGTTGTGGCAAGCTATCCGCGATACGGCTACGCTGGAGGAGCTGGCCATGGCTGTCAAAACCAAGCGGTACACCCTCGCAAGGGTGCGGCGGCTGATTCTCGCCGCATTTTTGAGACTGCGGCGCGACGACGGCGCCGGGCTTGTGCCCTACGCGCGCATCCTTGCCTGCAATACCCGCGGGCGCGATGTGCTGCGGCGCGTGGGCGGAGCTTCGGCGCTGCCGTGCGATATGTCGCCCGCACGGCTGGCGCGCCGCAACGATACGTGTGCCCGGCTGGTACAGCTCGAGAGCGCGTGTACCGATTTGTACGCGCTGGCGCTGCCAAAGCCCTTGCCCTGCGGGGAAGAATGGCGGGGGCAAATCGAAAGGGCGCAATCATAGAAGTAACAATATTCCCTACTATTTTATCATGCTATCACACCGAACGCAATTGCCAATCCGCTCCACCTGTGATATACTACTCAACATCGACCTGCCGCACTAAGGCGTAATACTATTCTTCAGTTATAAGACAAGCACCTTTGCGCCGGGTCGTCGGCGCAGATAAGCGGACGGGGGCGGGCGTCGGCCCTGCCAATGCCCGCCTCCGTCCAAGTTTTATCGCGCCGACCCGGCGCAAAGGGGCAAACATTAAGTAACAGGCGAATTTTAATCGAAGAGTAGTATAAATAAGGAGGTTCCCCCGCATGAAAGAAAAGCGCACGTTTTACATCACCACGCCCATCTATTACCCGTCGGCCAACCCCCATGTGGGGCACAGCTACACGACGATTGTATGCGATGTAATGGCGCGGCTGCGGCGAATGCAGGGGTACGATGTGATGTATCTAACCGGCACCGACGAGCACGGCCAAAAAATAGAGGCCAGAGCAAAGGAGGCCGGCAAGAGCCCGCAGGCGTATGTGGACGAGATCGTGGCCAACTTTAAGCGGCTGTGGAAGCGCATGGATATCACCTACGACCGCTTTATCCGCACCACCGACGATTACCATATCGAAAGCGTGCAGAATATCTTCAAAACGCTGTATGATAAGGGTGAGATTTATAAAGGCGCGTATCAGGGCGCTTACTGCAAACCGTGCGAAAGCTTTTGGACCGAAAGCCAGCTTGTGGACGGCAAATGCCCCGACTGCGGCCGCGCTGTAGAGCAAGCCGAGGAGGAGGCGTACTTTTTCCGGCTTTCCAACTACACCGGTCGCATCCTCAAGCTGTACGAGGAACAGCCCGGTTTTTTGCAGCCGCAAAGCCGCGTCAACGAGATGGTGAACAACTTCTTAAAACCGGGTCTCGAGGATTTGTGCGTGTCGCGCACCAGCTTTAGCTGGGGAGTGCCGGTAAGCTTTGACGCGGGGCATGTGGTGTATGTATGGGTGGATGCTCTTTCCAACTATATCACGGCGCTGGGCTACGGCAACGGCCGATATGACGACATGCGCTACTGGCCCGCCGATTTTCATGTGATGTCCAAAGAGATCGTACGTTTCCACGCCGTTATCTGGCCGGCGCTGCTCATGGCGCTTGAGCTTCCGCTGCCAAAACACGTTTACTCCCACGGCTGGCTGCTCTTCGACGGCGACAAAATGAGCAAATCCAAGGGCAATGTCGTCGATCCCGATATTCTTTGCGACCGCTACGGCGTCGACGCTATCCGCTACTTCCTGCTGCGCGATATTCCCATGGGGCAGGACGGCAATTTTACCAACGGGGCTCTCATCGCCCGCATCAACGCCGATTTGGCCAACGATTTGGGTAATTTAGTGTCGCGCTCGGTAGCCATGGCGGAAAAATACTTTGGCGGTACGCTGCCTGTCCAACGCAGGGCCGAACCGGCGGACGCCTCGCTCCTCTCGATGGCCACGGCGCTGCGCGCCCTTGTCGAGGCCGCGACAGATACGCTGCAAATGCCTGCCGCCCTTACCGAGATTTTCAAATTCATCTCGCGCACCAACAAATATATCGACGAGACGGCCCCGTGGCTGCTGGCCAGGGAGCCGGCCGACCGGCCGCGGCTGGCCGCTGTTCTGTACAACCTTCTCGAGAGTATTCGCATCGCCGCCGTTCTTCTCACGCCCTTTCTGCCGCACACGACACCGCGCATCTTCGCGCAAATTGGCGCCGAGGACGAACGTCTCACGTGTTGGGAAAGCGCCGGCACCTTCGGCCTGCTGCCCGTCGGCGTCACCGTGAAGAAGGGCGGCGTTCTGTTTCCGCGCATTGACGCCGAAGAGGAGCTTGCCGCCCTCGAAGCCCTTGCGGAAGGCAGCCGCAAAAACGCCGGAGATACACTAAAGGCCCGGCAAACAGAAGCCGCCAAGCCGGTCAGGACCCCTTCCGATGAAGAAACGGGCTTGCTTTCGCAGGTGAATATCGCCCACTTTCAGCAAATTGAATTGCGCGTGGCAAAGGTGGTTTCGGCAGAGCCGGTGCCAAAATCCGATAAGCTGCTTTGCCTTGGGCTGGACGACGGCTTCGGCGGGCGGCAGGTGGTAAGCGGCATCCGGCAGTGGTACGCCCCCGCAGAGCTTATCGGCAAAAAGCTGATACTTGTCGCCAATTTGGAGCCTGCCAAACTGCGCGGCGTAGAAAGTCAGGGTATGATACTCGCCGCCGACGCCGGCGACGCCGCCCATGTCATTTTTGTTGACGACGCGTTGCCTTGCGGTGCAAAGATACGATAACCGCTTGCTATCGCCAAGTATGATGCACCCGGCGTTCACCGGCCGAACATGCGCAACCTGAGCAACGAAACTCGCTTTGCGATTCACTCGCAAAGTGCAAGAGTTTCGTTGCGGAGTAATACAATAAGCGGCGGAAAGGGCTGGACACAATGGAACATGACCGTTACGAGATCTGTGCCGGGGAACACACCGCATCCCTTACGACTTACTTGCTTTCCTCGTCGCAGGATATCGGCGTTACGGCGCGCCCGCTGGTGGTTATATGCCCCGGCGGCGGATATATCCGCACCAGCGACCGCGAGGCGGAACCGGTGGCGATGCCTTTTCTCGCGGCAGGCGTCCATGCGTGCATCCTGCGCTACAGTGTCTCTCCCGCGTGCTTCCCCGTCGCTCTGGTGCAGTTGGCAAAAGCGGTCGCGCTTATCCGCGAAAACGCGGCCGCGTGGCATGTTGATGCAAACCGGATAGCGGTAATGGGCTTTTCTGCCGGCGGGCATCTGGCGGCAAGCTTAGGTGTCTTCTGGCAGCGCGATTTATTGGCCGGGGCCGCAGGGCATTCCCCCGAACAGATAAAGCCGGACGGCATGCTTTTGTGCTACCCTGTTATCACGGCGGGCGCGCACTGCCACGCGGGCAGTTTCGAGGCTCTGCTGGGCGGCGAAGCAAACCTCCCGGAGCGGCGTGATCTTGTCTCGCTCGAAAAACAGGTGACGCCTCACACGCCTCCCGCCTTTCTCTGGCATACCTTTGAGGACGACGCCGTTCCTGTGGAGAATTCTCTGCTATTGATGGATGCTTTGCGTAAAAGCGGCGTCCCTTTCGAAGCCCATATTTATCCAAAAGGTCCGCACGGTCTCTCGCTGGCCACACGCCTGACCGACCGCGCCACCGAGCCCGGCAGTATGACCGCAAACCCCGAGGTGCGCGGCTGGATCGACCTTGCCGTCCGCTGGCTCAGCGCGCTGTAGGCGTTCTGAGACTCTATGCGTAGACCTTATACTATAACAACCGAAATGCCCATATGGCGAGTTTCCCCCGCCATATGGGCATCTTTTCGTGATTGAACCCAACTCCCGAAAGCTTATGTAAACACGCCTAAATGTTATCTTTCCTGCCGCGGGAGGGGAAGATGCGGCGACCGCCTTATCTGAAATAAAAACCCCTATCCCCGCAAATTGCTCATGATGCGCGGAACCGTATCAGTGGATACTTGCGGCCATGCCGTCGCGGGCTTTTGGTGCATTTTCGCGCAGTTTGAAGCGCGCCACAAGCCCTTCGAGCATGACCGCCTGACTGCTCATCTCCTGACTGGCGGCGGCGCTTTGCTGGGCGGTGGCGCTGTTTTGCGTCACCACCTGCAGCACCTGCTCTACGCCCCGGTTTATTTCCGCGATTGAGCTCGCCTGCTCGCCGGCATAATCCGCGATGCTGGTTATCATTTGATACGACTGCCGGATGCCCTCCACGATTTCGGTGAGGCTGCCGGAGGTTTCGTCCGCGATCTTCGCGCCCAATTCGGCCTTTTCCACCGAGTTCGCGATAAGACCGCCGGTGTTTTTGGCCGCCTCGGCGCTTTTGGCCGCAAGATTACGGACTTCGTCGGCCACAACGGCAAAGCCCTTGCCGTGCTGGCCGGCCCGCGCCGCCTCCACCGCCGCGTTGAGGGCCAATATGTTTGTTTGGAAGGCAATATCATCGATGACCTTGATTACCCGGTTGATGCTTTGCCCGGCTTCATTGATCTCCTGTACCGCCTGCATCATCCGCTCCATCTGGCGGCTGCCTTTTTCGGCGTTTTGGCGTATCTTCTCCGAAAGGCTTGCGGCCTGCCCGGCAATTTGAGAGCTTTCGCCCGTTTTCTTTTCGATCTCCATGATTGCGGCAGAAAGCTGCTGTATGGTGGCGGCCTGCTCGGACGCGCCCTGCGCCAGAGACTGTGCGCCGTCGGCAATGTGCGTTGTGGAGGAGGCGACCTGCCTCGTGGTCTGCGTTACCTGTGTGAGCATTTCGTTGTTGTGCTCGAGCATGAGGACAAGGCTTTTTCCCACAAGATCCTTATCAGAACGAGGCTCGTAGCCGCCCGAAAGGTCGCCCTCCGCCATACGGCTGATAAGCTCGGCCTGCGCGCGGCTTGTGGCTACAACAAGCCGGAAGTTTTCTTGCAAAACGCCGATCTCGTCGTCGCGGTTTTGCTCGACGTCGATATACACGTCGCCGTTCGCGAGGCTTTGGGCGTGCCCGGCAAGCGCACGTATGGGAAAGATAAATTTTCGGATGCTGAGAGTGATGGGAATATAAAAGCACACAAACATGGCGCCGAACACCATCGCCCACTGCTTCACCATCCAGCCCAGCTCTACCGCCACGCCGGCCATATCCCGTACCTGATAGGCGATGATGACGGAATGCGCGATAAACAAGGCTGCTGCCGACAGAAGCGGGATGACGCAGAGCCTCATTAGCTTGAACCGTAAGGATTTGATATAACTCATTTTGCCGCCGTCCTTCCCTTTGTTAAGTGCGAATAATACAAATTATAACACGAATAAATATCCGATTCAATATGTTTGTACAAGACATTGTTACAATTCGTGCGCAGCGGCCCACAGACGCCGCCAAACACAACAGCGCTCCAAACCGCTTGCGTATTGGAAAGACATATTTATTCCCACACGCCTTTCTTTAACATAGTGTGGTTTCGGGAAGCGGTTTGCCTCGCCCTCAAAAGACCCCTCCATTAGGATCTTATGGTATTTTGCCTTCGGCTGGGGAGAATTTCGTTGCAATATTCGCCGCGATAAGCTATAATAACGTGGGTGTGTGTGCATCCGGCTTGATATTTTGTTGCATTTTTCGGCCTATTTAGCCGTATGAATTGAAGCAGGAATTTAGAACGGTACGGCGTCTCATAAACCGCGAAACGCGCGCCAAAGCTTAAAATTTACTCACAATGCAGTATTTTGCGCGCGTTTGTGCACTATATGAGTGACCGCGCCTCGAGTTGGTGGTGAACCGGTGGTAATCGACTGGGCCAAGGTCGAAGCGGCAAGACAGGGAGACAAAGAAAGCTTCGCTCAGGTGTATGACAGCATTGCGCCTGATTTATACAAGGTTGCGCTTTATACCCTTGGCAATACCCACGATGCCGAGGATGCCGTGAGCGAGGCGTTCATCGAGGCGTGGAAGGGCGTTTCCAACCTGCGCGACGCGCAAAGCTTCAAACCGTGGATGATGCGCATCCTTTCGGTGCGCTGCAAGCGCAAGATCGCCGATTATGTCCGCCACAAAAATACATTTGATATCGACAGCTTCATGACCTCCCTTGCCGGCAACGAGGATCTTTCCTCCGACGTTTCGGAATCGGTGACAGTGCTGGGCGTCATGAGCCGCCTTTCGTCCGACGAGCGCGAGATCGTCGTCCTTTCGGTATTGCAAGGCTATACCACAAAGGAGATAGCCCGTATCATGGGCAGCCCGCAGGGCACGGTGTCGGCGAAGCTCTACCGCGCGCTGGCTAAGCTGCGCAAAATGATAGAGGCGGGCAATTAACAAGGGAATTTAACGCGGCACGGCGGGAATACCGCCATCGATACAGTGCTTTCTAACCTATGAACACAGCTTCTTATCGTAAGCACTGATTAATCGTGTTTTCCCCGCCGAAGGCAGGGAAAACACGGCAAAGCACCGTTGCTTGCACGATGGCGGTGAGATTAAATCAGCGGTCACTTTTAGAGACTGCGTGCAAAGAGGGAAATGCCGGAATTGTGCTTCAGGAGGTTTTTTCGTTGGCGGGTAACTTAGATAAAAGGGAGCAGAGCTTTGAACGCAAGCAACTGCGCAAAGCGCTGGAAAGCGTCGACAGCCGCGTGACGCTGCCGGCCTCGCTGCGCGGCGACGCGCTGTTGGCAAAGCTTGACGGCGTGCGGCAGGATGCGCCGCCGATGGCCAAAGCGCTGGTGATGCCGCGCCGGTGGCTTTCGTTGCGCTCGGGCTTTGCTTACGCCGCCGCGTTTGTGTTGATCGTGGGGCTGTTTTACGGCCTTGATTTCGATAAGCGCAGTATTCTGGAGCAGGGAACTATCTCTATCGCCTCCGATATGCCGGCCGGCGACAGCGCCGTATTGCAGGCGCCGCAGCCGCGTATAGCCGGGCAACCGCCCGCCGAAGGAGGAGCGGCCGCCGCAGCTCCTGTAATCCCCGATGCCGGCCAGCCGGCCACCACGCTGCTCGCCCCCATCAATCCCGGCGAAGGCGGCGGCGCGGGCGACGGAGACGCCGATTTTACCGCGCCTGATGCCATGCTGGGGCAGGGTGGCATCCTGTCGGTACAGCTGGGGGCATACGGCGATTATAACCTCTCGCTGCGCCCCGTCGACGAGGGAGACCCCGACCGCTCGGACGGCGCGCTTCATGTCCTTGAAATCATCGATGCGGCCAACAGCCGCATTGTTTCCACACTGGATATCCCCGCCGTCAGGCTCTTTATGCAAAGCTTTGTCGCAGGTGAGCGGCTGGCCCTTGTGGGACATGGAGAAGCAGGTGTGGCCATTTGCGACGTAAGTCTGGCCGACCCGGTAAGCCCTGTTCTTGTCGGCCTTACCGAACAGCCGGGCGAATTGTTGGCCGCCAGAGCCTTTGGCGATGTATTGCATGTGGTATCCGGCGGCGGTGAGCTTCCTGAGGATATTACGCAAATCGAGCTGCCCGACATCGCCGCCCCGGGGGTAAGCGTCGTTACCGCCCTTGATCTGGCAAGCGGCGAGAACAATCAGGTGGCGTTTCTCAGTGCGTTTGAGCGGGTGCGGCTTTTTGACCTCCATGCGTATCTTTCCTACGCCGGCGTTGCTCCCGAGGAAGTGGAAGAGCCTGTGATATTTGTGGCGAAGGTAGATTTCGCGGGGTTGGATATCGCGCTGGGTAACATCACTTGATCATTTGATCCGGCATTCCGGGCAATGCCGGATCATAAGCTTAACGCGGATGGAGATACTATGGGTGAGCTCAGGCAGCTTGTTACCATCGGGCCGGTTCTCGAACAGCAACTGGAACAGGTGGGTATTACCACCGCCGGTGAGTTGCGCGATTTGGGCAGCCGTGAGGCGTGGCTGCGTATTTTGGGCATAGACACCTCCGCCTGCTACAACAGGCTGTGTGGGCTGGAAGGCGCCGTGCGTGGCGTACGGTACAAATTCCTCAACCAATCGGTGAAGGATGAGCTCAAGGCGTTTTATCGTGCGCACAAGGGTGCGTAACGAAATTAGAGCAAATTAACATAACGCAGCTTATGCTAATTTACTCTGAAAATGCGGCGCCATCGGCGGCGAGCGCGAACATGGGATTCACTTCCATGGTCGCGCAAATCGCGATAGCTATAACAGGGCAGCAAAACGGGGAGGGAGCACGTCCCCGTTTTTTCGGTTTGCACACGGCGGAATCATGACCCTCCTTGCGAGATAACCCGCCATCGATACAGCGTTTACGTTGATCGACTGTATCAGAACATGTTTCCGCGATTTTAAGTATGGGAGATTCCAATCAATGAAACCCATTGTCGCCATTGTGGGGCGGCCCAACGTGGGCAAATCCACACTGTTCAACAAACTGGCCGGCAGGCGGCTGGCCATTGTGGAGGATACCCCCGGCGTAACGCGCGACCGGCTTTACGCGCCATGCGAGTGGCGCGCGAAAGAATTCATGCTGGTGGATACCGGCGGCATCGAGCCCTACGATACATCGCCTATCCTCTCGATGATGCGCGCGCAGGCACAGGTCGCCATCGAGCGCGCCGACGCCATCATCCTTGTTACCGACCTGCGGGCCGGCGTAACGGCTACCGACGCCGACGTGGCCGCGCTGCTGCAAAAAAGCGGCAAGCCCATTTTATTGTGCGTTAACAAATGTGATTCGCTGGGCCCGCCGCCGCCCGAATTCTACGAATTTTACAATCTGGGCCTCGGCGACCCGGTGGCGGTATCGTCGGTGCACGGGCACGGCACGGGAGATCTGCTCGACGCGCTGTTCGGGTATCTCACCTTTGACAACGAGGAAGATATCGACCCCGACGTCATCCGCGTGGCGATAGTGGGCAAGCCCAACGTGGGCAAATCGTCCCTTGTCAATAAAATTGCCGGCGAGGAGCGCATGCTTGTCTCCGATGTGCCGGGCACAACGCGCGACGCAGCCGATACCGAGATCGAGCACGCCACGGGGCGGTATCTTTTCATCGACACGGCGGGCATCCGGCGCAAATCGCGCGTGGACGAGGCCATCGAACGGTACAGTGTGCTGCGCTCGTACATGGCGGTGGACCGCAGCGATGTCTGCGTTATCCTGCTGGACGCCACCGTGGGCTTCACAGAACAGGACAGCAAGATCGCCGGTTACGCCCACGAACAGGGCAAGGGCTGCATCGTTGCCGTAAACAAGTGGGACGCGATCGAAAAGAACGACAAAACCATGCAGGAAATGCGCGCCGGGCTCGAAAAGGATTTCTCGTTCATGAGCTATGTGCCTTTTGTGTTCATTTCGGCCAAAACGGGGCAGCGCATCGAAAACCTGTTCGAGCTTATCCACTACGTGGCGCAGCAGAACGCCATGCGCATCACCACAGGCGCCCTCAACGACCTGCTGGCCCACGCTACGGCGCGCGTGCAGCCGCCCACCGATAAGGGCAGGCGGCTCAAGATATTTTATATGACGCAGGCGAGCACAAAGCCTCCCACCTTTGTGTGCTTTGTCAACCGCGCCGATCTGTTTCATTTTTCGTACCGGCGGTATTTAGAAAATCAGATACGCGAATCGTTCGGGCTGGAGGGCACGCCGGTAAGGATGATCGTAAGAGAGCGGGATGAAAAGTAAAACAACGCGGGGAGGGTAGACAAAATGGCGGATATGATACCTGATTTTGCCGATAAGGCGCTGGTTAACCTGACAGACAAGCCCAGCCAGAACCTGGGCGAGCTATTTGAAGCGGGTCTGTATTATGTCGGCCGCAACATAAAGAAGAAGTACCGGTTTGATAAAGCCGACGACGAACAGGCGCTCGCGCTGCATATGCAGCAACAGGAACATGAGCGGCAGCTTGCGGCTATCACGCAGCAGCGGGTGCAAAAACTGTTTGGCGATGCCATTGACTCCAATATTGACGCCATCATGCGCGCAACGCTGCAACTGGCGGGCGGAATTCCCGAGCCGTACCGCTTGCGCCCGGATTTGAATTTTATGGGCAATGTGTTGGAAACGGCGAAGTATCAGGACAACGAAACCCTGCAAAGCATGTTCGCGAAGTTGCTGGCTTCGTCGGTGGACGCGCGCAAGGAGCAGCACGTGCATCCTTCGTTTGCCAATACGCTGAGCAGTATGACGGGGCTGGACGCGCAGAATATGAGCATGCTGCATGAAGATGCGCAGGATATAGCGACGATAGGAATCCTCTGGGAAAAGAGAAGGTGCCGATTGATACGCTTTATCAACCGGGAGGTGCTGTTTCTTGGTAACAACCCGGTTGACGATTTGGTTAGGCAATCTCTTTCATTGCACAACCTTTTTAAGCTGGGATTGACTACACATAAATTTGACACCGATATGTGTGTTATTCTAACAGATACGGATCAGGGTTTTGTTGTCAAGAAAGAGACCGTAACACGCTGGGAGACTACGCAAATGTATGAGGAGAGATACACGCGCCGCCTTGCGCCATTCCTGAAAAACGCCGCGACGCGCATGCGAATGCAGGAAGAATTGAAAAGCTTTCAACGCACCCAACGCAAAGGCGGATACACGTATACCGCCGCGTTACAGCTCGGTTTCATTTTTCTCTCTCCCTACGGAAAACTCCTCATGACCGCCTGCACCTAACCCCACCAAAAAGGAGACCCCCCACTATGCCCACAACCCAACTCGCCCTGTTAACAACAGCGGTAGCCCTGCTGGGCTATCTGCTGGGCAGCCTCAACACCGCGATCCTGCTTTCGCGCGCGTTGGGCAAGGAGGATGTGCGACGGCACGGCTCGGGCAACGCCGGCATGACCAATATGCTGCGTACCTACGGCAAAAAGCTGGCCGCTATCACCTTCGCCGGCGATTTTGCCAAGGTGGCCGTGGCTATCTGGCTGGCGCGGCTGGTATTTTACCTCACGGGCGCGGCGCTGCCGGTGGACGTGGGGTTTATCGCGGGGTTCGCGGCTCTGCTGGGGCATGTGTTTCCCGTTTACTTCCGCTTTAAGGGAGGCAAGGGCGTAGCTTGCGCGCTCTGCGTTATTCTTTGTATCGACCCCATGGTGTTCCTTGTCATCGCGCTAACGTTTATTCCGCTGGTATTTGTCACGCGCATCGTGTCGCTTTCATCGGTGCTCGGAGCGGTCGCCTACCCGTTCCTTACATGGGGCGCGGGATATTTGCGGCACAATGTCGTGCCCGGCAATATTGTCTGCGCGGGCGTTCTCGCGGGCATCATCGTGGTGATGCACCGCGCGAATATTAAGCGGCTGCTCACCGGCACCGAGAAGAGATTTGGTAAATAACAGTATAAAAGCGTTTCTTCCGTCGTCGACAGAGAGAAACGCAAAACGACCGGGAGGCTATTGTGTTGTCTAACATCTTCATCATGGGGGCCGGCGGGTTTGGTGTAGCGCTGGCGGTGCTGGCGCACGGCCGGCGCCACAACGTTACGCTGTGGTCGCCCTTTGCCGACGAGGCGGCCCACCTCACGCGCTACCGCGAGCACCAAAAGCTGTTGCAAGGGGTAAAGATACCGGAGGGCGTCGCCGTTACCACATCGCCCGAAAGCATCCCGGCGCAGGAGCTGATCGTCATCGCCACGCCCTCCTTCGCCGTGCGCGATACGGCTCGGCTTTTGGCGGGGCATATCGCGCCGGAAGCAGTGGTGGCCTGCGTCTCAAAGGGTCTGGAGGCCGAAACGCTGCGCCCCCTTTCCGACGTATTGGAGGAAGAACTGCCCCGCAATAAACATGTGATGCTCTCGGGGCCCTCTCACGCCGAGGAGGTGGCGCGCGGCATCTCTACGGCGGTGGTTGCGGCGTCCAGAAGCCGCGAGGCCGCCGAGCGGGTGCAGGATATGCTGATGTGCGAAACCTTTCGCGTTTATGCAGGCGACGACGTTCTGGGTGTCGAGCTGGGCGGTGCGCTGAAAAATGTTATCGCGCTGGCCGCCGGCGTACTGGACGGCCTGAAGGCCGGCGACAACACCAAGGCCGCTCTTATGACGCGCGGCATTGCCGAGATAGCGCGCCTCGGCGTAGCGTTGGGAGCAAAAAGTGAGACCTTCGGCGGGCTTTCGGGCATTGGCGACCTGATTGTCACATGCGCGAGTATGCACAGCCGCAACCGCCGCTGCGGTATTCTCATCGGGCAGGGAACTCCGCCCGCACAGGCCGTGGAGCAAATTGGCATGACGGTGGAGGGTTACGCCGCCACCAGAGCCGCATGGGAGCTTTCGCGCAAAAAAAGCGTCACCATGCCCATTACCGCGCAGGTGTACGCCGTGTTGTATGAAGGCAAAGATGTGCGCGAAGCGGTGCGCACCCTCATGGGCCGCCCCAAGCGGCACGAATCGGAAAGCGTGTGGCTGGCGGAAGGCAGTTAATACTGCTCTTCGATTAAAATTCGCTCGTCACTTATATTTGCGCCTTTGCGCCGGGTCGGCGCGAAAAAGC
>QMCE01001019.1_pt1 | contig 15124 bp, 15 predicted proteins | sample 1821851 | NCBI WGS metagenome assembly QMCE01 (sample SAMN09453174, study PRJNA476694) | Termite gut metagenome, whole genome shotgun sequencing project. | isolation source: worker | host: Odontotermes sp. | place: South Africa:Pretoria | collected 2016-01-28 | reverse complement strand
TACGTGTTACAGAATTGACGAGGTTCGTTCTGTAAGGAAATTAGTATCTGTGGGGTTTACTACCATAGAATGGTAAGTATTACAAATAGCAACCGCCCCACAGGGGCGGGCTACTAAACCCCACTGCGAATAAAAGCTGATCAACTATATTATTTATTAGAAAATATGGATGACACTGGTATACTGAATTATATGCTTTTTAAAAGCTTTGATGTTAATAAGACAAAGTACTATTCCTGTGTTGGAAACGCGCTTGCGTAACAACATACAGAGCATATAAACATGAGGGAGAGAAGTATATACCGCAAACAATCGAAAATGTAGACGATGATACAATAATAGAATTCAATAATGATTAATGATCTAATTAATTTTTTATTGAAACTGAATAATTTAGATATATCAAGTAGAATTAATAAAACAAGATTATTCTTAAAAAGCGAAGTGTCAAAAAATTAAAAAGTTCTACTTTAGATGAGATAATAACATGTCAGAGCTTAGACGTGCTGTAGAAAATAATCTAAAGTATAAGGTTAATACCGAATTTGGAAGAGGTAATTACATGTCAATTTGTGCAATAATAAGTAATCCTCAAAATAAAGAAGAAGAGCAGCTATATATAGCCATAGCTGCTGAATCAGTTTTCAAACAAATATGGCTGCCAATTATTAAAGAATTGGATTTAAAGTGGGTTGCTTGTTTTCAAAGTGGCGTCGAAATCGAAAAACAAGATTCTTCAGAGGTCATACATGAATTGGAGTTAATGCTTGATTGGATTAACAAAGCTGTAAATGGTTCTGGAAACAATACTATAAAAGTGAGAATTAGAAATTTAATCAAAAATATTAATGAATTATGTATTGTCGATGATAGGGTAATCTATATAGGTTAATCAGATACGGTCAAGTCAGGGAATTCGCTGGATATAGACATTACTGCTTTGCAGGCACGTCAAAATAGAGTTCCGTGGAGAACATTCACAGCACTTTTTTGAAGATGTACGCTCATTTGGAATATCCACAGAATTTCCGCCGCCATAGCTTGAATGAATGCAGGAATATAGTTATAATGGCAAAATAATCTCTAACGGAGAATAATTATGGAATTGATTCCAGAATATGCAAGAAATATTATTGTTGGGACTATGTGTAATAATATCTTTTCTTGGTATGTTACAGATAAATATCCTTGGCTCCTTAATTTGTATATTTTACGGGATGCATACAAAAAAAAATTCGGTATGGATACTGATTTAGATGATCCTTCAGATATCCGTTATGGATTTCCAGTGCTTGATAAAATATCCTTTGAAGTTTTTCAAGAAAAGCTAAGTAAATACCATTGTTCTGTTGCAGAATTAAAGGAATGGATTCCTTTAATTCGTGATGATGACCCGGATGGTTGGCGTTATACGATGCGTCCTAGTCTCTATATAAACTTTGATTTAGGTATTTTGTATAATTGTTATTATGAGCCTCAAGCCTTTGAAAACTATCTTCCAGAAGGATGGTATGGTGTATATGAAGATTTTAGGCATTTGATACCAATTGAGCATCAGTATTGGATCGGAGAAGATTTATTTTAGATTAGGAAAGATTACAATACAAGATACTCTTAAAATTATTTACATTACTACTGCAAGATGATTGGATTAAAATAATTAGAGGATAGAGATTTTATGTCAGTAGATTTAGATGTAAAATGTTATGATGATTTTAACATAACCAAAATGGAATTTATTATTGGAGCTAAAAATTCTGTTTGAATTACTTGGTTTTAATAGTGATGTCAAATTAGAATTACTTAAAATTGAAGCTGGTAAAAGCGATTGATTGTAGGAGAAAATTTAACAATAAGTATATATATGGATTGGAATATCATAGAAAAAATTGCAACAAATCAACTACATGAAAATAAAGAAACTGATATTATCCCAAGAAAAACTTGATAAATTACCTGCGAATGAAGTTAATATTTTTACAGTAGATGTACTAAGAAATAAGGAATATGATGAAACCAAGTGCAATGAATTTCCAGATGGTTTTTATTTTTCAAGATGGGAACTTGGCAGGAAATTGCTTACTTCTTGTGATTTTGAAGAAGTTTTTCCAAATCAAGGTGGATTCAAAATCTTTGATTAACGAGATGGCTTGACACTACGAATTCCTCCCCTCTTGACAAAATCCGGCGTATTTCTATAATAGAGAAACAAAATTTTATCCGGCGCGGGAAGGGAGGTGATTAGGTATGGCGCACATTATTGTAGATGATAATGAACTTCTGGAAAAAGCGATCAAACGTTTTAAGCGTATGGTCGAGAAAGAAGGCATTATCCGCGAATTCAAGAAGCGGGAGTATTACGAAAAACCTTCCACAATTCTGAATCGCAAGAAAAAAGCCTTCCAGCGGAAATTACTCAAAAAATCCCGCAAAGGCAGAAGCGATTATTAACAAACGATCCATTGTGCCTAATTGGGTGCGATGGATCACAAGGTGTTCTATACGTGGTTTTTTGGGTTTTGTATGTTTAAAATTTTAAAAAAAATACAGTATGCCGCATTTATACTGATTTTTAGCGCGTGCGCGACCCCTTTTTCAAGTTCTGACAGCTTTCTTTCTGATTTTACTCCCAACTGGGAACCCGTGGACGCAGGTGTTGATGTTCTTTACGGCGCAATCTCAAAACCAAAATTGCGCTTCTGGGCGCTGCGTATAGACACCGCCAATCCTTCTGTTGAGATTGTTATAAGTCCAAAACAAGCGATTGATGGCGCTTTTGTTAATAACGCCTTGCCTTCCGTCCATGTATCCAGCTTTGTCAAACAGACTGGCTGCCTTGCCGGTATCAATACTGCGCCTTTTTCGCCTGTTTCGGCGAATGAGGGCGAAAAACGTACTGTATTTGGACTAACTGTCTCGGACGGCACGGTCGTCTCCAGAGCTTCCTCGGTCTACGACGCCCTTGTGTTTTACAAAGACGGAAGTATGGCTATAGAAGAACAGTCGAAATTTGAAGATTTTGACACGGTGAAAAACGCCGCTGGCGGCTTCTACGCCATTATGAAAAATGGCGAGCTTACGCCCCGCGTCCTTTCCCAACAGGCACGTCACCCCCGTTCCGCCGCCGGTATAGCCGACAAAATCCTCTACCTCCTCGTCATCGACGGCAGGCAGTCCGCCAGCGAGGGCGCGACCGAAGCCGAAACCGCCTTGATCCTCCAAAAATTCGGCGCAACGCAGGCGATCAACTTCGACGGCGGCGGCTCCTCAACCCTCGCCCTCCGCGACGAAAACGGCTCGGTCGCTGTTCTGAACGCCCCGGTTCATCGAGTCATCAAAGGCAAGGAGCGCGCCGTGGCAACGTGTCTGGGCGTGAGGATTCGTACGGTAGAAGAGTTGGACAACTCTGAAAATGAGGAAGAAGCAGAAAATTTTGAAGAAGAATCAGAGGAAACTGAAACTTCTGAAGAATCTAATAATTTAGAAAATTCGGAAAATTCGGAAAACGCGGAAACCGAGGAAACTAAGTCCCGCTGATTTTCATTTACACTTGACAAGCGTTTCTATTCCTTCTATAGTACTTATATGCAAGCTCTCTATCTTATCGACGCTTATGCCCTCATCTACCGATCCTATTTTGCCTTTTTGAAACGCCCTATGCGGAATACCTCTGGCAAAAACGTTTCCGTCCTGTTCGGTTTTGCCCGCACGCTCGCCACCCTCCTCAATCATGGCGCGCCAGCGACTGAGGCTGACGGCACGGTGATGAGCGCCTTGCAAAAGCCGCTCCGCCTCGCCGCCGTCTTTGACCCTAAGGGCAAGACATTCCGCCATGACATGTACGCCGAATACAAGGCGAACCGGCAAAAAGCCCCGGAAGACCTCCATGCCCAAGTGCCACTTGTTGAGGAATTCCTTACCGCCCTTAATATCCCTGTGCTCAAAGTGGAAGGCTTTGAAGCGGATGACATCATTGCTTCGCTTGTGAAACAGTGCCGCGCTGAAAACCGCCAGTGCTACATCTTCTCCGGTGACAAAGACCTGCTGCAGCTGGTCGGGGACGGCGTGTACGAACTGCGCCCTTCCAAAAATGCGGGCGAAAATTGGGATTTGCTCGGTCCCGATGAGGTGAAAACTGAATGGGGGGTACCGCCTGCTAAAATCCTTGACTACCTGTCCCTGACTGGCGACTCGTCTGACAATGTGCCGGGCGTCAAGGGCATTGGCGACAAGGGCGCGGCAAAACTGATGGCGCGCTACGGCTCTCTCGACAATATTTATGCAAATTTGTCCGGTATTGAAGGATCGACCGGCAAAAAACTCGCCGAAGGCAGGGAAAGCGCCTATTTCTCAAAGAAACTCATCACCCTCTGCGATGACGTTCCCCTCGCTATAAACTCCATCGACAATCTCTCCATAGAATCACTCAACCGCGAAGCCGCCGCCACCCTCCTCATCCGCGAAAACTGTCGCGAAACTTCTTTTTTGTATACATCTCCCAGCGGCGCGGCTCAGAGGAAGTCCATGACCGCTGATGCGAATTCCAGCGCCGGTTCCACGAGCGCCGACAACAACACTGCGCAAACCGCCGCCCTTATCGGCGAAGGCTCATACCGCGCCATAACCGATATGGCGGAATTCCTCGCGTTTATTGATGAGGCGCACAAACAAGGCGTCCTCGCGCTCGACTTCGAGACTGACTCCCTGGATGCGTGGCACGCTCGCCCCGTGGGAGTCTCCCTCGCCCTCAAGCCTAAAGAAGCCGTCTACGTCCCGGTCGCCCCTCACGGTACCCTTCTGGACACATCGCCATTCCTCGACCCGGACGTCGTTAAGGACGCGCTCGCAAAACTATTTGCTGATCCCAATATGACCATCATCGCGCACAACGCCAAGTACGACTACGAAGTCTCCCGCGGCTGGGGCGTTCCCCGCTGGCAGTGCGCCATCTGGGATACCATGATCGCCGCGTGGCTTACCGATCCGGAACGCGCCGGATTTTCCCTTGATTCCCTTGCCGCCTATCATTTCAACCATACGCCCATTCTTTACAAAGACATTGTGCCGAAAGACGAAACCTTTGCCGCCGTGCCGCTCGAAACTGCCGTCCGCTATGCCGGTGAAGACGCAGATATCTGCTTCCGCCTCAAAATCCTTATGGAACAAAAACTGCGTTCCGCCGAGCTTCTTTCATTGTTCCACAAACTTGAAATGCCTCTGCTCCCCCTGCTCGCGGAAATGGAAGGCAAAGGTATCCGTATTGAAAAAAAATCGCTCGCGGATTATGGCGTGGAGCTTATGGCGGATCTCACAAGCATACAAAACAAAATTTTTACGACAGTTGGACACGAATTCAACATTTCGTCAACCCAGCAGCTGCAAAAAGTGCTGTTTGAGGAACGAAAACTCACGCCGGGCAAGAAAACCAAAACCGGCTATTCCACTGACGTGGCAGTACTGGAGGAACTCGCGCCCTTTGATCCGGTTCCCGCGCTTGTTCTGCGCCACCGCACCTTGTCCAAGCTCAAGTCAACCTATGTGGATGCGCTCCTCTTGCAAATAGACGCCGCAGACCGCGTTCACACGAGCTTCCTCCAAACTGGCACTGCCACCGGACGCCTTTCCAGCAAAGACCCCAACCTCCAAAACATCCCCATACGGGACGAGGAAGGACGCCGCATACGCGAGGCCTTCATTGCCAAAGAAGGCTGCGTCTTCATTTCGGCGGACTACAGCCAAATAGAACTCGTGGTACTGGCGCACCTCTCCGGCGACCCCGCCCTGATTTCCGCTTTCCGCGATGGCAAAGATGTGCACGCCCGCACCGCCGCCCTCATCTTCGGCATTGATGAAGCGGACGTACTGAGCGAACAACGCCGCGTCGCAAAAGTCATCAACTTTGGGGTGATGTACGGAATGAGCGCGTTCCGTCTTGCCCGTGAACTGGGGATTTCCCGCACCGAAGCCGCGGCATTCATCGAAGCCTACTTCAAAACCTATTCGGGCATCAACAATCTTATAGGCGATTTGGTGAAACGCTGCGAGGAAACCGGCTACGCCCAGACCATTCTGGGCAGACGCCGCTTCATACCCGCGATAAACTCGGCGAACAAGACCGAAAAAGCCGCCGCCGAGCGCGTCGCGGTAAACACGCCCATACAAGGCTCGGCCGCCGACATCGTAAAAACTGCGATGCTTCACGTAGACCAAGCCTTATCCGCATCCGCCAGCCCGGCGGAACTGCTCTTACAGGTTCACGACGAGCTTATCCTCGAAGTCCCGAAAAACCACGCCGAAGCCGCCGCCGCCATTGTGCGCGAGCGTATGGAAAACGCGGTGAAACTGCAAGTGCCTCTGCGCGTCAGCGTGGAAATCGGCACGCGGTGGGGGGATTTCCACTGAGACTATTTTTTTAAAATTTCGGAAGTGTTTCCAAAAGTATGATACTGTCTTGATAGTTGTTTTCGAGGAATGCAAACCCGCTCATCAAACCTAAATCCATCCCACCGCAGTCTGAGAACAGCGAAACAACAGTCATTGGTTTTTCCATCCACAGCCTCTCTTGCTGCTTTTCTATCTGGTAGCCAAGTTCGTACCTCCCCTTTTATGTTCATAATTCCTATGATATAGTTCTAAACATCGTATTCCACGTTCGTATCCCAGAGTTCAGAACTCATATCCTTAAAACCAAATTCGGTGTTCAGAACTCCGATCACTCTGCTCAGAACTCCGAACGTGGTATTTTGAACTGCTATGTGTGAGGATTCTTCACACTACCTTTCCTTATCATACTTTTTGATTCACCTCCAAAATTTACAAAATTTTTACTTCGTCATACCTAATATTTTACACTCCTCAAGTATGGTATGCGCATAAACTCATAGAGTATTCTATGAGAACCATTTTATTGAGGAGTGTTAAGGATGAAAAAAAGAATGAGGCGCGGTATAGCCGTGATCATGTCGGCTATGATAAGTGTAATAACGCTTGCGGGTTGTGCGAGCAGTCCGGACACAAGCGAATCCGCGCTTGCAAATGACCTGCAGTACACAAAACCCTATTTGCTGACACTGCATCCAGCGGAAGAGATGAATGTTGTCTGGCTCAACAAGGACACAGGAACAGGCATTGTCGAATACGGCGAAACCGAAGCGCTTGGAAAGACGATACGCGCCGTTGAGTACGAAATAAAAGGGATGAAAATATCAGCCCGCCCCGACACGTACTATCCAGAAGATCGTTCGGCATACCCAGAAGCACTGTATCCCTATATGGCTGATCCTGCGCAAAATCCTGATCTTAAAGTGTTTCAACAGATTGCAACCTTGAAGGGACTTAAAAGCGATACTGTGTATTATTACAGAACAACCACAGAAATCGGCGGTAAAAAACAAATATCAAAAATATATAATTTCAAAACAGCGCCTTTGGACGGGAAAGATTTTACCTTTGCCCTTATTTCGGATCTCCAGTTGAAAATGGAAAGCCCTGCAACGGTAAAACAAATTGGACAACAGAAACCTGACTTTATAATCTATGGCGGCGATATTGCCAACGTGCCATGGATGGCCGCCGAATGGTTCCCGGTTGAAGGATCGTACATAAACGAAGCCGAACGCGGTAAAACAAGTTTTGAAATTTTGCAGCAGGAAGAAGACGGCGCCGAACTTCTCCAGTACACCCCGATCTTTCCGGTACCGGGAAATCATGAAGTTGACGATCAGAGGATATTTTTTGACAAAGCAACCGTTACTTCCGGCAAGCCCTGGTCTTTGTCAATCTATATGCAATTATTCCGCCCGCTCTATCCTGATCAAGAATATGGTCCCGGCGGTACTCACTGGTACAGTGTTGATTACGGCGACCTCCATATCGCCGCAATATCTGCGTTCAGATATCAGGCATGGGACGGATTTGAGGCTCCTGGATGGTTCGTGTTCGATGATCTTTCCGCTGACGGAAAACAGGTTACATGGCTGAAAGAAGACTTGGAAAAAAGCAACGCGCCTTACAAATGGGTGAACATGCACTGGCACATGCTTAACCGAGGACATGATGTGCATTTCCCCTATTCTACTCCTGTCATAACAGGAAATACTGCTTCATACCCAGAAGGCGACTGGACATGGAACGTCCTGCGTCCGCTTTTTGAAAATACCGGAGTCAACGGAGTCTGTTTCGGACACTCTCATGTGTATGAGCGGTACCTGATAAACGGCGTCAATTACATTGAAGCCGCGTCTATCGGTAACAATTACCGGGCTGAAGACGATCCGCTTCATCCTTCTGGGATTGTTCCTGTTGTGGAACAGAACCAAACCCGTTCCTTTATGATCCTTACAAAGGACAGCACAGGACTCAGCGCCAAGGGATATATAGCAAGTGGACCCGAAACAGGTACGGTCTTTGACAATTTTTATCTCACACGGGCTCAAGATTAAAATACAATAAAAATAGTTAAAGGGAGAGGCTTAGCCCTCTCCCTGAAAACGGACTTAACTGGTAAGGCTTTGTTATAGGAATTGGCAGAAGATTGTATCCTAGGCAAGGAGGTATTAGTATGCAGCTTGTTTCCGAAGTTTGTGATGATGTTGTGGTGGAAGAGATTGTTAATAACAAAAATCTGGAAAAAGAATATCAGTCAATCATATCACTGAATAATAATCAGGATTTTGTTGAAACTACCGAAGGCTTATCAAAAGATATTTTCAGAATGAATGCCGCATCTGGCGGAGAAGTGTCTTTAGATCATACCTTCAAAATGAATTATGAAAAAATTAACGTGGGATATTTATCCAGACCAGGATATTGTTTCTCACCCTATGAAAAAACAGGAATCGTATATGAAGAACTAAAGATCAATCCCGCTATTTCCGAATTCACCGTTGTTGAAGGCCGTAAAGCCATCGGGTTTATGACACGAGCCATCCTCAACGAGAAATTAGGCGGCAGATACGGTTTTTCCCTTTTTTCAAAAACCCCGATACACACTATAATGAGCACGGATTTTATGTCAGTTGATTATAATCTACCTGTTTATCGGGTGGCAAAAATCGCAATGCAAAGACCCTTTGAAAAACTGTATAACCCCATTGTGGTCGAACGGAACGGCGCATATTCGGGCATTGTAACCGTAAAGGATTTGCTTGACACCTGTCTAAAAATCGCCAGAAACGAGCGTGATGAAATAGCCCTTATGCGGGACAGTCTGGAAATCGGACTTTTTTTCATAGATCGCAACTTTATCATTCAAGAGCGATATTCACGGTATTTGGAAAGGCTGTTTTCGCAAAATAATCTTAACGGTAAAAATTTCGCCGATATGCTAGCGTCGTCAGTTAGTCCAAAACAGTTAGACACTATTAAAGATTATCTTACCATGGTTATCAACCGCAGTTTTGATCAAAGTATGCTGGATGACATAAACCCTCTCGTGGAATTGCATTATGTTGGCAGCGATCCGTCCCGTAAAAAAGTATTTCAATGCGGCTTTGCTACAATTGAACAAAGTAAAGGCGAAGTCTACGTGCTGGTATCGGTCTATGACATAACGGCAAAAATCGAACTGCGGCAGCGGCTGGCGCAAGAAGAAAATATGCGTCAGGAAGAAATGAAATCTTTCTTTGAACTCATTCAAATAGACCCGATTGTATTCAGTGATTTTCTTGAGGACGCGGATCATGAATTTGATCGGATTCACAAAATACTTAAAGATGATTCAACATCCGCGCAAAAAACCTTAGTCGATATTTACCAATCCGTGCACGCGATAAAGTCAAACGCGGTGATTTTAGGGCTTAATACCTTTGGCAATAAGGTGCATGAAATAGAGTCAAAAATCAAGAAACTGCGCGAACAAGAAGAAGTGAGTTTTGATGAAATGCTGTACCTCTCTATTGATTTGGAAAATCTGACAAGGGAAAAAGACGGCTTCAAAACAACGCTGGAAAGAATACGTTCATATCAATCAAACAGCGGCGGCAGAAAAAAGAATCATCATATACTTATTGAGGCACTGTCCAAAACCGTCGATAAAGTCTCCAGAGATACGGGCAAAAAAGTTACATTCACCGTGGACAAAATAGATAACGAGGCAATTAACAAAGGTCCGCGGCGAATCATTAAAGAAGTACTGATGCAGTTTATCAGAAATTCTGTAGTACATGGGATTGAAACTCCGGAGGAACGCATTAGCAGCGGAAAAGACGAAATAGGAGCTATCCATCTGTCCATAAAAATGGAAAAAAGACACATCCACATTAAGCTGAGTGATGACGGCAGAGGGCTGGATTTCAAAAAAATAGCCGAAAAAGCGCTGAATAAAAATCTTATCACACCTAAAGACGCGGAGAATAAACAAGCCTTGGTAAAGGTGCTTTTTTCGCCGGGCTTCAGTACCGCCGAAACCGAGAGCGTCAATGCGGGCAGAGGCATCGGACTCAATCTGGTTCTGGATCGTGTACGAAGCGGGAACGGCTCGATTAAGGTTTATTCTAAACAGGGGAAAGGTACCACGTTTAACGTATCTTTTCCGGTTATGGCAGATGAAGAAAAGCAATGAGGGAAGGACATTGTGTGGAACGTGTCCGAAATTTTATGTAAATGAAAATATTATAAGAGCGGAACCTGAACCACCAACAATGGCGAAGCGTTTACAACGCCTGTTCGGCAAAGTGCGGACGTATTTTAATTGCTTTTATATTCTTTCATTGCTAAATTGCTCAATTCTTTTACAGACAGGTCATTAAATAAATCCCTTTGCCATTCAGTATAATCAAATGGTATATCATGCGTATTTGCTTTTTCATCATTTCGTCTTATATTTTCGACACTTTCGTTATATGTAGTTTTTTTGCCTTTATCCATCTAGTTCTATTCTTTTTATTCTTCTTTCAGGGAAAAATTCATATAAACTTACATATTTTATCTTTCCAGTTATTTTCTTTATTTTTTCAGTGATTTTTGGCAATATTTCCATTATGTTTTCAGGTTCATCTATCAATAATGTTGTATGAGCGGATAAATCTTCGTCTTTTTGTAAACTTTTTCCCTTTACATGGTTATACATTTCAGCCAATTCTTTATTCACATTTGGGTTTAGAAACAAAACCTTTAATCCGAATAATCCTAAACTGCTAAATGTTATTGGGATTTCCTTAAAGTCATTTTTTATTCTTTCCAATATGTCCTTCAGATAATTTTCTTGATCCAAAAAATATGAACATAGTGTTATATGATAAGGTATGCCTTTTGTTTGTTGTCCAACAAAGCCATTTTCAATAATTACTTGTTCCAATTCTTTTATGGTTTTTTGTGTATTCTCATCCAATTCAGCCACTAAATATAGTTTTTTATCCATAGTTTATTCCTTTTATCTTAATAATACTTTTTTTGATATTTTTGTCAACCATTTTTCGACAAATTCAAAAAAGATTACGCATAAATAGGACTGTATTATTCTAATTAGTATTTTCATATTTTATGATTAATTCCAACAACCATTTTTCATCATCTGTAAACATTTCCATAACTTCTGAATTTGAATATTGTCCAACATATCCTGAAATATGTTTTTCAAATAAATCTATCCATGTTTGTGTCTGAAATTTGTAACCCTTTATAGCAAACAAATAATTCCTAAATATTGACAACTCTTCTTTTGTCCTTCCCTCTAAAAAAATTGTTATGGAATTATTATTTTGAGATGCAGTATTTTCGTCAAATGCGATTTTGTAACTGTTTAGATCGTTAATTATTAGCCGTATTGAGTTTATATAAGAAGAATTGTTAATAGGAACAGGCGGCATTTCGCTCCATACTATTTTACTGCTTCCGGCAATTCCATTCCCGGCGCCTATAACGAAACATCCGTTACCGTAAGCAATACCGCCGAGATTGTCACCATCTCCTTCCAGGGCGCTGATTATAAAACCTTTTTCATCAGGATACCATGTGATCCCATCAAATGAATAAATCATTCTTGCACTGTGATATCCGCCAATAAAAACGCCATTGGCATAGACAATATTATAGAAACCGAATGCCTCGATAATACTGTTTGATACAGTAATCCAGTTAATACCATCATCTGAATATGTTAACATTGGATCGTATCCCTGAAAATAACAGCAAAAAGCAACAAAACACCCATTGCCATAAGCAATAATCATAACATCCTTGTCCGCAAAGGGAGTTCCCGGCATTACTGTCCAGGTTTCCCCATCATTTGAATATACCACCCCGCCGCCGTAAGCGCCGACGATAAATTTTCCGTTTCCATAAGCAATGCAATTAAACCAATCAATACCAAGGCTTCCATCTTCCGCAACTATCCATGTTTCGCCATCCATTGAGTATGCGCTTATTCCAGTGTATTGGTTCCTGTGGTAACCCACGATTACAAAGCGATTGTTTCCATAGGCAATATCCGAAGTATCATAATCGCCAATACCATTTTTTGAAAGAGTCCATGTTTCGCCATCATCGGAATACGCTATTTTATCGCCAGAAGACACAGCGACCATTTCCATAAGCCACCCCGTCAATGGAACTATTACCAAAAACATTATTCTCCACAATATGCCAAATATCACCATCATCGGAATATGCCAGCGAGTTTTCATGGGAACCTGTAGCTACAAATCGTCCGTTCCCATAAACTATATGGTCAATACTGGCGTTAGAAAATGGTTTTTTGACGCCCGCGTCCAAACACTGAAAGCATTATCATAATCTTCTTTCATGTCTATTGCTTCAACTGTTTCAAGAGGCATTATTTCATTTGTTTGAACAGTATCAACTATGCCGTATGAATTATTATCGGTAATCGATATTTCTTCAACCTCTTCAACAACAGCATAATCTTGTTCTATTGGATCAGATATTTCTGGATCAGATATTTTCTTGCCTTGACATGATAAAAACATAGATAAAATAAGCAAGATTAAAAACATTCGTATAATCATATAATGATTATAACAAGATTTTGTAACAATAGTCAACACAGGGAATATTCCTGACTTTATAAATAAAATAGAAATTCAACAGTTCTATTATACGACATATTTTTATTTCAACGATAATATTCACGATAATAATTTTGTCGTTCTTGATTATCCCAAAAACGACTCGTCCAACTTGAATTCGATGGATTAATTGCCCCGTTTTTATCAATTCTATAACCGATCCAAGCCATTTGATCACCACGAATAGGCTCGAAATCCGCATTAGTTATTATAAAACCATATAGAACGCTTCCATCCATAAGACCAGGACCGTATTCATATAATCCTATTCCACAATCATTCCATATTATAAGACTTTCAGGAATATTATCATTATCCGCAACAAAATTACTTGGGATTCGATTTCCATTAATATAAATGAAAGTATCACTATTCATGTGCATTAAAGTTTCTCCGTTTCTTACTTTTGAAATACGGTAATGGAAATAATCATCGACACCATTTTTATCAATATCATGTATGAATGTCTTTATTGCAATATAACCACCCCAAATATATCCATGAGAATTATTAAAATCTATTTTGTACCAATAGGCAGATACTTCGTCTATTACTTGTTCATTAAATACACATTCAACAATCTTAACTTGGGTGTTTACATTTAATCGTCCAATGATTTCTCCAGATAAATTTGGTTCAGAACGAACATTGATTCTACCATCAAGTAAATAGTAAACACCGGGATCAAATTGGTAGCTTTCTGAATAAACAACCATTGAACTAACCAATGCTAATATGACAACTAATAATTTTTCTTTCATTATTGTAATACCTTCTTTTATTTGTTTTATACATTGTTTTTTAAATTTTGTCAACTATATTCAAAATTCAAATATCAGCGTGCAATAGAACTATCAGAAAAAATACCCACTACAGGCAAGTTGTAAACTCACCCGCAGTGGGTACTTCTACGATGAACTTAGAGATGTAAATATCAAACTCAGCCTATTTTTTGTATCCGCATTTCGGACACACGCCGTTTTCACCTAACAAAATGCCGCATAATGGACAACGGGCTTTTTCTTTGCGCTGCTCTTTCCCGTATTCCTGCGTAGCGGCATTTATGCCGCTTGTAAATGTGATTTTTGCGATATTCAGTTTGTCTTTCAGTAAATCGTAAACGATTTTGATCATGCCTTCAACAGTCATGGTTTCTTTCGTTACTACCAAACGACAGTCTGGATACGCTGTCGCAAGCTCCGTCTTGAAAGCGCGACCTTTCATTGTATTGGTCGGCGTTCCGTTCTTAATGCCTTGCGCTTCATATACGCTCAGAATGGCGGGAAGCAGAGGGTCGTCTTCCCTTAAAATCAGCGCATGGTCAAAATTTTTTAAAACTTCCCATGCGGTTTTCTTAATTTCATTGCATGGGAATACCATATTGACGCCAGCGTTGATAGTATCTTCAACTTCGAGCGTCAGTATCCCTGTATGCCCGTGTAAATACTGGGCTTCACCTTTGAACCCATAAAACCTATGGGCATACTGTAAATCCAATGTAGTGACACTTCTCATACTTTTTTTCTCCTTAAATAATATATTTATGGGATGTTTTTATATCCCATAAGTACACATAAACCTTTCTTTTTTAAATATTCCGAAAGGACTTTACTTAACTTTATCTCCTTACTCCCATTTTGTCAAATGCTTTTTCAAAAATTTCAAGGTTTTGTATCGTTTATACGCCTTAAATGTAACGAACGAAACCGTGAAGAATGATTCTCTGGTGGATCAGGTGTGCACTGATGCTTCTTGCGTAAACAACGATTTTTTGTAGAACCCTTGCCGCCGCTTCTGCGGCGAAGCGATTACAGCCTTGTTAAGCGAAGTGGACATCTATAATAAATTTTATCAATCTTATACTAAGACTTTCTCAACGAAATCAAATCGGCGGAATACTGCAGCTAAACTACGCCCATCGATTCCTGAAAGAGAATCGCCAAAATATCCTTTTAAAAATCTCATCAAACAGGCTTCGGCATCAGTATATAAACTATCCCGGTTTGTATCAAAATAGTTCTTAATTATACCAAAGTTTACATGTGTAAGTTTTTCAATTCCAATGTTAAAATGCTCCAATAACGCTTTCCCAATAATTG
>QMCE01001018.1_pt1 | contig 15126 bp, 12 predicted proteins | sample 1821851 | NCBI WGS metagenome assembly QMCE01 (sample SAMN09453174, study PRJNA476694) | Termite gut metagenome, whole genome shotgun sequencing project. | isolation source: worker | host: Odontotermes sp. | place: South Africa:Pretoria | collected 2016-01-28 | reverse complement strand
CAATGCGGAAAACCAAAGGATTATTTCGCGGGCGGGAAGACCCCCGCCCCTACAATCATGGAGGCCATAAATATTACTAACGACATGTAATGTTTGGAAACGTGTGAGGGTTATCATTCATGACAAAGCGAAACGAGGAGTATTGAAATGAAAAAAGCGATTGCGATAGTCATGATGCTGGCTCTTATCTTTACCGCCGCCTGCGCCGCGCCGCCCCCGGCGGCTCCGGCCGCGCCCGCCCCGGCGGCTGAACCCGCCGAACCCGCGCGCGAGGAGGAAGCGGGGGAGTCTGCGCCCGCAATGCCCGCGCCCGCCGCCCCGGCCCCGGCAATGCCCGCGCCGGAGGCGCCCGCGTATGACGGCGAGTGGGATCAATTGTACGGCGAAGAATATCGGGGCCGCGACAGCGAGACGTACCAGGAAATCGAAGTGAACCGAACGATGGACGCGCGGACGAACCCGTTGACGACGATATCGCTGAAGGTCGATACGGCGGCGTATACCAACGTCGCCCGCTATATCCGCTCGGGAAGCATGCCTCCCCCGGACGCCGTACGCACGGAGGAGCTTATCAATTACTTTAGCTACGACGAGCCGCTTCGCTTCGGGCGCGACCCGTTCGCGATCTATACCGAAATCGGCCCGTCGCCGTTTAGCAGCGGCAAGTATATGGCGCTCGTGCGCGTCAAATCCCGCGATATCGACAAGAGCGCGCTGCCGCCCTCCAACCTTACGTTTTTAATCGACACCTCCGGCTCCATGGCCGACTACGACAAGCTGCCGCTCTTGCAGGAAGCGTTCGATTTGCTCGCGGATACCCTGGGCGAGCGCGACCGCGTCTCGATCGTAACGTATGCCGGCTCCAGCGAAATCGCGCTCCACAGCGTCTCCGGCGCGGATAAAGCCGCCATGCGCCGCGCGATATATTCATTGACCGCAGGCGGCTCGACGGCCGGCGCAAACGGCATCATGACGGCCTACGAGCTCGCGGAGAGCAACTTCCTTCAGGGAGGCAACAATAGAGTCATCCTCGCGACGGACGGCGACTTCAACGTCGGCCTCTCGGATGTCGATTCGCTCAACGAGCTTATCAGCCGCAAGCGCGACAGCGGCGTATATCTTTCCGTGCTCGGCTTCGGCACGGGCAATCTGCGCGACGACATGATGGAGACGCTCGCCACGAACGGCAACGGCAACTATTCCTATATCGATTCCGTCCGCACAGCGCAAAAGGTGCTCGTAGACGAGCTGGCCTCGAATCTCTTCACCATCGCCGACGACGTAAAGGCGCAGGTTGAATTCAACCCGGCCAACGTGAGGAGCTACCGCATGATCGGCTACGAGAACCGCACGCTCGCCAACGAGGACTTTGCCGACGATACAAAGGACGCGGGCGAAATCGGCGTGGGCACGGACGTGGTCGTGATGTTCGAGCTCGAGCTCGAAAGCGGCTCCGGCCCCTCGCTTAAATATCAGGATAACGAATCCCTCGCCCCCGCGCCGGGAGCATACGGCGACGAATTCTTCGAGGTGCGCATTCGCTACAAAAATCCCGGCGAATCACGAAGCATCGAGATGATCCAGCCCGCGAAGTACGACGACTTTACCGCGCGCAATACCTCCGACTTCACGTTCGCCTGCTGCGTTGCGGCATTCGGCGACGCGCTTAGGGACGGCAGGGTTTCATATGACCAGGTTCAGAGCCTCTATGCGAGCGCTGCGGACGCGCTTGGGCGCGACGAGGGCGGCTATAGGGCGGACTTTCTGGAGCTGCTTGGGGAAATGCGGTAGGGTTCATCAAAGGGGGTCGGTCCTCCTTTGGTTTAATATAGATGATACTAAAGGGCTGTCGCACTAAGAATGCGACAGCCCAATCGATGAATTGATCGGTATACTATTTGTTGGCTAAGCGAGCGCCTTTTCGAGCCTCGTTCGGATTTCAGCGATGAACGCCTGAGACGATACGCTTTTCGCCTCGAATCCGGGCTCGACCAGCCCGACCAGGTCTTTAGTCATAATACCGGCGTTTAGCGTATCCAGCGAAGCTTTTTCCAGCGCGTCGCCAAAACGTACGAGCGCGCCCAGCCCGTCCAGCTCGCCGCGCTTGCGCAGCGCGCCGCTCCAGGCAAATATGGTGGCAATCGGGTTGGTGGACGTCTCTTCGCCGTTCAAGTGTTTATAGTAGTGCCGCGTAACCGTGCCGTGGGCCGCCTCGTACTCGAACTTGCCGTCCGGCGAAACGAGTACGCTCGTCATCATTGCCAGCGAGCCGAACGCGGTGGATACCATATCGCTCATCACGTCGCCGTCGTAGTTTTTGCAAGCCCAGATATAGCCGCCCTCCGAGCGGATTACGCGCGCAACGGCGTCGTCTATAAGCGTATAGAAGTATTCAAGCCCAGATTGGGCGAATTGCTCCTTGTATTCCTCGAATACCTCCTCGAACACCGTCTTGAAATAGCCGTCGTATACCTTGCAGATTGTATCCTTTGTGGAGAACCACAGATCCTGATTTGTCGATAATGCGTAGCGGAAGCACGCGTGCGCAAAGGAGCGGATCGAGCTGTCCTTATTGTGGATGCCCTGCCAGATAGCGGGGCCGTCCACTTTTTGGACGGAAACCGTCTTCGCTTCGCCCGATTTGCCCGTAAAGGTCATAACGCACTCGCCCGGCTCATCCGTGGTAAAATCGGCGGCGCGGTAGATGTCGCCGTAGGCGTGGCGGGCGATGGTGATGGGCCTGCGCCAGTTTTTTACCACAGGCTTCACGGCGTCGATGAGTATGGGCGCGCGGAAGACCGTACCGTCCAATACGGCGCGGATTGTGCCGTTCGGGCTCTTCCACATCTCCGTGAGCTGCGGGTATTCCTCCATGCGCTGCTTGTTGGGGGTGATTGTCGCGCATTTTACGCCCACTCCGTATTTTTTGTTGGCGTTCGCGGCGTCGAGCGTAACCTTATCCTGCGTCTCGTTGCGGTGTAGCAGCCCGAGGTCGTAGTATTCGGTTTTGAGCTCGATAAAGGGAAGTATAAGCTCGTCCTTGATCATCTGCCAGAGGATACGGGTCATTTCGTCGCCGTCCATCTCGACCAGGGGGGTGGTCATATGAATCATTTCCATATGGTTAAGCTCCTTTTTATATTTTAATTCGAATACCCTGCGGCGTAAAAGTTCATCAGGCAGCCCTCCTGCAGGATGAGCTTCTCGTTGGCCGTGAGGCCCGCCAAGCGCAGCGTGATATCCGTCTCGCCGCCCGCGTGTATCGCTTTTGCGGCAATCTCCTCGCGCCCTTGCGCGATAGCGGCCCTTATGCCGGGCACGTATATATAGTCGCCGTCCGAATATTCGAAAGGGGTATCCCTGTCGATGGTGAACGGGACGATGCCCCAGTTTATGCAGTTGGAGCGGTAGCGCTTGGTGGCGTACTCGTAGCATATATTCGCCCAGCCGCCCAGCACCTTCTGGCAGGAGGCGGCCTGTTCCCTTGCGGAGCCGTCGCCCGGCTTTTTCGCGAAGATACAGGAGCCTATTGTGGTTTTACGCAAATCGCCGCCGAGTCTGGCCAATACCTCCGCCGGCTCGCCCGGAACCCCGCCCGCTTGCCTTTCCTCCTCCAGCGCGGCGACGGCCTTCGCCTGGCCGACGTAAGCCGGGCAACGCCGCGACAGCGCGAACTCGGAGAGCTTGAGCGGATTGGAGCGGTGGGACGAGGTTTCGCCGGAGGGGATCAGCTCGTCGGTGGTGGTGACGTCGTCGTCTATGACGGCGCAGAGCTTGAGCAGCATATCCTCATCCATGCGGTACATCTTGGGCCAATCCTTGATCCCGGGCCCCAAGCGCAGCTCCACGGCCGGGTCGGCCTTGCCGAAGCCCTCGTAGCATCGCTTTTCGTAGACGCTGCCGTCGAATACGTAGTCGATTTGCGGTTCGTTATAATCGATATCCGTGGCGGCGGTAAGGACGCCCCCGTTCCTGGCTGTGGCCGCTATTGAGCGGGCGTCCATAAGGGCCACGGCGGCGATCTGGCCGTCGCCGGGCTTGGAGCCCTCGCGGTTGGCGAAGTTGCGCGTAGCGTGGCGGATGCTCAAAGTGTTGTTCGCCGGGGTATCCCCCGCGCCGAAGCAGGGGCCGCAGAATGCGGGCTTGACCACCGCCCCGGCCAGCATCAGCTTTTCCGCCGCGCCGCCGCGCATGGAGGCCAGTGCGACGGGCGTGGACGACGGGTAGACGCTTAAATCGAAATAGCCGTCGCCGATGCTCGCGCCCTCAAGGATTTCGGCGGCGATCATGATATTCTCGTACATACCGCCCGAGCAGCCTACGATTACGCCCTGGTCGCACGTCACCTTGCCGCCTATAATATTGCGCCTCAAATCCATCGTCACCTTGCCGCCCAGCTGGCGGTTGCAGTCCTTCTCGGCCTCGGCTAAAATCCGCTCGGGGTCGTCCTGCAATTCATGGATCGTATACGCTTTAGACGGATGAAACGGCAGGGCGATCATGCACTCGACGCGGGAGAGGTCGATTTTGACCATGCTGTCGTAATATGCGCCTTCCGACGCCTTGAGCTCTTTATATGCCTCCGGGCGGCCCACGTTGCGGTAGAACTCTTCGATTGCTTCGTCTGTTTCCCAAATCGAGCTCAGGCAGGAGGTCTCCGTGGTCATAACGTCGATGCCGATGCGGTAGTCTGCGGAAAGATGCTTAACGCCCGGCCCTGCGAATTCGAGGATTTTGTTCTTTACGTCGCCGTTCGGGAAGGTGGCGGCTACCAATGCGAGGGCGACGTCCTGCGGGCCGACGCCCTTTTTCGGCTTGCCCTCGAGCCAAACCAGCACCACCTCCGGCGCGGCCACGTCGTAAGTATTCTTCAACAGCTGCTTGACCAGCTCGCCGCCGCCCTCTCCGACGCCCATCGAGCCGTAGGAGCCGTAGCGCGTATGCGAATCGGAGCCGAGCACCATGTTGCCGCAGGCGGCAAGCCGCTCGCGCGCGTATTGGTGGATGACGGCCTGATTGGCGGGCACGTAGATGCCGCCGTATTTTTTCGCGGCGGAAAGGCCGAAGGCGTGGTCGTCCTCGTTAATGGTTCCGCCGACTGCGCACAGGGAGTTATGGCAATTGGTCATCGCGTAGGGCACGGGGAATTCCTTTAGGCCCGACGCGCGGGCTGTCTGGACGATGCCGACAAACGTGATGTCGTGGGAGATGAGCGCGTCGAATTTGATGCGCAGCTTTTTTTGCTCGCCGCCTGTATCGTGGGCGCGCAGTATCGAATAGGCGATAGTCCTTTCGCGGGCTGTATCCGGCGGCTCGGCGCCGGGAGCTTCGCTCGCCTGTACCGGCTTGCCGTTTATAAGATAATGTCCTTTTTTGATCAGTTCGACCATGGTATATCCCCCTTATGGTTCATTTTGATACACGCATGTATTATATCACGCCGCGCGCCCCCTTGACAGCCCGCAGCCAGTTTTCCGCACTACGGCCAATATTAAAAAACATTGACAACAAAATGATAGCGCTGTATAGTTGTTGCGTTGAACAAAGGCGTTCATCGGACGATGCGGGTTGATATGCTTGCCGGTATTATATGGCTGGCTTGTCATATATTCTATGCGCATAATAAGATGGGGTCTTTTTATCTTTTATGGAGGCTTATAATGTCCGATCGGTATAAAAATCCTCTGTGCGAACGCTACGCGAGCGTGGAAATGCAGTATATTTTCTCGGACGACAACAAGTTTTCAACTTGGCGCAGGCTGTGGGTCGCGCTGGCCGAGGCTCAGCGCGAGCTGGGCCTGAATATCGGCGCGGATCAAATCGACGAGATGAAAGCGCGTATTTCGGATATAGATTACGGGGCCGCAAACAGGCTCGAGGCCGAGACGCGGCACGACGTAATGGCGCATATCCTCGCGTACGGGGAGCAGTGCCCGAAGGCCAAGCCGATCATCCATCTTGGCGCGACCTCCTGCTACGTCGGGGACAACGCCGACATCATCTTGCAGCGCAGCGCGCTTGAGCGCATAAAGAAGCTCCTTGTAAACGCCATATCAACGCTGTACGCTTTCGCGGATAAATACAAGGCCCTCCCCTGCCTCGCGTATACGCACTTTCAGGCGGCGCAGCCCACCACCGTCGGCAAGCGCGCGGCGCTTTGGCTGCACGATCTTATGATGGACCTTGAACAGCTTGACTTTACACTCGATAGCTTAAAATTCCCCGGCTGCAAGGGAACGACGGGCACAGGCGCGAGCTTTCTGAAGCTCTTTGACGGCGATCATGAAAAGGTAAAGGCGCTTGAACGAAAGATAGCCGGAAAAATGAGGTTTGACGGCATATATGCCGTCAGCGGCCAGACATACTCCCGAAAGGCCGATTATTATACGCTAAGCGTGCTCTCGGGCATCGCGCAGAGCGCATATAAATTTTCCAACGACATTCGGCTGCTGTCGCACCTGAAGGAAATCGAGGAGCCCTTTGAAGAATCGCAGGTAGGCTCGTCCGCTATGGCATATAAGCGCAATCCGATGCGAAGCGAACGCATCGCCGCCCTTTCCCGCCATGTTACGGTTGGAGCGCTCAACCCCGCATTAACGGCGAGCGCCCAATGGCTCGAGCGGACGCTGGACGACTCCGCGAACAGGCGCATAGCGATTCCCGAGGCGTTTCTTGCCGTGGACGCTATATTATCGCTGTATATCAACGTTGCCGGAGGGCTTACGGTCTATCCAAAGATGATCGAAAAATATCTGTATGAAGAGCTGCCGTTTATGGCGACGGAGAATATCCTAATGCACTGCGTCAAGAAGGGCGGCGACAGGCAGGCGCTCCACGAACGAATCCGGCTGCACTCGCTCGAAGCCGCTAAGGCTGTTAAGCAAGGCAAAGAAAACGACTTGATCGCCCGTATTCTATCGGATGCGGCGTTCAATATCACGGAAGCGGAGCTACTCGGCCTGATTAATCCCGAACAGTTTACAGGCAGGGCAAAAGAACAGACGGAGGAGTTTTTAGTCGAGGTTAAGGCCGCGCTCGAAAAGAACGAGGAGCTGCTGGGCATGGATATTAGGATAACCGTATGAGGAGTGGATTTGTATGCTAACAGCGATAGTGGGCGTAAACTGGGGCGACGAGGGCAAGGGGCGCATGGTCGACTTGCTCTCGGAGAGCTACGGCGTGATCTGCCGTTATCAAGGCGGCAACAACGCCGGGCATACTGTAGTCAACGATAAAGGCCGCTTTATATTGAACCTGCTGCCGTCCGGCATATTGCGCGGCGAAACCGTAAACGTCATGGGAGGCGGCATGGTTATCGATTTGGAGCATCTCTGCGGTGAAATCGGCTCGCTCCGGGCCAAGGGCGTAAGCATAACGCCGGATAATTTGAAAATCAGCCATAACGCCTTTATCTGCCTGCCCTACCATAAGGCTCAGGATATATTGGAGGAAGATCGGCTCGCGGATAAAAAGTTCGGCTCTACAAGGCGCGGCATAGGCCCGGCGTACGGCGATAAATACATGAAAAAAGGGCTGCGTATGGGCGATTTGCTGGAAGCTGGGCAACTCAAGCAAAAGCTGTACGATATCCTTGAATGGAAGAACATTACGCTTAAGGGCTACGGCGCCGCTATAGAGGAGCCTTCGGATATACTGCGGTGGCTGTATGAGTATGGGGCGGTGCTTGCCCCCTATGTCGCGGATACGACTCGATATCTGTCCGAGGCTGTCCGCGCGGGCAAAAATATCATGTTCGAAGCGCAGCTCGGCTCGCTGCGCGATATAGACTACGGCATCTACCCGTACACCACCTCGTCGCATACGCTCGCCGCCTTCGCGCCCATCGGCGCGGGCATTCCCGGCGCGAAGCTCGAGCGGGTGATCGGCGTCATGAAGGCGTATTCGAGCTGCGTCGGAGAAGGGCCTTTTACTGCGGAGCTTTTCGGCGAAGAGGCCGCCGCGCTGCGCGAGGCGGGCGGCGAATACGGCGCGGCGACGGGCAGGCCGCGCAGGGTCGGTGGCTTTGATATCCCCGCTAGCCGCTATGGCGTACAGGTACAGGGCGCGAACGAGCTGGCGCTGACAAAGCTCGACGTGCTGTCGTATTTGGATAAGATCCCCATATGCGCAGCGTATGAAATCGACGGTGTAAATTGCGCCGATTTCCCGGCCGGCGACAGGCTGATGAGGGCAAAACCTGTGTACGAGTATCTGGACGGCTTCAAAACGGACATTTCAAAATGCCGGAAGTCCGAAGATTTGCCCACAGAGGCAAAAGAATACATTCGATTCATCGAAAACGCCGTAGGATGCCCTATAAAGTACGTATCCGTCGGGCCCGGGCGGGATGAATATCTGACGATGAAATAAAAAATGCAGGAGGCGGTACCAATGAACACCACCGCGAGCGAAGTCCTGGAGTTCGTAAAAGAAAACGACGTTAAGTTTATACGGCTTGGCTTTTGCGACTTGTTCGGCATTCAAAAAAACATCGCGATTATGGCGGATGAGCTTCCGTCCGCTTTTGAAAACGGCGTCTCCTTTGACGCCCACGCGATAAACGGCTTTCGCGACGCCGTAAGGTCGGATCTATTGCTGTTTCCCGACCCGGCTACGCTGACGGTGCTGCCGTGGCGTCCGGGCCCGGGCAGGGTAGCGCGCTTTTACTGCGATATTAAAAACCCGGACGGCTCCGCGTTTTCGTTCGACGGCCGGGCTTTGCTTAAAAATGTCGTCCGGCGCGCGGAGAAGCTGGGCTATTCGTTGAAAATCGGCGCCGAGTGCGAATTCTATCTATTCAAGACCGACGAGGACGGCCGGCCGACCGACGTGCCCTTCGACAGAGGCGGCTACCTCGATATCGCGCCGCTGGACCGCTGCGAGGATATACGCCGGGAGATGTGCCTAAGCCTGGAGGAAATGGGGCTTATGCCCGAAGCCTCGCACCACGAGCAGGGGCCCGGCCAAAACGAAATCGACTTCCGGTTTAGCGACGCGCTATCCTGCGCGGACAACCTTCAGTCGTTCAAATCCATGGTCAAGGCGATTGCCGCCCGCAACGGCCTGTTCGCGTCCTTTATGCCCAAGCCTATACCCAACGCCCCGGGCAGCGGCATGCACGTCAACCTTTCTTTATCCAAGAACAGCCGCAACGTCTTCAAGAACGCGGGCGAGGGGCATTCTCAAGCCGCTGAGAGCTTTATCGCCGGCATTTTGGCGAAAAGCGCGGAGATCACGCTGTTTTTAAATCCCATCGCGAACTCTTATGACCGCCTCGGGCAATTCGAAGCGCCCAGATACGTGTCCTGGTCGCACCAAAACCGCTCACAGTTAATCCGCATCCCTGCGGCATTCGGCGAAAGAGCCCGGATGGAGCTGCGTTCGCCGGACCCCGCCTTGAACCCGTATCTTGCGTTTTCTCTCATAATCTCCGCAGGGCTGGACGGCATAGAGAACGGCAAGAAGCTTCCGCCCGCCGTAGACGCCGACCTTTATACCGCAGGCGAAGAAATCGTAAGCAAGCTTACGGCCTTGCCGCGTTCGCTCGAAGAGGCTGTGCAAATAGCGGATAACAGTGTATTTGCGGCAAGGGTTCTGGGCGAGGAATTGCTCTTTAAGTTCAGCTCCGCAAAAAAGACCGAGTCGGCCGAGTTTGCTGCCGCGAAGGATAAAGCCGCGTTTTACGCTCAAAGGTATTTTGGTGTGCTTTAGCCGGCGTCCGCAGGAAAGGCGGTGATTGAATGGACAGCGCGCTGATCGTCTCGAATTCCGTTAAAGGTGCGGAGTATATTGAGGACGTTTTAAGAGCAGCTTCCATATTGGATATCGCCGTGTTGAAGTCCTGCGGCGAGGCGCGAAGAATGCTCGCGGAGCGTGATTTTGACCTGGTAGTCGTCAATGCGCCGCTAAAGGACGAAACCGGCGAGAGCCTCTCCCGCCATATCGCGGCTAAAGGCGCGTCGCAGGTTCTCTTGCTGGTAAACAGCGCGATTTATGAAGCGGTATCCGCCGTTTGCGAGGGGGACGGCGTTCTGACAATTTCAAAGCCCGTCAACAAGACGCTGCTCTGGTCGGCGCTGAAAATAGCCAACGCGGCGTATAACCGGCTCTCGCGCATGCAGGCCGAGAACAACAAGCTCCGGCAAAAAATCGAGGATATCCGCTTCGTCGACCGCGCCAAACACCTGCTGATCGCCCATATGAATATGCAAGAGGATGACGCCCACCGCTATATCGAAAAACAGGCGATGGATTCGCGGGCGACAAGAAGGGCCGTCGCTGAAAAGATTATAAAGGCGTATGAGGATGCGAATTATTTATGATAAAGATCATCGACTATAAAGCCGGGAACGCGCCCAGCGTATTGAACGCCGTGCATCGCCTCGGATACGGCGCGGAGCTTGCGCGCTGCGGCGAAGACCTTCATGGCGCTTCCCATATCATTCTGCCCGGCGTCGGCAGCGCCGGGGCTACGATGGATTCCTTGCATGAAACAGGGTTCATCGATGCGCTTGAACGCGCGGTGCTCATTGAAAAGACGCCTTTTCTCGGCATATGCGTCGGCTTGCAGATACTTTTCGAATACAGCGAGGAAGGAAAAACGCGCTGCCTCGGCTGGCTGAAGGGCCGCGTCGTCCGGTTTGACGAGAATAAGGTTCGCGTTCCGCAAATGGGCTGGAACGAGGTAGCCCTGTCGGAAAGCCCGCTGAATCCCGCCATGAAGGATTATTTCTACTTCGTCAACTCCTATTACGCTTTACCGGAGGACGAACGCGATATTTGGGGCGTTGCGGATTACGGCGCGGAGTTCATTGCCGCAGTGCATAGGGATAATATCTTTGCCGCCCAGTTCCACGTCGAAAAAAGCGGCGAGGCGGGGCTTGATTTACTGGGGAGGTTCTTGTCGTGCTGACAAAAAGGCTTATCGCGTGCTTCGATATCATAGACGGCATGGTGACGAAAGCCGTGCGGTTCCAGGATAATATACACGTCGCCCCCGCCGAGGAGATGGCGGGCGCTATGTACGACGCGCAGATCGATGAATTGATCTTTTACGACATAACCGCGAGCGCCCAAAAGCGGCCGATCGATATCGAAACCGTAAAGAATGTCGCTCGGCGCGTGTTCATCCCGTTTACCGTCGGCGGCGGGATCAAAACGCTCGGCGATATGTACGAGGCGCTCAAGGCCGGCGCAGAGAAGATCAGCGTCGATTCCATGGCCGTGCGAAATCCGGATATAATTACCGAGGGCGCAAAAGCCTTCGGCTCGCAGTGCGTTGTGCTCTCCGTACAGGTAAAATACACCGGGCTTACGCCAAGCGGCTACGAGGTTTATATCGACGGTGCGCGGCTTGCGACGGGTATGGACGCCGTGGAGTGGTTCAAGCGCGCTCAGGAGCTCGGCGCGGGCGAGATATGCGTAAACTCCATCGACAGGGACGGCACACTGTCCGGCTACGATATCGAGCTTATGATTTTGGCCGAGCGCGCCCTTTCTATCCCCGTCATAGCCTCGGGCGGCGCGGGAGTGCCGGAGCATCTTGGCGAGCTGTTTTCCAAAACACAGGCGCAGGCGGCGATTATTAGCAGCATGCTGTATTCGCCCCGCATGGAAAGAAACTATACCGTGCGGGAGCTGAAAGAATATTTGTCTAACAACAATATCCCGGTTCGGCCATGGAAAGAAAAATGAAGAGAAATAAGAGAAATAAGATAAACTATAAATATTTACAGCCGCAAAATAATATTTGACAACTTCATTTATGCGTAGTATAATTCTCGACGGTAAACAAAGGCGTTTATCACTGCTTCGGCATATGACCGGGGCGGCGATAAACGCCTTTATTATATTTTCGGAGGGATATCTTATGTCGTATACCGCCAGAGTGCTCGAGCAAGCAAAGAGCAAGAACCCGAACGAATCGGAGTTTCATCAGTCGATGGCCGAGATACTGCCTTCGCTCCAGCCATTCCTTTCTGAACATCCGGAGTATGAAAGCGCCGGAATCCTGGAGCGCCTCGTGGAGCCGGAGCGGCAGCTCATGTTCAGGGTGCCTTGGATCGACGACGCCGGCCGCGTCCAGGTAAACCGCGGCTACCGCGTACAGTTTAACAGCGCCATCGGGCCTTATAAGGGCGGGCTGCGCTTTCATCCGAGCGTGAATTTGAGCATCGTCAAGTTCCTGGGCTTCGAGCAAATATTCAAGAATTCGCTTACTGGCCTGCCCATAGGCGGCGCGAAGGGCGGCGCGGATTTTGACCCGAAGGGCAAGTCGGACAGGGAGGTTATGGCCTTTTGCCAAAGCTTTATTTGCGAGATGTTCCGCCATATCGGCGCGGATATGGACATTCCCGCCGGGGATATCGGCGTGGGCGGGCGCGAGGTCGGATACTTGTATGGACAATATAAGCGCCTGACGGGCCTGTATGAGGGCGCATTTACCGGCAAGGGGCTCGCCTACGGAGGCTCTCTGGCGCGTACGGAAGCCACGGGCTACGGGCTGGTATACTTTGCGGAGAATATGCTCGGCGCGCTGGGAACCAGCTTTGAAAACAAAGCCGCCGTAATATCCGGCAGCGGGAACGTAGCTATATTCGCGGCGGAAAAGGCGGCTCAGTTCGGCGCGAAGGTCGTCGCGATGAGCGATTCCAACGGTTATATATTTGATCCCGACGGTATAGACCTCGATGCGGTCAAAGAGATCAAACTTCGGCGCAGAGGCCGTATTTGCGAGTATCTTGAATACCGCAAAAAGGCACAATACCATGAAGGCGGGCTAATTTGGACGGTTCCGTGCGATATCGCTCTGCCCTGCGCCACGCAGAACGAATTGCTCGACGAAGGGGCGAGGCTGCTGATCAAAAACGGATGCAAAATCGTCGCTGAAGGCTCGAATATGTCGACGTCGCTAAGCGCGATACGCCTGTTTAGGGATGGCGGCGTATCCTACGCGCCGGGTAAGGCCGCAAACGCGGGCGGCGTCGCGGTTTCCGCGCTGGAGATGGCGCAAAACAGCGCGCGCATAGCGTGGTCCTTTGAGGAAGCCGACCACAAGCTGCGAAGAATAATGCATGACATATATACAAACAGCTGCGCCGCCGCAGAGCAATACGGCATGAAGGGCGATTTGGCGGCCGGGGCAAATATAGCAGGCTTCATTCGGGTTTCGAAGGCCATGCTGGAGCAAGGCGCGGTATAGCTAATGGATTGCAGGGTAGGGCTTCCATGCCCTACCGTGAAAAAGCAATAGTTTTATAGCCCCGGGCGGGCATGGAAGCCCGCCCCTACAAATTATAGAATACATGTGTTATTATGTCATAGGAGGCAATTACTGTGAAAATACTAAACGCCACAACCACTCACTATCAGGATCCAATCCTGGAGCCGGTGCTTATTCCCGTGGAGCACAACGCCACACCCTTGTGTATCAACGATACGTTTATGGTGGACGGCAAGCCCTACGGCGTTACCGCGATGCGCCTCGATACCCCGCACGGCGCGGTAGTCGTGAACGATGTGGAAGCCGTTGACGTTGAATCGCTGGGCGCGGCGCTGGGGAATCACGCGCTGTTTCCGGAGGGCGCGAGCATCGTGTTCATACAAGTGCTGGACAGACAGACGCTCAAAGCCCGGCTATGGCGGCTTGGCAAGGGCGAAGCCGTCACGCCCGAATCCGTATGCGTAGCGGGAGTCGCAGCGATGATGCTCCAAAGGACGCTCGGGCATAGGGTGCGCGTTTTCATGGGCGGCGGCGTTTCCGTCGTAGATTGGAGCTGGGGCAAGGGCATAAGCCTATCAAGCCCCGCCCGCTTACTCGAGGAAAGGGAACGGCATGCAGGTTGACCAAGGCTTAATCTCATATTTGGAAAAACTCTCCGCGCTTGCGCTAACCGATGAGGAAAAGCGCATGCTGTCGGGCGAGCTGGACGAAATACTCGGATATATGGCGCTGCTCTCCGGGCTCGATACGGAAGAAGCTACAGAAAGCGGCCTTGCCATCGGCGGCGTTTACGGCCGGGACGACGCGGTAACGCCGTCGCTCGAGCGTGATAAGCTGCTGCAAAACGCGCCCAAGAGCGCGCATGGGATGTTTGCCGCGCCAAGGACGGTATAAAAGTCATGTTTGATATGAGCGCATTGGAGCTGTCGGCCGCGATAACGGAGAAAAAAATCCGCGTTGCGGATGCGGCCGACGCCTATTTCGACCGGATCGAAAAAACCGGCGGGCGGCTCAACGCCTTTATATGCGTGGCCAGGGACCGGGCGCACGCCAGCGCGGCGCTGGTACAGGCGCAAATCGACGCGGGCGAAAGGCTCTCGCCGCTCGCAGGGGTACCTATCGCCGTAAAGGACAATATTTCGGTCGAGGGCATGCCGTGTACCTGCGCGTCCAAAATGCTGGGTGGATATTCGCCCGTATTCAGCGCGACGGCAGTCGAGCGGCTGGAGCGCGCGGGCATGATCGTTATAGGCAAGCTGAACATGGATGAGTTCGCTATGGGCGGCTCGAGCGAAACGGGGGTTTTCGGCGCAGTAAAAAACCCGTGGGATACGTCCCGCGTGGCGGGCGGATCCTCAGGCGGCAGCGCGGCGGCCGTCGCGGGAGGGGAAATCCCCTTAGCCCTGGGCTCCGATACGGGCGGCAGCATACGCCAGCCTTGCTCTTTTTGCGGCGTGACGGGTATAAAGCCGACGTACGGCGCGGTATCCCGATACGGCCTCGTCGCCTACGCCTCCTCGCTGGATCAAATAGGCCCGATAGGAAACGACATCGACGACTGCGCCGCGCTGCTCTCGATAATATCCGGGCGTGACGGCTTCGATTCCACCTGCGTATTGGAAAACGCGTTCGACTTTAGCGAGAGTGCTCCTGAGCGCTTGGACGGCGTAAAGATCGGACTGCCCCGCAATTACTTCGGCGCTGGAATCGCCGAGGATGTCAAAAGCGCCGTCTTAGCCGCAGCTCGGGAGCTTGAGCGCGCCGGGGCTTCTATAGAGGAATTCGAGATGCCGCTCATGGATTATACGATTCCCGCCTATTATATCATAGCCTGCGCCGAGGCTTCGTCCAACCTCTCGCGCTACGACGGGCTGAAGTACGGCTACAGGAGCCCCAACGCGAAC
>QMCE01004387.1_pt1 | contig 15151 bp, 13 predicted proteins | sample 1821851 | NCBI WGS metagenome assembly QMCE01 (sample SAMN09453174, study PRJNA476694) | Termite gut metagenome, whole genome shotgun sequencing project. | isolation source: worker | host: Odontotermes sp. | place: South Africa:Pretoria | collected 2016-01-28 | reverse complement strand
AACCTCCGCTCGTAAGCGCTCGTTTTCGTTCAAAAGCTCTTGCTCTCGACTTAACTGTACCGGGGGCTTCTTGGCATTTTTATCCATAAAACTCTTTCGATGGCGACCTCGATTATCTATGGATAATGATTCTATTCCTTGTGCGTCAACTCTTTTTATCCATTTCTGGATTACACTGCGCGTGATGCGATAATCAATAGAAGCCTGGTGCAAAGATAGCTCTTTACCTAAAATCTTCGATACGACCTCTACTTTCAATGAAACCGGATAGCGAGTGTTCCTCATACTCAGTCCTTCTGCTCCATTGGCCCGATATTGACAAATCCAATCCTTGATTTGTGTGTAGTAGATGCCGCTCTCTGCCGATAGCTCCTTAACGGGCGACAGTTTTTTCTCCAACGAATGCCGCCTGTTAAATCTTTCTTGCTTGCTCATAAAAAACACCCCAAAAGTTTTGTCCAACTTTTGGGGTGCAGTTCACTCCGAGACAGGCTCATTTCTGTCGATTTTATCTGTACTCCCCTACGATAACACTTTCAAATACGCGATTCTCAGAGGGGCTAATTTCATTTTGAGACAGATTCTTGGCGTTGCAAACATGAATGGATTTGCTTTAAACGGGCTATTTCTTGATAGCGGCCACGCCTGGCAACTCCTTGCCCTCCATGTATTCGAGGAGCGCTCCTCCGCCCGTCGATACATAGCTCACCCTGTCGGCCAGTCCGAATTTGTTGATCGCTGCCACCGAGTCGCCTCCCCCGATAAGTGAGTAGGCACCTTTGTCCGTGGCTTCGACGATGGCTTCGGCTACCGCCTTCGTGCCCGTGGCGAACCTGTCCATTTCGAACACACCCACGGGACCGTTCCACAATATTGTTTTACATCCGAGAATATGTTCGCGGAAGGCTTTTTTGGCCTGGTCGCCTATGTCGAGACCCTGCCAGAGGTCGGGAATGTCGTCGGAAGGCGCTTCCTTCGTATGGGCATTTTCGGAGAACGCGTCGGCTATGAGCGCATCGCTGGCGAAAAGTATCTTTATGCCTTTGGCCTTGGCCTTCTCCAGTATGGAGAGCGCCGTGGGGAACTGGTCGGGTTCGCAGATGGAACCGCCCACGCGGCCGCCCAGCGCCGCCATGAAGGTATAGGTCATGCCTCCGCCGATAATGAGGCTGTCGACTTTCTCCATAAGGGCTTCGATAATGGTGATCTTCGATGACACTTTCGAGCCGCCGAGTATGGCGACCAGCGGACGCTGCGGATCCTTCAGGACGCTGTCTATGGCGTTCAGTTCACCCTCCATAACGTAGCCGAACATCTTGTCGAGAGGGAAAAGGTCGGCTATGAGCGCTGTGGAGGCGTGGGCGCGGTGCGCCGTCCCGAAGGCGTCGTTGATGTAAACGTCGGCGTAGGAGGCGAGCCTCTTGACAAACTCCTTCTGGCTCGCTTTTATCGCTTTCTTGGCCTCAGCCTTCTGTTCGTCGGCGGCATCTTCCGGCAGGCCGCGCGGCTTGCCCTCCTCCTCGGCGTGGAAGCGGAGATTTTCGAGGAGCATCACCTCGCCTGGCTTCAGACCGCGTGCCATTTCTGCCGCCTGGTCGCCCATGGCGTCGCCCGCGAAAAGGATCTTCCGGCCGAGCAGCTTTTCTATCGCCGGTATTATGTGGCGGAGCGAGTATTTGTCGTCGTTGTTCCTGGAGGGACGTCCCAGGTGCGACATCAGTATGACGGAGCCTCCTCCGGCGAGGACTTTATTTATGGTAGGTATCGCCGCTTTGATGCGTGTAGGGTCGGTTACCTGGAACCGGTCGTCGAGGGGCACGTTGAAATCGACGCGGATAATGGCGCGCTTGCCCTTAAAGTCATAATTTTCGATAGTTTTCATAATATGTTGCTCCTAACAGTTATCGAGGCAAATGTACGATATTGTTGCTGTAAAAACAAGACGTGTTTTGATGCGGGTAATTGGAAAATTGATAAAAAAACGCTACTTTTGCTTACAGATCGTAAGATTACTTTTAAACTATCGAAATATTATGTACGGAAAAATGCAACAATTCCTGCAGCAGGAGCTCGCAGCGATAAAGGAAGCCGGCCTTTATAAGACCGAAAGGGTAATAACATCGCCACAAAGGGCGGAGATAGAGGTCGCAGGCAAAAAGGTACTCAATTTTTGCGCCAACAACTACCTCGGCCTTTCGGATAACGCGAGGCTCGTGGCGGCCGGAGAGAAGGCCATGCGCGAGAGGGGTTACGGTATGTCGTCGGTGCGCTTCATATGCGGAACGCAGGATATACACAAGGAGTTGGAGGCAGCCATTGCAGACTATTTCGGGACTGAGGACACCATACTTTACGCCGCCTGTTTCGACGCCAACGGCGGCGTGTTCGAACCGCTCTTCGGCGAGCAGGACGCCATAATCTCCGATTCGCTCAACCATGCCTCCATAATCGACGGGGTACGCCTCTCGAAGGCCGTGCGCTACCGTTACGCCAACGCGAACATGGAGGAGTTGGAGGAGCAACTGAAGCTCGCACAGGCGCAGAGGTTCCGTATAATAGTCACCGACGGCGTCTTCTCGATGGACGGCAACGTCGCCCCGATGGGTCGCATAGTGGAGTTGGCCGAGAAGTACGATGCGCTGGTGATGGTGGATGAGTGCCACTCGGCTGGAGTGGTTGGCAAGACCGGACGCGGAGTGACCGAACTGTACGACATACGCGGCAAAGTGGATGTGATCACCGGCACGCTCGGCAAAGCGTTCGGCGGAGCCATAGGCGGTTTCACCACGGGGCGCAGGGAGATAATCGAACTGTTGCGCCAGCGTTCGAGACCCTACCTCTTCTCCAATTCGATACCGCCAGCCGTGGTGGGCGCCAGCCTCGAAGTGTTCAGGATGCTCAGGGAGTCGGATGCCTTGCACGACACGCTTATGGCCAACGTGGAGCATTTCCGCTCGAAGATGATAGGCGCCGGCTTCGACATCAAGCCCACCCAGTCGGCCATATGCGCAGTGATGCTCTACGACGCCCGCCTCTCTCAGGAGTTCGCGGCAAAGTTGCTCGACGAAGGGATATATGTGACGGGATTCTACTACCCGGTGGTGCCGCAGGGACAGGCGCGTATCCGCGTGCAGGTGTCGGCAGGCCACACCGCCGCGCAGTTGGACAAGTGCGTGGACGCTTTCGTGAAGGTCGGGAAAGAACTCGGCGTATTGAAATAACAGTCGTTATATTGTTTTATTCTCTTTAAAAAGATAGTTCAAACTATGAAAAAATTATTACCCGCAATCCTTGCTCTGGCGATCTTCGCCTCGTGCAACAAAACAGAAAACGAGACCGATACTCTCGATATTTCCGCTCCGTCCGAAATCGTCTTCAACGCCGACGGAACAGGCGAGCATTCCGAGATTACCGTCACTACCGACGCGGCGGAATGGAGCTACGAAATGGCTCCCGAAGATGGCAACGGCTGGTTGACGGCAGACAGGTTGGAAAACAAACTGACCCTGGCGGCGACTCCACGCACGGAATCGACCGCACCCGCAGCAGTGACGATCACTTTCAGGGCAGGCAACGCACCAGTCAAAACGGTGACAGCCACCCAGCTTCCGGCATCCCCCCAGGTGTCCGCTCTCTACGAATTCTCACTTGCGAATGTTGCCATCGTCGCCGTTTCAGAGAATGGCCGCTATGTGACGGGTTACAACTCGGACGGCGGATTTGTCCTGGACGTGACCAAGCTCAGGCACGATGAAGAAGGACTGACGGTACTCGAAGAGGGCTATGCCGTACCCGTTTACACACCCGAACAGAATCCGGAATTGATCTTCGACTATACCTTCCTCATGCAGGCCGTCGATAACGAAGGGACGCCCTATCCGATGAGTGTAACTCCCGACGGTTCAACCATGGTAGGCTTTACAGGTTCCCCCTTCGAGGGAGGAGTCCAGCCGTGCCTATTCATCGACGGTACGGAAAAGCTTCTGCCGATTCCCGATAGTTATTACGTCGTAGACGAAGATTACTACGGCGCCTATGCCGCATACATTTCTGCCGATGCCAATCTTGTCGTGGGCGAGATGCAAACCTATGCCCCGCAGGTTGCGGTATATTGGACGAAGAACGCCGCAGGGGAATACGAATGGCACGAAATAGCTGCGGACATGATCGAGACCGAGCCGAATGGCGAATATATCGATCTGACCGTCTATCCCGAACTCTCATTCCCCGCTTCGGGAGCCTCGGTAAACGGCAAATATACTTTCGGGGCACTGATAACGACTACCGCCGAGGCACTGATAACGGATGCCGATTCCAGGCCTTACATTCTCGATGTAGAGACTGGAGAACTGACCTTTGTGCCAGATCATAACAATGCGATACCCTCCGCTGTGTCCGACGACGGCACCCTGTTCTTCTTCGAATACGATTCGGATGCCGGTGAGATACCCTATGTTTTCAAGAACGGATCGACCAAGATCTTTAAAGAGTGGGTGAAGGAGAATTACGATCTGGATATAGCCGCTAACGTCGGTACCGTTCAGACCGTTTCGAAGGACAGGAAGGTTATCGCCTGGTACGAAATGACCATGGATGGTTTTGTGAACCACATAATTGTTGTGGAATAATCCTGCCGTCCTAACGGGGTGAATAGCAACAATAATTACACAGAATATTATGCCTAAGGTAAATATAGATTCCATCGACCGCAAGATATTGCAGTATCTCGTGAGAAATGCGCGTATGCCGTTCCTGGAGATAGCCCGCGAGTGCGGCATTTCGGGTGCGGCGATACATCAGAGGGTCAAGAAGCTCGACGAGATGGGAGTCATACTCGGCTCCCGTCTCGAAGTCGATCCCAAGAGCCTCGGATTCGACGTGTGCGCCATAGTCGGTATCCGCATATCGGAGCCTTCGATGTCGGACGAGACGGTCGTGGCGCTGAAGAATATTCCGGAGATAGTGGAATGCCACTTCATCACTGGCGAGTACAATATGATGATGAAGATCTACTGCCTCGACAACGAGCACCTCATGCATACGCTCTTCGACAAGATACTGCCCATCCATGGCGTTATCAAGACCGAGACGTTCATATCGCTGAGGGAGATATTCAGTCGCCAGATAGATATAAGGCATCTGGAGCAGTAATGCCGTTGCGCGGTGCCATTATATTTACAGATTGTTTATGGCTAAGGTACGTATAACCAAGGAGTTTTCTTTCGAAATGGCCCACACGCTGGCGGGCTACGACGGGGTGTGCAGCGAGATACACGGCCATTCCTACAAGTTGGCCGTTACGGTGGCCGGAGAGCCGAATCCCGATTCGTCGTCCCCCAAGTTCGGCATGGTGATGGACTTCGGCGCGCTGAAACAGATAGTGAACGACTGCATAATCGACCCCCACGACCATGCGATGCTTATCCGCCGTACCGATGCCACCGCCCCGCTGACGGAAGTGCTCGGCAGGGAGTTCCGGAAATTGCAGGTCGTCGATTTTCAGCCCACGTGTGAGAACCTTATAATCGGGTTCGCGGAGAGGCTGCGGCAGGCCCTGCCGCCGACTGTCGAGCTCCATTCGCTCCGGCTCCACGAAACGGCGACCTCTTATGCCGAATGGTACGCGATTGACAACCGATAATGAGACTTCTATGGAGAGAGTATATCTTGTCGATGCTTATGCGTTGATATACAGGTCGTATTATGCGTTCATGGGGAGGCCTATGCGCAACAGGGACGGGGTTAACACTTCGGCGGTATTCGGATTCACGAAATTCCTGCGCGACATCATCATGAAGGAGAAACCGCGCTATCTTGGCGTCGCGTTCGACCCCAAGGGCGGCAACTTCCGCAACGAGCTGTTCCCGGACTACAAGGCCAACAGGGCGGAAACGCCGGAGGATATCAAGGTTGCGGTGCCCTACATCAAGCGTATCATCGAGGCCATGCGCATCCCGTGCCTCGAAGTGCCGCGCTACGAAGCCGACGACGTGATAGGTACGCTGTCGGTCAAGGCGGCCGCGGCGGGTTTCGAAGTCTTCATGGTGACTCCCGACAAGGATTTCGGGCAGTTGATACAGCCCAATGTGAAGATATATAAGCAGCAAAAGAGCAGCGACGGCATAGAAATAGTAGGCTGCGAGCAACTCAAGGAGAAGTACGGCATCGACGACCCCAGACTCATAATCGACATTCTCGCACTATGGGGCGACGCCTCGGACAACATCCCCGGAGTGCCGGGCATAGGCGAAAAGGGAGCGGTGAAGCTGGTGAACGAATTCGGCACGGTGGAGAATATACTCGCCCGCGTCGACGAGATCAAAGGTAAACAGAGGGAGAACATTATCGCCACACGCGAGCAACTGCTTTTATCCAAGATACTTGCCACGATAGACACCTCGGTGCCAGTGGATTTCGTTCCCGCCGAGTTGGAGATGGAAGACCCCGATTGCGATGCGCTGAGGGCGATATACAAAGAACTGGATTTCAATATGTTCATCCGTGAGATGGACACTGCCGAATGCTCTCCTTTCAATGGAGTGGTCAAGCCTGCCGGAACGGGACACGATTCCGCAACCGAAACGGCAGCCGTCCGTAATCCGGCGGGAACAGATTCGTGTGTTTTTTCATCCGGCGCTGATGACATCGAGCGCGACCTGTTCGGCAATCCGGTGCAGGGGGCGAAAAAACCGATCAGGGCCGCTTCCGCTCAGCCGGAAGCGCCGTCGGAAGATCTTTTCAGCAGCCCCGCCAACGATTACGACAACATAGGCACGGTCGCCCACGACTATAAAATAATCGAAACCCCGCAAAAGCTCACATCGCTCGCGGCCTCCTTGAGCCGCGCCGGAGAGTTCTGTTTCGATGTGGAGACGTCGGGCTTCGACTGCTTCAACGACAGGATAGTCGGGGTGTCGTTCGCCGTGAAGGAACACGAGGCTTACTATGTTCCCGTGAGCGCGGGCGATGCGGAGGGGGTATTGAAAATATTGAAACCCCTGTTCGAGGAGCCTTCGATAGCCAAGATCGGCCAGAACCTCAAGTTCGATATCATGATGCTGGCCGCGGCGGGGATACGGGTGCGCGGGTTCAAGTACGACACCATGCTGCTCCACTACCTGCTCGACCCCGAATCGCGCCACGGCATGAACCACCTTGCGCGCCTCTATCTGAACTACTCTCCCATAGAGATCGAGACCCTTATCGGCCGCGGAAGCAAGCAGCTTACCATGGACAGGGTACCGTTGGATATTGCGGGCGAATACGGGGCTGAGGATGCCGATATCACACTGCGCCTGAAGAATATACTGTGGCCGCAGGTCGTTGATATGGGCTTCGGAGAGTTATATTCCACGATAGAGGAACCACTTATAGACACTCTGGCCGGCATAGAGCTTACCGGGGTGAAGATAGATACGGAGCAATTGGCCGCCTATGGTAAGGAGTTGAATGCGCAGATGGCCGCGATCGAGGGACACATCCGCGAAATAGCAGGCGTGCCCGATCTTAACATCAATTCGCCGATGCAGTTGGGTGTGGTGCTGTTCGAGAAACTGAAGCTGGACGCGAAACCAAAGCTGACCAAAACCAAACAGTACAGCACCGACGAAGAGTACCTTCAATTCCTCTCCGACCGTCATCCCGTGGTGGGGATGATACTCGAATACCGCGGCTTGAAGAAATTGCTGTCCACCTACATAGAGGCTTTGCCGCAACTTGTGAACCGGCGGACGGGCAGGGTGCATACGTCGTTCAACCACCCATACGCGACGAGCAGGGACGCCGGATACGCAAGGCATTCGTTCCGTCGGACGACGCCCATCTGCTGCTTTCGGCCGACTATTCGCAGGTGGAACTCAGACTTATGGCGCACCTTAGCGGCGACGAAAACCTTATAGAGGCGTTCCGGGAGGGCAAGGACATCCATGCGGCCACGGCATCGCGCCTGTTCGGCATCCCCCTGGGGGAGGTTACCTCCGAACACCGCCGCAAGGCCAAGACCGCCAACTTCGGCATCATATACGGCATATCGGCGTTCGGCCTGCGCCAGCGCATGGGCAACATCTCGATGGAGGAGGCCAAGAGTATCATAGACGGTTATTTCAGGTCGTACCCGAAAGTGAAGGAATACATGGATAGCGTCGTGGCGCGCGCACGCGACAACGGTTACGTGGAGACCATATTCGGACGCCGCCGCTGGCTGCCCGACATACGTTCGTCGAATGCCACGGTGCGCTCGCTGGCCGAACGCAACGCCATAAACGCGCCGATACAGGGCAGTGCTGCCGATATCATAAAGATAGCCATGAACGACATCCGCCGCGAATTCGACCGCCGCGGCCTCCGCTCACAGGTCATATTGCAGGTGCACGACGAACTCGTTGTCGATATGCTCCGCAGCGAACAGGAAGAGGTCGTCGCAGTGGTGAAAGAGGCCATGGAGAATGCCGCCCGCTTGAGCGTCAAACTCGTGGTAGAGTACGGCACGGGAGCGAACTGGCTCGAAGCACACTGATAAAATATAGATCTGAAAATCCGGGAGTGATCATCATCCCGAATGAACAGCGTTTGTCATCTTCCGGAACAAGGTGTCGCAAATTCAACAGGTCATGCATTCCGAGTTGGAGGAAGGACTTATTATAAGAGGTTGTTTGGAATTTACATCTCTCGCGCTTTCCGCTCTCCGGCCGGCGCTTTTTCCACCCGTCTCACTCGCCGTAGGAGCCGCTACGTCTCCCTCGGCGGGTGGAAAATCTCTCGACCGGAGCAGAAAATCGCTTCGGATGCAAAATCCAAACAACCTATAAACCACAATAATATGAAAAAGATTTTAATTATCTCCTTGCTGTTAACATTCATATATATGTTAACTTGCTGTAGTGCAGTCAAAGAAAGCCTTGTATCCGGTAATTACAGAAGCGATTGCATGATTACCGGAGTTCCGGAATTGGAAGTAGAGTTTAATAATGATCATACGTTCATTTATAAACATGGTCATAGTCCATATACTATTTTAGGTAGATGGCAAGTAAAAAAGGATACGTTGTTCCTGTATGCAGAAGAGTTTGAAATTGAAACAGTCAGTTTTGAAGAAGCAGTAGATTTTATAATTTCGAATCTGGATGCAACGGATTTTCCGTCAATATTTAACGGCCAATACACCTCCGCCGAAGATTGCGACATCTATTTGATCAGAGGCAGGAAGCTTTTGCCAATGCAGGAAGATGGAAGTTTTTCCAAGGAGAGTTGTGTTTTAGAGAAACTTAAGAAAGACGATATCCCCATTTGGCGCAGGCAGGATTAGTTCATAATAACTTGTGACAGATATAGCTGTTTTTTCGCCCGCTAAGTTGTACAACTTCGAGGGTGTTTTGTTTTTTGCAACCGTCACTTCCGTTTGGCATTATTGCCCCGAAATAGTGTCTTATTCGATCTGTTCGGCGATTATCTGCGAAATGTCGGCGACACGTGTCGTGGTGCCGCGGACTATGGCTTTTTTGCACAGAGGGCAGGCCGTGACAATGGTGTCGGCCCCCGTGCGTTCGAGTTCGCCGGCCATGGAACGGGCGATGGTCGCCTGCTGTCCGTCGTCGATGGCGGTATTGGCAAGGCTGCTGCCGCAGCAGAGCGCTTCACTGCGGGTGTGTTCGGGTTCGACGAGCTTGCCCACCGAACGTATCAACTCCCTCGGCTGGTCGTATATTCCCGCGCCGCGCCCAAGTTCGCACGGGTCATGGTATGTGTAGGTGTATGCACCCTGTGCCATTTCCATACCTCTTGCATTTTGAGCGCTCATTCCACTGCCGGCATTGACTGCGCTGGCCGCGGCAAGTTTAAGCCGCCCCTCCTTTATCAGGCGCAGTATGTATTCGGAGTGATGCAGCACCTCGATGCCTTTAAGGCCGTAGTCCTCCCTGAACACTTTGAGGCATATGGGGCACGATGTGATCAGGGTTTTTATGTCGTGCTTCCTGAACAGTTCCCGGTTGTATTCCATCATGTTTCGTGCGGCGGCAACCTCTCCCGTCAGCTTGAGGGGTCTCCCACAGCATACGCCGCCTTCCCTGTCTGCCCACCATACTTCTTCTCCGGCGGCGGAGAATATCTTCTCCATGGAGATCATCGTCGCAGGTGTGAGGAGGGTCATGCAGCCCGCGAAATAACCGGTTCCGCCATGACCGGAAGAGCGGTCGGCCTCCTTGAGGTAGGTGTAGCGCGTCGCTGCAGGGGTGTCCATACGCTTGGCGCGGCTGTTGAGCCGGAGAGTGTTCAGTTCGATGCCTACCGGACAGCGTCCTTCGCACAGTCCGCACATCAGGCAGTTGTCCCTTACCTCGTCGGTTAGGCGCCCGTAACGTCTGTCGCGCAGGAAATAGACCGACTGAACATTGTCGATACCCAGATCTTTCTGCAATTGACACGGATCAAGGCATATGCCGCACCTCGAACACGCCTGTATCTGGAAATTGTCGTAACCGCTCTCCCGTTCACCGCTGCGAAGTTTCCACCGGCGCAGGAATATTAGCGGTATCTCGGTGAATATGTGCATATAACGCGAGAATGGCATTGCGACGAAGAACGTGCCCAAAGCGAACGAATAGAGCCACCATGCCGTCTCATTGATGCCAGCTATGGCCGTGTGGTCCATATTGGCGGCTATCAGGTCGCCGATGCCACCGGTGAGAAAGCCGCCGTTGTGCTTGATCGCCGCCATAAAGCTCTCCGCAATGAGCCTCAACGGGAAGATACACCATAACGATGTAAGCGCCACGCGGTCGATAGCGACGTGCCTGGTCGTACGCTTCATGCCGAGGACCCGTGAGCGCAGCCTTTTGACCCAGGCGAGCGCAACTCCCGCAAGTATCATAAGCAGAAGCAAGTCCATGGTGAATGCGAACGGATTCCATCCTTCGTGTGACAATTGGGGGTCGAAGTAGCGGAAGAATACATGGGCATGGAGTCCCGCCGGCTCGCTGAACACGAAAGCGGCCTCGATCCACCCGACCACGATCAACAGAAACCACCCCAGCGCGAAGCTCATATGCATAAATCCCAAAACCGGATTGACCCTGAATATCTTGCGGTGTACGAGCGATTCCATGACGACCTCCCATGCCGCCCGAACCGTGGCGAATGAGAACAGGCCGCGTACTACTGCACGTTTATCCTCCCCTGGGAGCATCCACAGCCAGCGCGACCACTTCCAGATTATAACCGCGAAGAGGAAAAAAGTCCCGGCCAGGAACGGTATGACGAAATGAGCGTACATTTTTGGTTATGAGTTTTTCGGTGTGGAGTTCGGAGTGTGAAGTGTGGAGTTGCGGTATGCTTCGCACATATAGTATTTATTATCATTTTGCATTTTGCATTGACTTCACCTTCAGCCTTTCAAATTACACACTGTGATTAATAGTCGCTTAGCTCGCGTTTTATGGTAAGCACCACTCCGCGGGTATTGATGCCGCGCGGACAGCTCAGGCGGCATTTGCCGCAGAGCATACATTTGTCCATCTGCTCGTAGGCTTCGCGGTATTCGCCGCGGCGGACGAGTGTGTGTACCTTGCGGAAATTGAACGATGTGAAATTCCCGGCGGTACAGGTAGCCGTACAACTGCCGCACGCTATGCAGGTTTGCAATTCGGGCATACCGGCGAGGATCTTTCCTGCGATGAGAAGATCGTTCTTGTCGAGGTTCACCGCCCTCGGCTGTGAGATGTTGTATCCGAATTGGACTAATTTCATTAATTACGAATTACGAATTTAAAACGGTTACAAATTTAGATATGCAGCCACTTTGACTGCAGCCGAGACCGCTTCGTTGAGGCATTCGCCGATATTCTTCGGGGCTGTGGCTGCACCGGCGTAGAAAATGTTGTCCTTCTGCGAGAGTACATTGCCTCCGAACGGATCGAGCGGGCTCAGGAACCCGTTTTCGGCTACCTTGAGCCCTCCGTTGCGTGCAAAAGATCCGTTCCGCGAATTGCCTTTCATGCCCACGATGAGCACCAGCATATCGACCGTCATCTTGAGAGGGCGTCCGAGGAGAGTGTCCTCGGCCTTGATCTGCACACGGTTGTCGAGAGTCTCGCTTGCTTCGGAGATGCGGCCGCGGATAAATTGGATGTTGTATTTAAGCTGTGCTTCACGGTAGAGTTCCTCGTAGCCGGGGCCGAACATACGGATATCCATATAGAAATTGTAAACCTCCGAGTCGGGGAACATGGCTTTGAGTTCGATAGCCTGTTTCACCCCCGTGATGCAGCACACTTTCGAGCAATGGTGGGCGCCCACCTTTTCGTCGCGCGAGCCCACGCAGTGCAGGAAAGCTATCCTGGCGGGAGCCTCGCCCTGCACGGTCGCCACCTTGCCCTCGTTTAGCATACGCTCTATGTCGGTGGATGTGAATATGTTCCTGTAGATGCCGTAGCCGTACTCCTCCTTAAGGCGCGCGTCGAAAAGCTCGAACCCGGAGCATACCACCGTGGCGTCGGCGGCTATCTTTTCGCCGCTGTCCAGAATGACGCCCTCGCCGGAGAGCTCCGTCACTTCGCATCCCGTCCGCACCTCTATGCCCGCCTCGCCTATCTGTCGGCGCAGGGGATCCAACACCTCACCGGCTGGAGTGAACGTAGGGAACAGTTGATGCCATTCCGCCACATTGCCGCCCAAGGAGCCCTCTTTCTCTATTATCACAGGGTCGGCGCCGAATTTCTTCAGCGATATGGCCGCTTGCATTCCGGCTACTCCGCCACCCACTATCGCGACTCTCTTTCCCATATTCTTATTTCTTATTATCAATTAATTCTGCTTCGCAGTTTTTCCTCCTTCGCGCCTCTGCCGAGGCTTGGCGTCGGTTATCAATTATCAATTATCATATTCACCGCGGCATCTGCGGGTTGACCGATATACTTGCCGTTCTTCACGAGGTACTTTGCCGTGGGGTCGTATTCCACGCCCATTTTGTTGAGCAGCGGTTCCACATCGACCTGGTGCATTTGGAGGCCGAGTTCCCACGGGTCGTAACCCAACACCAGACCGGCCAGTTCCTCGTATGTGATTACGGGTATTCCCATGCCGTCCTCTCCGTAGGTGGTGCCCTCGATCTCGGCTATGGTATATTGCCAGCGGTCGAGGAACATGGGACAGCCCGGACAGTTGGTGACTATGAAATCGGGACGGTAGGGCGCCATGGACTCGAACTTCTTCTGCGAATTGGCCACCGAGAAGCCGCGGTTGGCCTGCACGAGATAGTTGCGGAACCCGAAGCCGCAGCAGTGCCGGCGTTCGGGATAATCTATCACACTGCCACCCCACGACTCTATCATTCCCGCCAGAACGTAAGGGAACTCCACTCCGCCGATACCCTCCTTGGGGAAGATCTTGGCATAGTGGCAGCCTATATGTTCGACGCCGCGCAGGGGTTCCCCGGTGCGCTTATTGACTAATTTATATTTTGCTTTGGCGGCTATGGCCTCGCGGTGGTGGAAAATTATGTCGGATGCGTGGGCGACGTTTTCCGGCTTTACGAGTTCGCGCCCGGTGGCCTTGTAGAGGTGTTCGCGTATGCGCTCCTCCACTTCGGGGAATTCGTGCCATGTTTCGAGCGTCTCGGTGTAAACTCCGAACGAGGTGATGCACGACACGGCCATGTTGCGGTACCCCGCCTCGTTCATCAGAGCGAACTGGCGCGCCACGACGGTCATTATAGTATCGTGGAGGACTATGTCGCCGTGGTAGCCGATGCCCGTACACGACGTGTGCGCGGGATCGTCGTATATGTCGCGGCCGAGTTCCTGCCGCAGTATCTTAAGGAACGCCTTCTCCGAGCCGGGGAAAAAATTCTGCCTTATGCAACTGCGCAGATAGTAATACCGGTCGTCCGCTATCTCCTTTTGATATTCGTTCCAACTGTTTCGCTTCATGGTTTATTCGGCTTGGAGTTTTGTTTAGTTTGGAGTGTTAAGTGTGGAGTTTTGGTGTGCTTCGCACGGATATGTTTAGTTTTGTAAGACGTGAGTCAATTATAATAAAACCGCAAACGAAGTTTGCACCAAAGCACCAAACTCCATACTCTCAATGGTGTGTTCCTTCCTGCGAGGTGTATGTGTGCATCAAATACTTGTCGTCGGCGCCGTCGAAACCCATCGCGCGCGCTTTTTCGTCGGAATAGCGGTCTATGGCCGCGAAGAAATCCATACCGCCCGTAACTTCGAAAATGCGGTGGAGTTCGGCGAGCGCATCGTCGTCTATCCTGCGTCCCGCGCCTGCGCCATGCTTGCCGTAAGTGGGATTGAAAAGGGAGTACACATCGGTTTCATTCTCGTAGATCCACTTCCATACGGGACCCTGCTCCTGGTGGAGCTGCGGTGCGACAAGTTTCGGCACGATGCAGTATCCCGTTCTGAGTATGTTCTCTCCTATGAGTTTGCGGATGGCGAATTGCTGGCGTCCCTTTTCCGAGCAGGTGAAGAAGCCCAGCTTTTGCGACAGGGTGCGAAGGGCCTGGATAACATATCCCGGGGTGTTGTCGCGGGGGCAACGCGGGCGGCATGACATACACTCCCCGCAATACCATATCGTTTCACTCCGGAGCAGAGCCTCTATCGCCTCGTCGTCGCGCGTTTGCACGGTGTTGACTATCTGGCGGGGGTCGTAGTTGTAGAACTCGGCCGACGGACACACGGCGGTGCATACGCCGCAGTTCATACACGCCTTCATTCCCTCGTGCATACGCACATCCTCCAGCAGCATATCGTAGTATTTTCCCATATTTCTGTGTTTTTCTCCGGCGGAAAAATCAAAACAGACTCTAAGCCTCCCGCCGGCGCCAGTCTAACGCACAAAAATACCAACTTACTGTCGCGCAGAGAGTAGCGATAAGACCTATTTTTAGATAAGTATAAATACCCACACAACCTCTCAAAACCTGAACCCGGGTATAATCAAACGGCGCACGGAAATTTTCCGTGCGCCGTTTTTACAGCACGATCATAAAACAAGCCCTACATTAACGTGAGTTAGGGATAAGAAAACCCATATATTTTCTTGTTTTACAGGCTATTGTTAATAGTTTTTCTTATTCCGAACCCACGTTGGCGGTTTTTAAAAGCCGCCAAGGTTTTCGATCACCCCTCCCCAGCCCTCCCCTAAC
>QMCE01005291.1_pt1 | contig 15157 bp, 17 predicted proteins | sample 1821851 | NCBI WGS metagenome assembly QMCE01 (sample SAMN09453174, study PRJNA476694) | Termite gut metagenome, whole genome shotgun sequencing project. | isolation source: worker | host: Odontotermes sp. | place: South Africa:Pretoria | collected 2016-01-28 | reverse complement strand
GCTTTCCAGTCGTCGCCGTCGATCGCCACGCGGCCGCGGTTCTGCTCCGGGTCGATCGGTTCGCTCACCTTGCCCAGGCGGCCGATCAGCGCGTCGACACCCGTGGGGACGGCTTCGGCGGGCTTCATAAACCAGCGCATCATAACGGGGCGCACGAAGATAAAGGCGTTGATCGCGCCGATCGCAAAGAAGAGCAATTGCCAATTGAGTCCCAGTCCGATTCCGGCCACGATGGCGGCCAACAGCGTTCCGAACGCCAGACAGAGCGAGAAAAAGCTCGTCGTGAAGATCTCCAGTATGGCCAGCACGATCGCCGCCACGACCCAAATCATCCAGGGTTCCATAGGTTGTACGGGTTAAAGTTCTCGTTAAAGGTAAGGATTTTTCGGTAATTCGATGATGTGGTAGCCCATTTCCCGCATCGTTCGCCTCGTATTTTCGTCCGGCGCCTGCTTGAAGAGCACACAGCACAACATCACATACGGAGCCAGATGCAGGCGGCACAGCACCTCGCGCCGGCGGACGATCCGCGCCGCCCGTTCCGGCTCGATGCCCGGCGCGGCGTTGAACCCCCTGAACGCGATGCAGGGCAATCCCATGCCCATCGCCATCTTCTCCACCTCGCGTTCCGAGATTTTAAAGACGTAGTTGCCGACCGTCTCGAACGAATAGTGGTTTTTCCAGATTTTGTCGATCCATTTCCGGTCGAAACGGTCGAGGAAATTTTTCAGGAACAGCAGCTCCGGCATTTTCAGCAGCGCGTCGGCCGGCTCGATGACAATGGCCGCCTTGCGCGCCACGCGCACCATTTCGTAGAGCCCCAGATAAGCCCGCGGGAAATGATGGAACGCCTCGCGGCAGGAGACGTAGTCGAACGCATTGTCCTCAAAATCAATGGACTCGGCGTTGATCGCCCGGAATTTGTCGATGCCGCCGCGCCGGTGGGCCTCGGCGAGCAGGGCGTCGGAGATGTCCGAAGCGGTGACATCCTGCCCTCTCTTTTTCAGGTAGTTAGCTTCGAATCCGTTGTTGTCGGCCACGGTCAACCATGTGCCGGGGCTCTGCCAGAAGGGGCGCAGCAACTCCAGCGTCCCTCCGTCGGGTTCCTTCTGCTTCAGATAAGAGAGCCGCCCGTCCCACTCGTCCGTCAACCCCTCGATGTGCCGGGCATGCGCCGCGTGGCTCTTGTCGATCGAATTCATCCCGTAAAAATAGGCATTTCGGACGAGAAAACCTATCTTTGCACGACAAATTTCGAACCGATGGAAAAAAGGGGCTTTCTGAAAAGGGCGTACGACTGGGTGCTGCACTGGGCGCAAACCCGTTGGGGGATGGCGGCGCTCTTCGTGCTGGCCTTCGCCGAGTCGAGTTTCTTCCCCATACCGCCCGACGTGCTGCTCATCGCATGCTGCCTGGCCGCGCCCCGAAAATCGTTCCGCTACGCCCTCGTCTGCACCGCCGGGTCGGTGTTGGGGGCCGTCGGAGGGTATGCGCTCGGCTATTTCCTGTGGCTCAACCCCGCTGGAGAGTTCACGCCGCTCGCCGCGTGGTTCTTCGAACACCTCTTCTCCGAAGAGAGCTACCGCAGCGTGCAACAAATGTACAACCAATACAATTTCTGGGTCGTCTTCACCGCCGGGTTCACCCCGATCCCCTACAAACTGATCACCATCACCGCCGGGGTGTTCAGCATACATTTCTGGATGTTCATCCTCGCCTCGGTCGTGAGCCGCGGGCTGCGCTTTTTCCTGATCGGATGGCTCATCCGCCGCTTCGGGCCGCCCATCAAAACCTTTATCGACAACTATTTCAACGCGATCGCGATCGGCTTCACCATACTGCTGATCGGCGGATTTGTTCTCGTAAAATACCTGCTGTGAAACGATACGGACTGATCGGATTCCCGCTCGGGCACTCCTTTTCGAAGGGGTGGTTCGCACGGATGTTTGCCGCCGAAGGGCGCACGGATTGTGTGTACGAGAATTACCCGCTGGCGTCGATCGACGAACTGCCGGGGATGATCGCGCAAAATCCTGATCTTGAGGGGTTTAACGTCACGATCCCCTACAAGGAGGCCGTGATGCCCTGCCTGGACGAGCTCGATCCGCAGGCTGCCGCCGTGGGGGCCGTCAACTGCGTGAAGATCGTGCGGGAGGGCGGAGAGGTGCGCCTGAGGGGCTATAACACAGACGTTTACGGATTCCGGCGTTCGCTGCTTTCGATGCTCGGCGCGGCGCGGCCCGACGCGCTCATACTCGGCACCGGCGGGGCGGCGAAGGCGGTGGTGTATGTGCTTGAAAACGAAGGAATTAACTACATGATGGTCTCCCGCAGGGCGGGGGAGGGCAGGCTGGCGTACGAAGCCCTGACGCCGGAGCTCGTCGAACGGACGCCGCTGATCGTCAACACCACGCCGCTGGGGATGTTCCCCGCCGTGGAAGTGCGCCCGGAGATACCGTACGAGGCGGTCGGGAGCGGGCATTTCCTCTACGATCTGGTCTACAATCCCGCCGAAACGGCCTTTCTGCACGCCGGACGCGTGCGCGGAGCGGCGGTGATGAACGGCTGTGCCATGCTTGTGGCGCAGGCCGAACGCTCGTGGGAGATCTGGGTGGACTAACGCGCCCCGAAGATTGCGCTGCCGATCCGCACCATCGTGCTGCCGGAAACGAGGGCCTCAGGGTAGTCATCCGTCATCCCGACAGAAAGTATGCCATCCGCGATGTTCAGGCAGTCAAAAAGTGATTTCAGTACGGCAAATTCCCGCCGTATCTGTGTTTTATCATCGGTAAAAGTCGCCATGCCCATCAGGCCACGGATGCGGACGTTCGGCAATTCGCGCCAACGGCCCGAAGCGATGTATTCCTCCAACTCCGCGGGCGAAAATCCCGATTTCGACGCCTCCTCGGCGATGTGAACCTCCAACAGGACGTCGATCGTGCGGCTGTTTTTCAGCGCCTCTTTCTGAATGACTTGCAGCGCCCGCTCACTGTCGACCGACTGGATCAGGGCGACGAACGGGGCGTACAGCTTCACCTTGTTGGTCTGCATCGTGCCGATGAAGTGCCACTCGATGTCTTTGGGAAGGGCCTCGTATTTCTCGCGCAACTCCTGCGCCCTGCTCTCGCCGAACACGCGCTGACCGGCGGCGTAAGCCTCCAGAATCGCCTCCGCCGGCTGAAACTTCGACACGGCGACCAGCGTCACCCCCGCGGGCAACTCGGTTTTTAAGGCAAGGATTCGTTCGGCAATCGACATTTTTTTGTACCTTTGACGCAAAGGTATAAAATTAATTCGCATGAAAGTATTTTGCCGCGGCGTTGGCGATGGTGTTGCCGGGTATCCCGGCGGGCAGTTATGCTTGTACCAACATCCTCATCACCCACGGGGCGTCGAAAACGGGATCGGCCATGATCAGCTACTCCGCCGACTCGCACACCCTTTACGGCGAACTGTACCACACTCCGGCGGGCACCTTCGCCCCGGGAAGCGTGCTGCCGGTCTACGAGTGGGATTCGGGGCGTTATCTGGGCGAGATCGCGCAGGCCGCGCGCACCTACAACACGGTGGGCAACATGAACGAGTACGGCCTGATCATCGGCGAGAGCACCTTCGGCGGCCGCGAAGAACTGTATGCCCCCGAAATGGGGATCGTGGACTACGGCTCGCTGATCTACATCACTCTCCAGCGCGCCAAAACAGCCCGCGAGGCGATCCGCATCATGGGTGAGCTCGTGAAAACCTACGGCTATTGCTCCAGCGGCGAGTCGTTCTCGATCGCCGACCGCAGCGAGGTGTGGTACATGGAGCTGATCGGCAAGGGGACGAAGGAGAAGGGCGCCGTGTGGCTCGCCGTGCGCGTGCCGGACGGATACATGACCGCCCACGCCAACCAGGCCCGCCTGCGCGGGGTGACCAAGAACGACCCGGACAACTGCCTCTACTCGCCCGATGTGATCTCGTTTGCGCGCCAGATGGGTTATTTCGAGGGCGCGGACGAGGAGTTCGTCTTCTGCGACGCCTACGCTCCGCTGACGTTCAGCGCCCTGCGCGGCTGCGAGGCACGCGTGTGGGCGGCGTTCAACATGTACTCGGACGACATGGAGCAATATCTGGATTACGCGATGGGCTACAATCCGAAAAACGTGATGCCCCTGTGGATCGAACCCAACCGGAAACTCGATGTGGCCGATGTGGCCGACATCATGCGCGACCACTACGACGACACCCCGATGGACATGCACCACGACATCGGCGCAGGAGGGCATAATCTGCCCTATCGCTGGCGGCCGATGGAGTTCGAGGTCGACGGGGCGAGCTATGTCAACGAACGCGCCATCGCCACCCAGCAGACCGGGTTCTGGTTCGTGGGCGAGGTGCGTCCGTGGATGCCCGAGCTGTTGAGCGGCATCACCTGGTTCGGGGTCGACGACGCGGGAACATCCTGCCTGACACCGATCTACACCGCCTCGACCACTATCCCCGAGTGCTTCGCGGTGGGCAACGGCGACATGAACACCTACTCGCCAACGGCGGCTTTCTGGCTCTTCAACCGCGTCACCAACTTTGCATACCTGCGCTATGACCGCATGAGCGAAGATGTGCTGAAGGTTGCCGACCGGTTCCTCGCCGAGCGGATGGCCGAAGTGGCGGAAACCATCGACGAGGAGGCCAAAATCCTCCACGGGCAGGATCCCGAGGTGGCGCGCGCTTACGTGACCAATTACTCGGTGAAAACGGCGCAGAAACTCTTCGAGACGTGGAGTGAGCTCGATAAATACCTGCTGGTCAAGTACATCGACGGCAACATCAAGCGCGAGAACGCCGACGGGTTCCAATACACCGGCAACGGCCGCATCATCCCGATGCCCGAGCAGCCCGGCTACAACCAAAAATGGAAAGAAGCCGTGGCCAAAGACCATGGTAACGTGCTGAGAGTTATGAGTTATGAGTTATGAGTCGGAGCATTGTTAAAGAAAAGAGTTTCTTGTTTGCCATTCGGGTCGTTAAATTGTATAAAATACTTTGTGACGAGAGAAAGGATTATGTTCTTGGCAAACAATTGATGCGATGCGGTTCGTCGATCGGGGCCAATATCAGAGAAGCTCTTAATGCCGAAAGCGATGCCGATTTTATTCATAAAATGTCCATAGCTCAAAAAGAGTGCGATGAATCGTTGTATTGGTTGGAATTGTTACAAAAGACGGATTATTTGACTGCAATGGAATACTCTTCTCTAAACAATGATGCTGAAGAATTATTAAAAATGATTCGGAGCATCATCCTCACAAAAAAAAGGAAAAAACTCATAACTTATAACTCATAACTCATAACTCAATAGCATGTTCATCGTATTGGAGGGCCTGGACGGCGCCGGAAAATCGACGCAGGTCAGGCTGTTGCAACAATGGCAGCGCGAGCAGGGGAGCATGGTGGAATACCTCCATTTTCCGCGCTTTGAAACACCCTTGTACGGCGATCTGATCGCCCGTTACCTGCGTGGCGAACTGGGAGCGGTGGAGAGCGTCAATCCCTATCTGGTGGCGCTGATCTACGCCGGCGACCGGCAGGAGGCCGCGACGCAGCTGAGAAAGTGGTTCAGCGAGTCAAAAACGGTGATCGTCGACCGGTATGTCGCCTCGAACATCGCCTACCAGTGTGCCAAGGTGGCTTCGGACGCCGAAAAAACAGCCCTGCGCGAGTGGATCCGCGAATTGGAATACGACACGCATGGCATCCCGGAGCCCGATGTGACACTCTTTCTCGACGTGCCGTTCGCCTTCACCGAGCAATGCCTGGCAAAGGAGCGGGCGGGGGACGACCGCGAATACCTGAAAGGGAAAGCCGATATCCACGAGGATTCGATCGCCCTGCAGCGCGCCGTGCGCGAGGCGTATTTGGCCGAAGCGCGGCTCGACCCGCATTTCCGCGTGGTCGATTGCTCCGACGGCGCAGGAAATATGTTGGCGCCGGAAGCTATTTTCGAAAAAATAAAGACAATGGTTAATGGTTAATCCCTGTCGATAGTTCGCCGCGGAGCCGCCGACAATGGGGTGGAGGGGCGTGGCCGGGCGCGAAGCGAAGCGAAATTTATCCGAGACACGCTCTTGTCTGACGACCGTTAGCCCGAAGGGCTAAAAGGGAGGAGTTGCGTGTGAGGATAAATTTCTTGATTTTTTGGTTACTTTTTCATCAAGGAAAAAGTAACAAAGAAAAAGGAAAGTAACGCGTTCAAAAGAAAGTAGAAGAAAAAAGTAACAAAAGATAAGGCATCATGTACAACAGAAAAAAAAGCGCCCCGATCGCTATCGCCCTCATCCGTGTGGTGTTGGGGGTGGTGTTCATCGCTTCGGGGTTCCTGAAAGCGGTCGACCCGTGGGGCGGGGCGATCAAGATGCACGATTACTTCGCCGCTTTCGGCATGGGGTGGCTCGACGGTGCGCGATGGGTGCTCTCCATCGGGCAGTCGGCGCTCGAAATGTGGCTCGGCGGGATGCTCCTGCTCAACCATTGGAGGTCCTTCACGCGCTTTTTTGTGCTGCTGTTCATGGCGTTTTACACCCTGCTGACCCTTTACATCGCCCTGACGAACCCCGTTTCCGACTGCGGATGCTTCGGAGATGCGATCAAACTGACCAATTGGCAGACGTTCTACAAAAACCTCGTCCTGCTGCCAATGGCGATCGTCCTCTTCCTGCACACGCGGCGCGAAACACCCCCCGGGCGGGGCGGCGGGGCGGTGATCGCAGCCATGGCCGTGCTGACACTCGTGCCTCCGCTGTGCGCTATGCGGAGTTTGCCGTGGATCGACTTTCTGCCCTTTAAAACGGGGACGAACCTCCCCTCGAAGGTGTATGTCGCACCCGAGGATCGTGGAGAATCTCGTACCACGCTGATTTACAGAGATTTGATCGACGGAACAGAGCAGGAATTCGAAGTCGGCGACACCACCTGGTACGACACCGCGCGCTGGGAATTCGTCGATGCACGCACCACCGTGATCTCCGAAGGGAAGGAACCGGAAATTACCAACTTCGTGATTTTCAGCGCATCGGACGACGTGACGGACGATGTGTTGGCGGCCGGAGAGGTCTTTGTTCTGATCGTCGACCGCCCCGCGGAGCTCGACGCCAAAGCCGCCGCCCGCTTCGCTTCGATCGCCCGCTTCACGGCGAAACATGACATCGAAACGATCGCCCTCACCGCCGCTTCGCTCGACGGAGAAGCGGCGTTCCAACGCGCCATCGGCGCGCCGGTGCCCCTCTACAACATCGACGCGACCACTCTCAAATCGATGCTTCGCGCACACCGGGGGCTCATCATCCTTGTTCGCGGTACGGTTGCGGCCAAAATGAACCTGAACCGCACGCCCGATTTCGAGGCCGCGGGGAGCGAAAGCGGCCTGGAATACGTGCTCGCCAAACACCGGACGTGCGGCGAAAAAACCCACGCGATCGTCTACCTGATCCTCTTTTGCGGACTCACCTTTTGTCTGCGTAGAAAATGCAACGACTGATCCTGCTTCTCCTGCTCGGACTTTTGGCCGTCGCGGCGTATGCCCAGACGCCGGTCGAGAACCCCGTCGAAGTCTCCGCCCAAAAGGCGCTGGCGAGGTGGGCGGGCGTCGACCTGCCGCGATGGGAAGGCTCCCGTGTGACCGGCTTCGCGCCGTTGGGCAGGGGGCGATGGATCGCCTTCTTTCACGACGACGCACCGGGGGTCAAATCGGTCATCTATAAAATGTACTCTCCCGACGACGGCCAGAGCTGGGGTCGGCCGCAGGTGGCGCTGAAACACAACCTGTATGGCCTGCGCGACGCGGTGGCGTTTTATCAAACTCCCCGCCGGCGCGACACGCTCGTGCTGATCGCCGGGCGGAGCGATACACGCACTGCCGTCATTGCCGTCAGCCGCGACGACGGCGCCACGTGGAGCTACCCCGTGCCGCTGTCCGAAGATGTCCGAAACGACCGCCGCGAGTTGCGGCGGCTCATTCATTCGCTGAAATAAATCATGGGATTTCTGATCGTTTTACTGGTGCTTTTAATGGTGTGTTCGGCCTTCGCTTCGTCGTCGGAGGTGGCTTTCTTCTCGCTTTCGCCGAACGACGTCGACAGCCTCGAAAAAAGCCCTGCGCGCGGGGCGCGTACGGCCCGCAAACTGCTCGACGCGCCGGAGTATCTGCTGGCTACCATTCTGATAGTCAATAATCTGGTCAATATCTGCGTCGTCATCACCGCCAACTCGATCATCGATCGCCTGATCACCTTTCCCGGTGTGACGGTCGAATTTCTGGTGAAGACGGTGCTGCTCACCTTCCTGCTGCTGCTCTTCGGGGAGATCATGCCCAAATTGTTCACCTCGGTCAACGCACTGAGGATCACCACCTTCGCCTCGATTCCGCTCTCGTTTCTGAAGCGGTTGCTGAAACCCTTTTCGTGGTTGCTGATCCGGGCCAGCGAGGCCGTTACCCGGCGGCTGTCGATGCACCGCGAGGCCCTCTCGATGGACGACATTTCGGACGCCGTGGAGATCACCTCCGACCAGAGCGCCGAGGAAAAACGCATCCTCAGCGGCATCGCCAATTTTGTCAACACCGAAGCCGCCGAGATCATGCGCCCGCGGGTCGACGTGGTGGCGGTCGACACCGGCGAGGATTTCGAAACGGTGTGCGCCACCTTCCGCGATTCCGGGTTTTCGCGCATCCCGGTCTATGAAGAGTCGCTCGACCACGTCAAGGGGATTCTCTACATCAAAGACCTGCTGCCGCATCTCGATACGCCCGACCTGGCGTGGCAAAAGCTGATCCGGGAACCCTACTTCGTGCCCGACCACAAGAAGATCAACGACCTGTTCACCGAATTTCAGGCCCGGAAAATACACATCGCCATCGTTGTCGACGAGTACGGCTCGACGCTCGGGCTGGTCTCGCTGGAGGATATTCTGGAGGAGATCATCGGCGAGATCGCCGACGAATCGGATGCCGACCAATCCTATTACACCCGCATTGATGCCGATACGTGGATCTTCGAAGGGAAGACGCACCTCATTGATTTTCTGAAAGTTACCGGGCTCGACGACGAATACCTCGACGCCTTTCGGGGCGATTCGGAGACCCTGGCCGGGGTGATGATGGAGGCGCGCAGGGACTTTCTCAAACGGGGCGAAACGATCGTCCTGCGTGCGCTGACGCTCACCGTCGACGCACTCGAAGGGCGGAGGATCGCCAAAATACGTGTGAAGATAAACAGGACGGCCGCCGATCAGACAGTATAAACGAGGCAGTGATCCTCGAAGAAGCTGTACTGCAGGGTAACAGCCTCTTTTTCAAGCAATACGGCGTGAAGTTCCTGCGCGGCGGGGTCGAGGCGAACCAGGCGGATGTCGCGCAGCAAATCCAGCCCCGGTCGGCCGGCGTATTTGTAAACGGCTTCCTTCGCGCACCAGGCCAGGGCCTCGAAACGATCGACCGACGCTCCCAACGACCGCTCGGCGGGAGAAAGAAAACGGTCGGCGGTGCGGGAAAAATCGCGCGACAACACCTCGATGTCGACCCCGCAGCGCTCCGCCCGGTGGTACAACACCACGAAATGGCGGCTGTGGGCCACGCTGATGCGGCCCGGATGGCCGACCAGAACCGGCGCCCCGGCATCGTCGTAATCCGCCGAAACACCCTCACCCAACGTCCGGCGCAACAGCGCGTGCCACGCCAACCACTCGGCGCGGCGGGAAGGATGCGTGATCGCATCGCAATACGCCTGCTCCGCCGGGGTCAGCGTCAGGCGGGAAAGATCGATCGATTCGATCGGTTCGACGGCCAGAAATTCGTTCAAAAGTCGATGGCTTTTAGGCTCAGGTCGAGGCTCTTGATCTGGTGGGTGAGCGCGCCGACGGAGATGTAATCCACGCCGGTTTCGGCGTATTTTCGTAAATTTTCCCGGGTAATTCCGCCCGAGGATTCGATCTCGGTGCGTCCGGCGATCTTTTCGACCGCCTCGCGGGTGAGTTCCACCGAAAAGTTGTCGAGCATGATCCGGTCGGCGCCCCCGGCCCGGAAGACCTCGTCGATGTCCGCCAGCGTGCGCACCTCCACCTCGATCGGCAGGTTTTTGCCGTGTTTTTTCAGGTACTCCCTTACCTTTATGACGGCGTTGTAGATGCCGCCCGAAAAGTCGACGTGGTTGTCCTTCAGCAGGATCATGTCGAACAGCCCCATCCGGTGGTTGCCGCCGCCGCCGATCCGCACGGCCATTTTGTCCAGCACGCGCATCCCCGGCGTGGTTTTGCGGGTGTCGATCAGCACGGCGCCGGTGCCTTCGATGAGTTTTACATATTCGGCGGTTTGCGTCGCCACGCCGCTCATGCGCTGCATGATGTTGAGCACCAGCCGCTCGGCCTGCAACAGCGTCAGCACCCGCCCCTCGACCGTAAAAACAAGGTCGCCGGGGGTGACCGGCATGCCGTCCGGGATCAGGATGTCAAGTTTTACGGTCGGGTCGAGACGCCGGAAAACCCGCTCCGCGACCTCCACCCCGGCGATGATACCCGGCTGCTTGACCAACAGCTTCATCCGGCCGCGACGCTCCGGCGGAATGGTGGCCAGCGAGGTGTGGTCGCCGTCGCCGACGTCCTCGGCAATGGCCAGTTCGATCAATTTTTCGACAAAAGGTTCGTATTCTCTCTTCATCGTTGGAAAGTATGTTGTAAAACAGTATTTTTGTCCCCAAATAACGATTTGGACATCGTAAAGATAGACAAATTTGATTCGCCGATTGAACAAACGATCGCTTTTTTTGTAAAATGAAACACGAACTGCGCAGCAACACCACCACCCAGGGCCGGAAAATGGCCGGCGCACGCAGCCTTTGGCGTGCCAACGGAATGACCGACGAACAGATGGGCCGCCCCGTTATCGCCGTCGTCAACTCGTTCACCCAATTCGTCCCCGGACACGTGCACCTGCACGAAATCGGGCAGAAAGTCAAGGCCTGGATCGAAGCCGAGGGCTGTTTCGCCGCCGAATTCGACACGATCGCCATCGACGACGGCATCGCCATGGGACACGACGGGATGCTCTATTCGCTGCCCTCGCGCGAACTGATCGCCGACAGCGTCGAGTACATGTGCAACGCCCACAAGGTGGACGGGATGGTCTGCATTTCGAACTGCGACAAGGTGACCCCCGGCATGCTCATGGCCGCCATGCGGTTGAACATTCCGGCGGTCTTCGTCTCCGGCGGGCCGATGGAGGCCGGGATCATCGACGACAAAGGGTATGACCTGATCGACATTATGGTCAAAGGGGCCGACCCCGATTTCTCCGATGCCGATCTGGATCGACTGGAGCATGCCGCCTGTCCGACCTGCGGGTCGTGTTCGGGGATGTTCACGGCCAACTCGATGAACTGCCTGACCGAGGCGCTGGGCCTTTCGCTGCCCGGCAACGGGACGCTGTTGGCGTCGCATAAGTTGCGCGAGGAACTGTTCCGCGCGGCGGCCAAACTGATCGTCAAAAATTGCGAGGAGTACTATTTCAAGGGCAACGAGGCCGTGCTGCCCCGTTCGATCGCCGCGAAAAAGGCGTTCGAGAACGCCATGACGCTCGATATCGCGATGGGCGGCTCGACCAACACGGTGCTCCACCTGTTGGCGGTGGCCGCCGAGGCGGAGGTCGATTTCACGATGGCCGACATCGACCGCCTCTCGCGCCGGGTGCCGGTGTTGTGCAAGCTGGCGCCGAATTACGCGAAATACCACATCGAGGATGTCCACCGCGCCGGGGGGATCATCGCCATTCTGGGCGAACTGGCCAAAGGCGGCTTGTTGGACACCACCGCGTCGCGCGTCGATCACGAGACGCTTGCTCAGGCGATCGCCGAGAACGATATTATGAGTTCTTCGGCCTCGAAAGAGGCCCTGAAGCGCTATCTTGCCGCGCCGGGCCGGGCGATCGACAACCGGATGGGGTCGCAAGAGAAATACTACGAAAGTACGGATGCCGACCGCGTAAACGGCTGTATACGAGATATTTCGCACGCCTATTCGAAGGACGGCGGGCTGGCGGTGCTCTTCGGGAACATCGCCGCCGATGGCTGCATCGTCAAAACGGCGGGGGTCGACGAGTCGATCCTCCATTTCGAGGGCACGGCGCGCGTGTTCGAGTCGCAGGAGCAGGCGGCGGCGGGGATCCTCGGCTCAAAAGTGCAGGCTGGCGACGTGGTGGTCATCCGCTACGAAGGCCCCAAGGGGGGGCCGGGGATGCAGGAGATGCTCTATCCGACTTCGTACCTGAAGACGGTGAAACTCGACAAGGCGTGTGCGCTGTTGACCGACGGCCGGTTTTCGGGCGGTACGTCGGGGCTGTCGATCGGCCACGTTTCGCCCGAAGCGGCGGCGGGGGGCAACATCGCGTTGGTCGAGGACGGCGATTCGATCGTGATCGACATCCCGTCCCGCACGATCGAGGTGAAGGTTTCGGACGAGACCCTTGCCGAGCGCCGTGCCAAAATCAAGGCTTTCCGCCCCGTCGGCCGCGACCGCGTGGTGAGCCGCGCCCTGCAAGCCTACGCGGCGATGGTCGCCTCGGCCGACAAGGGCGGGGTGAGGGTGTTGTAATGGATCAAACCGAAATAACGCTCAGGCCGCTGACCGACGAAGATATACCCCTGCTCGCCGAATGGCTCGATAAGGAGTATATCCGAAAATGGTTTAAGGAAAAGGAACCGTGGTTGAACGAGATCGGGGAAAGAGGGGGGAAGTACCGCTTTATGACCCACTTCATCGTCTGCCACAACGACCGGAGGATCACGCCGCTTTGTACGAAAACCTCTCGGAAGAGAACCACACCTACGAGATCGGCTACCTGATCGGCGAGGAGGAGTACCTGCGCCGGGGCATCGGCCGGGCGATCGTTCGGATGTTGGAGGAAAAGATCGCCGAAATCGGCGGAAAAGAGTTGTCGGCAGACCCCGACGAGGCGAACACGGCCTCGATCGACGTGTTGCTGAACAACGGGTTTTACAAAAAAGGAGACGGAGATTACCGGAAAACAATAGCATGAAAGAGAACAACCCAAATACCATCCCCGGTTCGGAGGCGCTGATGCGCTCTCTGTTGGAAGAGGGCGTCGACAAGCTGTTCGGCTATCCGGGCGGGCAGATCATCAACGTGTTCGACTATCTGTACCGCTACAAAGACCGGCTGCACACGATCCTCACCCGCCACGAGCAGGGTGCCGTTCATGCCGCGCAGGGATTCGCCCGCGCCACGGGGAAAACCGGCGTGTGTGTGGTGACCTCCGGGCCGGGGGCGACGAACCTCATCACCGGGATCGCCGACGCGATGGTCGACTCCACGCCGATCGTCTGCATCACCGGCCAGGTGCCGACCACCCTGTTGGGCAGCGACGCCTTTCAGGAGGCCGACATCATCTCGATGACGATGCCCGTCACCAAATGGAGCTATCAGGTGACCGACGCCTCGGAAATTCCCGGCGCGATCGCCAAGGCGTTCTTCATCGCCCGCACGGGACGCCCGGGGCCGGTGCTGATCGATATTCCCAAGAGTGCGCAGATCCAGCAGGCCGAATATTCATACACGCCCTGCACCGAGATCCGCAGCTACACGGTGAAGCCGGAGATCGACAAAAAACAGATCAAAGCCGCCGCCGAGGCGATCGACGCCGCCCAACGCCCGCTGATCCTGTTGGGGCAGGGGGTGAAACTCTCCGGTGCGGAGCAACTGCTGATCGAGTTTGCGGAGAAGGCGAACATCCCGGTGGCCTCGACGCTGATGGGGCTCTCGGCAATGCCCTCCGACCATCCGCTCTACATGGGCATGGTCGGCATGCACGGCAACATCGGCCCCAACGCCCTGACGCAGGAGACCGACCTGCTCATCGCCGTCGGCATGCGCTTCAGCGATCGGATCACGGGCGATCTGAAAGCCTACGCCACGCAGGCGAAGGTGATACATATAGATATAGACCGCTCGGAGATCGGCAAGAACGTGAAGGCCGATATCGGTGTTCATGCCGACGTGTCGGACGCCCTGAGCGCCCTGATGCCGCTGGTGAAATACGTCGACCGCAAGGCTTGGATCGACCAGTTTGCCGAAAAGTACAAATTCGAGTACGAAAAGGTGATCGACCGCGTGATGAACCCCTCGCACCCCGAAATGACGATGGGCGAGGTGGTCAAGGCCGTTGCCGACTACACCCACGAGAACGCGCTGGTGGTCACCGACGTGGGGCAGCAGCAGATGATCGCGGCGCGCTATTCGAAATTTCGCCGCACGCTCAGTTTCCTTACTTCGGGCGGGCTGGGCACGATGGGTTATGGCCTCCCGGCGGCGATCGGGGCCAAGGTCGGGGCACCCGAGAGGCAGGTCGTCCTTTTTGTGGGCGACGGCGGCTTCCAGATGACCATGCAGGAGTTGGGGACGATCATGCAGGAGCATTTGGGTGTGAAGATCGTCATCCTGAACAACGGTTATCTGGGCATGGTGCGCCAGTGGCAGCAGCTCTTTTTCGACCGCCGCTACTCGTGCACGGAGATGATGAATCCCGATTTCGTGGCGATCGCCGCGGCCTATGGCATCGCCGGGCGCACGATCGACAACCGCAAAGACCTCCCGGCGGCGATCGAGGAGCTGTTGGCCGACGACACCACGCGCCTGCTGGAGGTACGCGTGCTGCGCGAGGGCAACGTCTTCCCGATGATCCCGGCGGGGGCGCCTGTCTCGGGCCTCGTTTATAACGAATAATGTCTGAACTGTAAATGACTCTTAAACAGACACAATGGGGAAAGAATACATCATATCGGTTTTCAGCGAGAATCAGGCGGGGGTCCTGAACCGGATCACGTCGGTTTTCGTGCGCCGCAAGATCAACATCGAGAGCCTGAAGGTCTCCGAGACCTCGAAACCGGGCATCAGCAAGTTCACCATCACGGCCTCGATCCCCGAAGGGGCGGTCGACCTGTTGGTGCATCAGATTGAGAAGATTATAGAGGTGTTCAGGGCGGAGTATAAGTTAAAAACTAATTAACAACCATAATAACACAAAAAAATGGCAAAATTGAATTTCGGCGGCGTTGAAGAGAACGTCGTCATCCGTGATGAGTTTCCGTTGAGCAAGGCGCTCGACGTGCTGAAAAAC
>QMCE01001693.1_pt1 | contig 15163 bp, 8 predicted proteins | sample 1821851 | NCBI WGS metagenome assembly QMCE01 (sample SAMN09453174, study PRJNA476694) | Termite gut metagenome, whole genome shotgun sequencing project. | isolation source: worker | host: Odontotermes sp. | place: South Africa:Pretoria | collected 2016-01-28 | reverse complement strand
CATTGTAGGTGTATGGCGGTATAAAAACTGTATCTGTCGTTCCTGTCCGAGTAAAATGCAATTAATGTATAAATGTAAAAATATTTCGAACAAATTTTTGCATAACTAATTTTAATCACTATATTTGCCGTGCAATCATAATATATTTTTTTAACACCACAGCCCAATGAAACAAAAACTACGATTGAAAACAGGAGTGATGCGCTCCGCAACTTGCAAGATTAACTTATTAATTTCATGAAATGAACATTATGAAAAGTAAACGAGGTTCGTTTTTCCTGTGTGTCATGGCATGCCTGTGTCTGTTGCCAGGAATAACTGTCGCGCAGGGCCTCCGTGTAGAGGGTACTGTGATCGATGAATTGAATGGGCCGCTTACCGGTGCGACCGTACATGTAGAGGGCTCCAATATGGCGGATATTACAGACAACGCGGGGCATTATGTATTGCCCGATGTTCCGCGGGGTAGTACGCTCGTATTTTCCTTTTTAGGGTATCACACACACAGGGTTACGGTTTCAGGCCCTGTGATGGATGTCACGATGATTTCCGAGGATCAGCAATTGGAGGAGGTCGTGGTCATAGGATATGGTACACAACGCCGGTCGTTGCTCTCCAACGCCGTGAGTTCGATGAAGTTCGACGAGAGCAATACTCCGGTAAACTCCCTGTCGCCGACACAAATGCTGCAGGGCAGGATCGCCGGAGTTAATACGGCCACCAGTTCGGGTAATCTCGGCTCGCGGGAAAAAGTCAGCATTCGCGGAGCCTCGTCGCTCAGTGCGAGCAACGAGCCTTTGTATGTCGTCGACGGGATCCCGATTATGAATTCCAATGGCAACCTGTACGACTTCGGGGAGTCGATGAGTACTCTTTCCACACTAAACCTTACGGATATCGAATCGATGGAGGTTCTCAAGGACGCGGCGTCCGCCGCCATTTACGGTTCTCGCGCCACGAACGGTGTTATTCTCATCACCACCAAATCGGGCAGGGAGGGAAAAACCGAGACGAAGATCAATCTGAACGCCGGTTTCTCAAATTTCGCGTACCCGAACAAGGTCAGATACGCCGACTCCAGGCTCTATATAGAGCAGTATAACGAAGGAGCCTCCAACTACAACCGTCAATATGGATTGAAAGTGGGCGATTCGGGTTATATCCTGCCCGTGTCGAATCCGCACCCCGGCGTCCCCGACGTGAATTGGCTGAAGCTCATATTGAGGCAGGGCAGATTCTTCAGCACCGACGCCTCATTCTCGGGCGGTACAGCCAAATCAAACTACTATGTCAGTTTAGGCTTCGATGACCAGAAAGGTATCGTAAAAACAAACGCTATTCAAAAGATCACCTTCAACGCCAAGCTTAATCAACAAATGACCTCCTGGTTGAAAGTGGGGACCAACGTCATTGGTACATATCTGAGGAATAACCAGGTTCCCGGCCCCAACAGCGGCGCTACCATTCTTGCACGGGCGACTCAAAAACGTCCTTTTGACCTTCCGTACAAACCCAACGGAGAATATTATGTGGGAGGTACCGACGATCTGGCGTATCACAATCCACTGCAGATACTCAACGAACAGATAAGCAAATTGGATAATTACCGTTTTCTGGGTAATTTATATGCCGATATAAAGTTTATCGAACAACTCACTTTCCGCACCACACTCAATGCGGACGTGGGGTATACCTATGATTACCTCTATTACAATGCCAATCACCCCTATGGTCTGGGTACAGGCCGGTTGCTGGATAACAAGCGCTTCACCACCAACCTTACTCTGGACAATGTGTTGACTTATGCGGACAAGGCTGGGGATTTCGAATACTCGGCCATGGTGGGACACTCCTTCCAGAAGATGGCCAGCAACAGCAGCATGATAGACGGCAATGGTTTCCCCTCCTCGTCGTTCGACGTTATAGGTGTTGCTGCGGTTATCGCGAATACAAACGGGACGCTTTCCGAGTTTGCGATGGAATCGTATTTCAGCCGAGCCTCGCTTTCCTATAAGGAAAAGTATATACTCAATGCCACATTCCGTGCCGACGGGTCTTCCAAATTCGCTCCCGATGTACGCTGGGGATACTTTCCTTCGGTTTCGCTGGGTTGGAACCTCTCCAAAGAGGAGTTCTTCGATTCGCCGGGCACGGATCTGAAATTCCGCATCAGTTACGGTAAAACCGGTAATCAGGAGGGAATAGGCAACTACGCCTCGTTGCCGTTGATGAGCGGTGGGCTTAACTATGGTTACGATGTAGGCATAGGAGTGACCGGTTTTGGTAATGACCGCCTGACGTGGGAAATGGCCGACCAGTATAATGCCGGATTGGACCTTTCGCTATTCAGCGGGCGCTTAAATTTCATCGTCGATGCATACCAGAAGAATACAAACAACCTTCTGTACAACAAGCCCACACCAGCGACGACCGGTGAGACAAGCAATACGGTCAATATAGGTTCTATGCGCAACAGGGGGATCGAATTTACTATAACCTCCAACCTCAATCTGGGAAAGGTATTCTGGAGTTCGCAGTTCAACATCGCTTTCAACGAGAATAAGTTGACCTCGCTTTTAGGAGAGGACCTCATTGCCATAGGCGCCAACAGGGCACTTAAAGTAGGCAGTGGACTCGGCGTATTTTACCTTTATAAAATGGAGGGTATCTACCAGTACGACGGAGAAGTCCCTCAGCCCCAATACGACCAAGGCGTCAGAGCCGGTGACGTGAAGTGGCGCGATGTCGACAAAAACGGCCTGATCAACGATAGCGACCGTGTGCTGATGGGATCGTCGAACCCGAAATTTGCCGGCGGATGGAACAACACCTTCCGTTATCGTAATTTCCAGCTCGATGTTTTCTTCAACTATATGTACGGCAACAATACCTATTCGGAGTGGAAACAGACTTCGCTTGCCCGTATCGGTTATCTCGCCGGTGTTCTGGAAGACGAGGCCGCCAACCGCTGGACAGGTCCCGGATCTACTAACATTCATCCGCGCTCCATTAACGGCGCCGCCCGCAGCGGCTACAACACGATGAATTCCGACAGGTTCCTGGAAGACGGCTCTTTCCTGCGGTTGCAGATGGCACAGATAAGTTATCAATTCCCGCAGTCGATACTCAAGCATCTGGGGTTGGCCTCTCTGAGAGTCTATTGCCAGGGGAATAACCTTTTCCTTATAACTCCCTATTCGGGCTATGATCCCGAAGTGAGCAACAATCTCGATCCGAGCAAGTACGGTGTGGACCTTTTCTCGATGCCGGCGCCGCGTTCCGTGAGTTTCGGGCTTAACATGAGTTTTTAGCGGATAAACACATATAAATACGCACAGATATGAAAAGGATATTATTGATATTCACCCTGTCACTCACCGGTTTATGTTCATGCGGCGATAAGTTGAACATATACCCACATTCGGCCGTAGCACCCGGTAGCGTCACCGAAAACGACCTGCCGGCCCTTAGAATGGGTATGTACAACCGGGTGCAGAACAATCCCCCTGCCGAATCATGGATACTCAACGACCTTATCGGAGGTAGTTTGATAACGAGTACGTCTACGGTCAATGACTTGATAAATAATATATTGAGTCCTTTGAGCGGCATCGTTTCCGGCAGTTGGAACGGTTATTATAAGGCACTGTACCAGGTCAACAACGTTATCTCCATCACTCATGGCCTGAAGGAATCGCCACAACGCAACCTCGTCAAGGGAGAAGCCCATTATTTCAGATCGCTCCTTTACTATTTTCTCGTTACGCGTTTCGGAGATGTACCCGTATTGCGTTCGAACACCCAATCCTTACCGGGACGCGATCCTGTAAGCGAAGTATGGAAGTTGATCGACGAGGATATCGATATCGCCATCTCTCTCTTGGGAAGCTCCGATAATTATTATTATGTGTCCAGGGATGCTGCCACGGCTCTCAAAGCGAGGATCAAACTCACCGAAGGGAACATGACGGAGGCCGCCGCTTTGGCCGAGTCACTAATAACGGGCGGCAGGTACTCTTTGGACGAGTTTGAAAAAATATTCCGCAAGCAGCAAAACAACGAGGTGATCTTCGCTTTCGAGAACAATACCGAAGAGTCGAGCAACGGATTGAGCAATCTGTTCTACACTTACGCCCATCCGGGCAAGGGCAGTTATATGTACCGTCCCGCTCCCTCGGTAATGGAGATGTACGATCCGGCCGACAAACGCAGGGCAATATCCATCGACACTTACGGAGGCAACAACGTTATCAACAAATACCCGGGTGGGCAGGGCAGCCGCGACCCCATCATTATGTCGCGACTGGCCGAGATGTACCTGATAAGTGCCGAAGCTCAGGGACGAAGCCAGGGGATGCAGCGTCTGAACGAACTGAGGGCCAAACGCGGTCTGCCGGCAGTGTATCCCGCCACCGACCAGGCTTTCCTCGATGCTATACTGCTGGAGCGAAAAATGGAATTACTGGCTGAGAACTTCGCCTATGTCGATCTTATCAGAACAGGTATGGCAAAACAGGAACTCAACCTGATGGATTACCAGCTCCTGTTACCCATCCCCAGTTCAGAGCGGCGCGTAAATGGCAATCTGAGCCAAAATACGGGATATTAGTGTCTAACAATAAATAACTAACGATCATGGAATGGAGTAAATTCTCTATATACGGCACGATCTGTATGTGCATTGCACTGACGGTCTGTGCATGTCAGAAAGAAGAGACGGGGATCATCGTCTACAAGGCAGAGGCTAAAACCGAAACAGGCGCGCGTCTGGTCGAAAATACCGACCTGATCGCAACGGTATTCGAAGATTCCAGCTACGAAGTCACCGAAGGGGTGCAGGCGACCGAAATGTTCTACTTCTCGATGAAAGGATATGCAATGCATATGTTCATCTTCGAGGTAGACCTTGCCAATCCCGCGGTAACCCTTAAGGTGGGTACCCCGAATGGGAACGATCTGCCTGCAATGCAAACCGTGAGAGAGCAAATTAACTATTTCGACACCCCGGAAAGTACGGTTTGGGGTGCCGTCAACGGCTCTTTCTTCAATACTTCCGTCGGAACACCCCATGGGCTGATGTACCGAAATGGTAGTTTTGTGCGTTTATACACGAGCGCCTATCCCAACTTTTTTGCCCTTACAAAAGACAAAAAGGGAGTGGTGGCGGACGATACCGCCTATGAAGAGATTAAGGACAATATCGAGGAAGCTCTTGGGGGTGGGGTGATGCTGACCCGCAGGGGGTCGCTCGTGAGCCAGACCGAAGAGGTCGCTTCGATAAATCCCAGAACGTGTGTGGGTGTTTCCGAGGATGGCAAGACGGTGTGGCTGATGGTCGTGGATGGCCGCAATTACCACTATTCCAACGGGATGACCTATGAGGAGCTGGGAAAGTGCATGATTGCCCTGGGCGCCAGCAACGCACTGAACCTCGACGGCGGAGGCTCTTCCACCTTCCTTGTTCGCAACTCTTCCGCTTCGGATGTGGACGAGCCTTTCGATCTGCGGAACTGGCCTGCCGATAACGGCGGTCAGGAGAGGGCGATAGGCAACAGTTTACTTATTTTGTCAAACAACTAAAATGATTTTTATGAAACTCAATCTATTCTCAAAATTCGGGTTCGCACTCCCCTTAGCGGTGATGATGATGCTCGGTGCGTGTAAACCGGATGTTGACGACGGCGGCTTTGTACCCTCGGATCCGGAACTGGAATTCATAACGGAATCTCCTTTCACAGCCGACAAGAACGGCGGCGTTTACGACATTGTCTTCTCCTCCAATTTGCCCTGGAGGGTCAAATCCAATTCCGATTGGATTACGATCGAGAATCCGGTATTCGGCGCAGAGGGCGGCGAGGGCATTACCATCAGGATCAACGTTTCCAAGAACCTTATAGAGGAGCCCCGCACGGGATCCCTGACAGCTTGGATAACCGATGATTACGAACAGGTTTTCACCGTCAATCAGCCTGCGGGCGATCCTCCTCCCGCAAGGAATGTCTATGTGAAGCCGGGCGGTAGCGGCACAGGAGATTCGTGGAGCGATGCGACCTCACTGGATAACGCTTTGGCGCTGGAACTCTATCCGATAGATGTTATACATCTTGCCGCCGGCACATATTCTCCTGCGATTGCGGTGACGGGCGGAAGTGACACAGAAGCCGACCGCACTTTCGAGATCAAAAGCAATATCACCATTATAGGAGGCTATCCCGCCGATCCCGCCGATGGAGCTGTCTCGAATCCTGCGCTCAATGCCACCATACTCGACGGCGGTAACACTGCCAACCACATTATAACCGTTACTGCTTCGAGGATCGAAGAGCAGAAGATAGTTTTGCAGGGTCTCCGGATCATGAACGGTAAAACCGCCGACGCGGCAGGTACCGTTACTATTAACGATGTCGCTTACAACAAGCATTTTGGCGGAGGTATGATCGTTGCAAAAGCCGAGGTCGAACTTAAGGATTGTATTTTCAAGGATAACGTGTCGAATGGCGGCGGCGGGGCTTTCTACGGCTTTACAAATGCCTCTATAACGCTCGATAACTGTATTGTAGACAGCAATGTATGTACAAACACCGGCGGCAACGGCGGAGCCATTGTCATGGACAAGCAATCGACTCTGACCGTGCGCAACTCCTCGATAGTCAACAATGCGGCGGGATCGTTCGCAGGTGCGATGTATATCTACTCGTCTACGCTCCATATGTACAATTCGACCGTGTCGATGAACAGTTCGGGTGGTGCGGGATCGACTACTGCAAATAAGAATTACGGCGGAGTCTATTTAAGGGAAGGTACGGCCGTTATGGTCAACTGTACGCTTCAAGGGAACACCTCGTCGCAATCGGGTGGCGCGATAGGCGTGTATGGCACTGCCGCCAATCCTGCATCCCTCTATGTGGTAAGTTCCACGATCACAGGCAACATGGTTAAGCACGCCTCTTCGGGAGGCGCGGCCATGCATATTAACAGCGCAAGTTCAACCTGCACCGTCAACCTGATCAACTCCGTCATATCCGGAAATACCAGAGGCGCCACCGGCACGGAAACAGCTTCCGATATTACCGGTGCCGCAGGGTTTGCAGTTGAACGATCAAACATGATAGAAGCAGGCATCACTTATGACAACGCCGGCGCTGTCGTGGAAGCCGCCCCTGCATTCGACTATAAAACCATGCTGGGCCCGCTTGCCGACAACGGAGGAGCGACCCAAACGATCAAACTTATCGGCACCGGCAATCCGGCCATGACCTACGGCATGAATGCCTCGCAGTTGATAACGGTGGGCACCACGCTCCCCGGCCAGCCGGACGCCTCCATCATGGGCGTCGACCAGACCGGTGCGGATCGCGGTGTATCATATATGGGAGCATGCGTTAAACAATAATCGAGGACCTGATACCGGCTCCGGGTGAATATTTACACCACACATCCCGGAGCCGGAAGGGTCCTGTAAACCCGAGCGGCACAATATGAAACACGATTTTACCGTTAAATTGGCTTTCGCACTGTGCGTGACGTTGTTCACTTGCGCAGAAGGCAATTCGCAGAGCGATTCGACGATCGTGCACAACACAAAATGGGAGGTCGAAAAGATAGCTCCCGGCATTAAGTTGAAACACTTCCGGTTCGAAAACTCACTGTTCGACTCAAATCAGGATGTCAATATTTTGGAGATCGAATTAAGACGAAAAAATCGATTGGACGTAGCCGCAGAGCCTGTTCGCCTGAAACCGACGAGTGAGTTCGGCATCTGCCGCGGAGCATTGGCAGCCCTGAACGGCACTTTTTTCGATATGGAGAACGGTGGGTCGATGGATTACGTGCGTGTGGATGGAGAAACAGTCAATGAAAGCCGAATATCTGCACAGAGTGGCCGTTCGCTGCATCAGAAGGCGGCTATCGTCGTTAGTGGAAATGAGATCGCCATCGAGGCATGGGACGGTACCCACGATTGGGAAAGCCGCCTCGACGGTGAAGATGTCATGGTAACGGGCCCTCTGCTCATTTCCGAAGGGCAACGCGCTGAACTCGGTACCGACAGTCAGTACACATTGCGCCATCCCCGTTCGGCGATAGCGACGATGAAAGGAAAACTGCTTTTGGTCACTGTGGATGGTCGCACCGACCTCGCGGCGGGAATGAGCCTTTACGAATTGGCCTCTTTTCTGAAATGGATAGGAGCGGACGAGGGCATCAATCTCGACGGCGGTGGCTCCACCACGTTGTGGATCGAGGGTAGTCCCGGAACAGGGATCGTAAACCATCCTTCCGACCAGGCGGGTGAGAGGCCCGTGGCCAATGTGTTGCTGATAAACGAAAAGAGTTATAAAAATCGAAAGTAATGAAAATCGCAATGACGCACTTCAAGAATTTGCATTCATATTTATTTATCGTTTTCGGCATGCTGCTATCAGCCTGTGCGAACGGCGACCGAATATGGAGCGGACCGGGAGTGGATCTTATTCTGATCCCACCCTCGACGATTACCGACAAGGTGAACCTGGACATAAGGGCGGGAATAAAGAATCCCGACCTTGGTGGCTCCGTGGCAGTGGATCTCACATTTTATCTGAATGGGGAGGAAGATGGTGACATTCTTCACCGGGCGCAGGTGGAGTTGCCTCCCGGGGGGAGCGGAAGCGTGAAATTTTTGATACCCACAGCCGGCAGGGCGGGGAAGAACGAGATCATCCTTATGGCCCGCAGCAATGGAGAAGAGCAAAGGCTCTCGAAAAGCATAGAGATCATATCCTCCGATGTGCGCAGTACCAAAACGATAGGTGGCGCGTGGATCGGCTTTTATCACTGGAGCGAAACGGAGGGTAAAATGTGGAATCCTGCTATCGCGCAGCTCACCGACGAAGGGTGGAGTGAAATGGTCGGCGGAATGCATGAGATAGGGATGGATATAATCGTCATTCAGGAATCTTTCCGTAATCAGGATTATGTGGGTGCACATACCATACCCGAAACCGGATATCAGGGAAAGGCCTTTTACCCTTCAGATCTCTATCCCGAACGAATGCCCATCGCCGCCTCCGACCCGATAGAAGCCGTGCTCGACAAGGCCGATTCTCTCGGTATGAATGTATTTATGGGTGTGGGGATGTACGCATGGTTCGATTATACCGCCGGCTCGCTGGAGTGGCACAAGAAGGTGGCTCGTGAATTATGGGAAAAATACGGAGATCACGATTCGTTTTACGGCTTCTATGTATCGGAGGAGGGTATGGGCAGTCTGGATTGTTTCGAGACGGAACCTGATAAACAGGATTTGCGCCGAGCCGAAGTACTTGCTTTTTTCCGGGAGTTCACACCATTCTGCAACGAGTTGGCACCTGGCAAACCGGTCATGTTCGCTCCTAACGGCTGGGGGGTGGGACGTTCCGAGGGTGCATATCCGGAATTGCTCAAGAACGTCGATATTATAAGCCCGTTCGCCTTTGCTCGTATGCCCGAAGGTGATCTTACCGGCCCCGAGGCTATCGCCACACTGCAAAAATACTGTGACGACGCCCAGGCGCATTTGTGGCTGGATTTGGAGGCTTTTCTGTTCAATGACAGGGAAGGCTACCTCTATCCCCGACCGATAAATGAAATCGTGGGAGATCTGGAGTTGTTCGACAATTTCGAAAAGGTGAATTGCTATCAGTATCCGGGTGTTTTTAGTAATCCCGAAATGTCGGTATTGGTCGGAGAACCATCCACGCAGGAACTTTATGTCGATTACCGTGATTATTTAAGAACACTGCACTCCGGCACCTCGAATACGCCATAAATCATATAGATATATCGGCAGCAGACTCCGGTCGCCTGATCACGGGACATTTTTGACCATACGTCGGCTCTGGGCAAACCGAAAATAGCCAACTTTCTGAAAGAACAGAAGTTGGCTATTTCTGGTTTAAGAGGTTGTTCCCAAATTATTCCCGATGAGCTTTTGTCGTCAGTTTTTTGCCCCGGTAAATAACGGTGGTGACTTTGTCGCTGCCGACCGACACTATACGGAATTTCCTATTACCGAGCATATCCGGAAAATTTCCGTTACGCTCACCTATCGTCAATGTTCCCGCCGTGTCGTCCCACGAGAAACGTATGGTCGAACAGAGTCCTTTCTCGTAGTTGTAATTGTCGTTTTCGTCCTCATACAGGGTAAATTCGGCGTCAGCTCCCCCGTATATCCGCACCTCCAGATCGTCCCATTTCTTCTCTTCGGCATACTCGACTTCGGGGCCCATCGGAACTATCGAACCGGCCTTGACGTAAAGAGGCATGACATCTATCGGAGTCTCTCTGAGGACTTCCGTTCCGCCCGACAGTTTTTCTCCGGTCCAGAAATCGAACCAGTCGGCCCCCTTTGGAAGATAAACGAGGGTGGTTTGCGTTTTGGAAAAATCGCTCGCGGAGTTCTCTTTTTCCCCCGACGTGTAGAAAGGCTCGGTCACGGGCGCCACCAAAAAAGATTTTCCCCACATATATTCCGTCCCCATGTCGTGTACTTTGGCGTCGCCGGGAAAGTCCATCGCCAGCATACGGATAATGGAACCGGCCTCCGAGGTGACGTTCCAACCCATCGAGTAGTTGTAGGGCAGCAGGCGGTAACGCAGGCGGATAAACTTCTCGATGGCGTCGTAAGCCCAATCGCCTTTGCCTCCGAACCGCCAAATCTCACGGGGGGTGTTCGTACCGTGCGAGCGCATCATGGGGCAGAACGCTCCGAATTGCAGCCACCGGACATATAACTCCCTGTAATCTTCATGCGCCGAACTGCGGCCGTTCCTCACGAAAAATCCTCCGATGTCGGTGTTCCAATATGGTATCCCGCACGCTGAAAAGTTGAGGCCGGCGGGGATTTGTTTCCTGAAAGTCTCCCAGTCGCCGTCGATGTCTCCCGACCACGCATTTGCGGCTGCCCTTTGTTGGCCTGCGAACGCCGAGCGGGTGAGTATGAAGACCCTCTTGTCCGAGGACACAGCCCTTTGGTTGCGGTAAACGCCCTCGACGGTCATCAGGGGATAGGCGTTGCGTACCTTCCGGAAAGAGCCGGGGCCGGTGGATTGGTCGAACCACTCCTCTTTGATGTTGCCCTTCGGTTCCACCTCCGTCGCATCCATCCACCACCCGTCCACTCCTGTCGGCAGGATGTTTTTTTCCAGATATTTCCAATATATATTCCTCGCCTCTTCGCTGTAAGGATTATAGGCGCGTGTGGAGTCGGTGGGGTAGGTGGGGAAATTCATAAGAAAGCCCTTTTCCCTGAACTCCTTGTAAGGTTCCGTCCGCTGCCCGAAGTTGGGCCAGACGGATATTATCGCGTGTGCGTCGAGACTGTGGATGTCGTCCATCATCTTTTCGGGGTCGGGAAATTCGGGATTTCCGAAATACATCCCGTTCCACCACGCATTGTTCGTGTTCCAGTATTGCCAGTCCTGGATTATCCCGTCCAGAGGGACGTTCAGCTCCCTGTACTTCCGGACGATGCCCACCAGTTCTTCCTGACTTTTATATCTCTCTTTGGACTGCCAATAGCCCCATGTCCAGAGCGGGAAAAGCGGAGCCTGACCCGTCAGGTCGCGCATCCGGGCGACGACCCCGTCCATGTTTCCACCATACATGAAATAGTAATCGGAGCAGTCGGCCACCCGCGAGGTGAAGGACATACCCTGTTTGTTGTCTTCGAAAACTGTCGGAGAGTAGTTGTCCCAAAACACTCCGTAACCCTTTACGGATTGAATGAATGGTATGCAGATATGGCAATTACGCTGTTCCAGATGCAGGGTCTGGTTTCGCTGGTTCATCTTGCCGTACTGCTGCTGTCCCAGACCGTATATCGCCTCGTCGTCGCTGAACAGGAAAGCCTGCCGAACGCTGAAGGTCGGATTTCCACCATCATCGAAGGGGGTAAATTCCGTCCCGTGATCTTTTTCGGTGAACAGAGCCGTCCCCTGCAAATCGGAATATGAGACTTTACCCGTTTCCAGATCGAGTTCGACGGCGAGCGTACTGCTTTTTAGCCTCACGGCGTAGTCCAGCGGAGTGTTTTCGGGCGATTTGACGACGGAAAAACTCTCTTTCGACAACTCCGTGTGGTCGGGATATTTAATCACCCTCACGATGGAGGGGCTGTAAAACCTTATCTCCACGTTCATGGATTGCAGGGAGGTCTTTACGCCCGTTTCCGTTCTCTGGTACTCCCTGCCGAGAGCCGTGCCGGACAAAAAGAGGAACACCAGCGCCACTCCTCCGAAAAAAAGCCTTTTCATGTCGGTATTCTATTATATGGACAATTTCGTTTTAATTACACGGCGGAGCGCTCCATGCGCTCCGCCGTGCGGGATAGGATTAGCGGTTTTCCGCATCGACCTGGCAGCGTATCGCCGCCGTGACCGAACGGTAGAATCCGTTTACGGAGGGCGCGACGCTTGTGTCGCCCGAAGAGCCGTATCTGAATACCGAGGGTTGTGTCGCCTCGTGGCTTGCCGCGTAGTTCGTCCACAGCATACCGAATTTGCAACCGGCGGGTGTGGCCGACGTCATTCCGCCCATCGTGTGCAAACGTACATCCGTTGCGTGGGTGATGGTCTTGCCGAGGCTGTAACCCTGTGTCAGGAAGAGGTTGTTCGAAGCCGACGCGAGGCGGATACCCACCATACCGTTGGTGTTTTCATAAGTGAATCCGTTTCCGGAGGTCGGCTCCTGCGCCACGATGTGGTTGTAGACCGCGCGGTCGGCAACCCTCCATCCTTTGGGACACGGGTCGTAGATAGATTTGACCCCGGTGGCATCGGCATCCTCGTTGCAATTACCCCACAGGTCGCCGAGCTTTTCGTCGCACCAGTTCGGCAGGTCGGTAGCCTGGGTCTCGTTTATGATTATTCCCACCGGATTTGCGATCGATTCTGCGAAAGTCGCGTAAGGGCCGTAGAGTCCCGGGCAGTTGCCCGATCTCTCGCCTACGCGCACCGACCAGAATGTAGTCCAGAAGATGGGAACGGGGCGTCCCCACTGATAGAAATGGGTGGTGCGGAAGACGGGGTCGGCGTTGCTGCCCGACTTGTTGGCAGCCCAGGTGGAGTATTGGGTGGTGGACTGTCCTATATCCATATTGGCGAGTTTGTAGGAGCCGACGTCGATCGCTTCGACCTTTGTTCCGTCGGCGGCAATGTTCCAGAACGTCCACGCCCACAGGATTTTGTTGTCCTTGATCATCATCAGGATAGGCGCGCCGGCAAAAGCTCCGACGTTCTTAACCTTGACGGTGGTCTCTCCCGGAGTGATGGTAAACGTATCGCCGTCGACCTTGACACCGTTGCCCTCGTAACTTGCCAGACGGGGTGCATAGACCGCGCCATTGCCGTTACCGTTCGCCTGCACCGGGCCGAGTTTTGCCCATTCGAAGGTAGCTCCGCGCGGGTCTATCACGTTGAAGAAGTTGCCGCTTGCACGGAAATCTATCGTCACCTCGTCGGGATAAGCAGCATCGGCCGCGTATGTCGCACCTGTGTATGTGCTGCCGTTCTTGCACTGTATGAAGTAGGTGTTGGCGTCGCCGTAGGCATAACCCAGAGCGGGGAGATAGCGCTTTTCCACCGGGTTGTACCATGCGGAAGCGGCGTTGTCGGAGAGTTTCAGGTCGGAGACGGAGATTTCGGTCGTTTGTCCGGCGGAGAAGGACAATCCCGTCTTTTTCATCGGGATGGTAACACGCTCGACACCCTTGGTGAGTTCGACAATCACCCACAACTCCTTGGACGAGAAGTCTCCCGGAAGGAGGTTGATGAAGAGGTTCTGTGCCTTTCCCGAAGCCAGAGGCGCAGGGGCGGCAATGACGGTTGAGACGCGGTTATAGGTTTCGAGTTTGTTGAAAGCGAGTGTCGCGGTGTTTACGTTGAAACCTCCTGCGAACGCCGTACTCTCGTCTGCATCGTCCCAGATGGTAACCTTTTCGAGCGAGTAGCCTGCAAATTCGCTCGTCGACACCGACACGTTGGCAAGCGCCGTTACAGGAACCATCGAGAAGGCGAACGTTTCGTCGACGCCCGGAACACCGACCGCACTCCCTATGGCGAAACAGTTGCCTGCCACGCCCGGAGCCGACTGGGTCTGTTCTGCGGCCACTTCCAGTCCATAGATCATGCCGTTCAGGTAGACGAGTTCGGAGTTGTAGGGCGAGTAGACAAGAAATGTATTGTTGCCCTTGACCAAATCCATCGGAGGCGTTGCGAAGCGTGCGACGGCCTTTCCGTTGTACGCCGAAGCGCGTGTTCCGTCTCCCTTATTCTCATCGTCGATAACAGGAGGAGTGGGGTCTTCCCATCCCTCGATTTTACATTGGAGGTTGGAGGCCACCACATTTACGTCGGTGGAGTAAAGCCCGATGACCGAGTGGTTGTTCCATGTGAACCCAGGAGTGTTTATCGTACCTTCGAGCAGATAGGATGTTCCCGGAACAGGTTCGGGAGGTCCCGGAGGTACGGGAGGGTCTGTCTTACAGGAAGCCACAAGTAGCATTACTGCGAAAATTGCGATTGTCCGTTTCATAGCTTTAATGTTTTTAAGGTTAATTTTAAAGGGTTTATTGATTAATTGACTTTCGATTATGAACCCCAGCCTGCATTCTGCGTGAGGTTTTTGTTTACACCGCGTTGTTCTTCGGATATGGGCAGCCATATTTTGTGCGGCTCCCAATTCTGTTTGAGGGTTGGGACGGCCAGTTGCAGGTAGCCGCCGGTCTGAAAGCGCAGATATTTGTCGTCACCGCCGAATTCCTCCAGTTTCTCCACTACTTTTTCGGCGTCGAGACTGCCTATCGCCTGCGTTATGCGATTGAAACGGATGAGGTCCCATTTTCGCGAACATTCGAAGATGAGTTCGCGCTGGCGGCTTTCAAGAAGTTCTTCGACGAAGTCGTCGCGATGATAAGCGGCTTTCAGCAGCGCATAATTTTCCGGGCTTGTCGAGGCGCGTTCCAGAACCTTGTCCATCTGCACATGCGCTCCGGCCTCGTCGCCCGAAAAATAGAGCGCCTCGGCATACATGAGGACGACATCCGCCATACGCATCAGCGGAAAGGAGAAGGAGTGCTGTTGGTGCGTGTGCGACATCTGGTCGATAGCCGCCAGGCGCACCTTGCCGGGACACAACTGTATACCCG
>QMCE01001705.1_pt1 | contig 15166 bp, 14 predicted proteins | sample 1821851 | NCBI WGS metagenome assembly QMCE01 (sample SAMN09453174, study PRJNA476694) | Termite gut metagenome, whole genome shotgun sequencing project. | isolation source: worker | host: Odontotermes sp. | place: South Africa:Pretoria | collected 2016-01-28 | reverse complement strand
CGGAATGACGATCCTCCCCTCCCGTCATTCCGGCCTTAGAGCCGGAATCTCCGTTCACGCGGGAGTGCCTGACACTTGATTGCTTCGCCTCGCTCGCAATGACGGAGGTGGCTTCCTGTTGCAATCTGGATCATGAAAGTAATACCCACAGACAGCGAACGGCAAATTCCCCACTCCCTATTCCCCACAAGGGGATAGCGCAAGACGCGCTTGCGCGGCTGGAGCGTAAGGGGGGCGGACAACAGTTGCGGCTGTGTGCCGGGAAATGTGTGGAAACAGCCCCCCTTTATAGAAATTGATTTTCCTGAAAAAAGGCTTGTTCCGGGCGCGTGAATTCAAGTATGCTTTGAGATATGAAAGTATGGATAAAGCTTCTTGCCGGTTCCGCGCTGGGTGTTGTTCTTGGTTTTTTTCTTCCCGCGAATAGTGAACGTGTGTTGTCTGTTCTGGTTTGGCTGGAAGGGCTGGCTTTGAATATAGGCCGTTATACGGTTATTCCGATTTTGGTTTTTTCGCTGACTGTTGCTGTTTATGAGCTGCGTCAGGACGGTCAATTTTGGCGGCTGATTTTCAAGAATTTCTGGATGATTGCCGGAGTTACGGTTTTTGTGATTGCTCTGGGGATTTTTGTTACTATGATTTTTCCGCCTGCGCGAATTCCGATATTAATTGAAGAACAGCTTGAGGCGATCAGTCTTGATGTTGCGGGAAATATTACTGATGTTTTTCCTTCAAATATGCTCAGTGTTTTAGCCGGGGAGGGTGTCTACCTTTTTCCGGCGTGTGTGTTTGCTTTTTTTCTCGGCATCGGCCTTTCCTATGACCGGAATTATACAAAACCGGTACTTGCTTTGACCGATTCGCTGTCTCGTATTTTTTACCATGTGGCTTCGCTTTTCTCGGAAATTCTTGGGTTTATTATGATTATTTTGTCGTGCTATTGGGCTGTCCGTTTTAACGCCGCGCTCAAGGCTGATGTGTTCCGGGATATTATTGTTCTGCTGGCGGTTTTCAGCGTGGTTCTCGGCTTTGGTATATTTCCGCTGTTTCTGTATCTGCTCAGGCCAAAGACAAACCCGTGGAAGATTCTCTACGGTTCTCTGGGCCCCGCGATAGCGGCGTTTTTTTCCGGGGATATAAATTTTTCAATGCCGGTACTGATCCGTCATACCAAAGAAAATTTCGGTATACGCAGGCGTTCTAATACTGTCAGTCTGGTTTTGTTTACCACATTCTGCCGGGCGGGCAGCGCGATGGTTGCCGCCGCCGCTTTTATCGTTATTATTAAATCCTATTCAAGTCTGGGAATAACCGCAATGGACGTTTTTTCCATCGGTGTCAGGGCGGCCGGTATTTCGTTTCTGCTTGCCCGCCGTCCCGGTGACGGCGCGTATACCGCTCTTGCGGCGCTTTGCATGGGTTACGGAAAAGGTTTTGAGGCGGGGTACTTAATTCTTAAACCGCTTGCTTTTTATCTGATCGCAATCGGAACTTTTCTTGATATTATAATCGCCTCGTATGCCACCTACGCGGTTGCGCGGATCAGCGGCCTGCACAAAGAGGACAGCGTGGTGCGTTTTATTTGAGAATTTTCATTGACGAACAAAGCGAGATCGCGCCCGCGCTTATGCGGGCATGATCGAACGAGCGCAGGAAACAAAAGGTTTAATCCCCCCTATTCTTTAAAATTGAGGTCTACCCCCCTCCAATTATCCTTAGAAACCTGTTCAATTTTACCAGAGTAATAAGTTCTCATAATTGCCCCAAAACTGTTTTGCGCGTCAACATACCCTGAAACTGAATAAACGAAGTTATTTTTATTAATTGTAATTTCCTTATAATCGGGGAATTGCGCAGTTGAAGGAGACTTTAAATTTTTTTTCACAAATTCTTGCATCATAAAATATGCTGTAATAGTATTATCTCTGTTTTTCCATGCATCTGGAGGCTCTGATTTTATTGCAATAATTGCCAAAAGAATGGATACGCCAATAAGAGAAAACATGATAGTTACTGCGGTTCTGCCTTTCATAACAATTTCCTTGTTTAATAAAATATTTAGTTTCAAAAATATTACACGAAACGGAACATGATCGAGCGAGCGCAGGGATATGCCCTGCGGCATAAAACATTTTACTCTACGGCTTCCTGCCCTTGATCATCATTTTTTTCCGCAACATTCTCTTTTGATGAATCGCGTGGTTTCATTTCCTTCAATCTGGTATCTATACTGACCAGCAAGTTTTTTATTTCATTGATTTTCCAATACCAACAGAACACTTCCCTTAATATGAGAAAAATACAAACAGAAATGACAAGACCAACAGCAAGATAAACAAGATAAGTCAACGAACTACCCATTTTAAAACCTCTTCAATCGTTTATTTGACGGCACATACGCGCCGGTATTGTTACCTTAAACTTTCATCTGCCTTAATTACTTACAAACCCGTTTGCGTAAACAATTACACACATATTTCTGTACTGTGAATGTATCCCGCATGATACGCCTGTTTGAGTATAATCGCCTTTCATAATGTTGATGCGGTGTCCCCGTGACGGCACTCCGTCATCAATCAGTAAATCAGTCACAATTCCGCGCCCGGCATTACTTCCATAGGCAATATTTTCCCCAATAATGCTGCCCATCTTGCCGTGTCTTGTCGCTCTAATTACCGGCGTACTTCTATCGCTTCCATTGTGGCCGGTTTGTCCAGTTTTGCTCTGATCCACGACATGATCTTTTGCGGCCAAAAACAAGCCCTGTTCAGGAAACAAAAGTCCAACGCTTGGCGCTCTTGATAAAGCGGAAATACAAGCTTCCGCCGCTCTTTTTCCCTCATTAGTTCGAATAGTAATTTTTCCCGGCTCTGAAAAATTATTGCCGTTGTAATATTGCAAAATTGGCTGTATATATAATTCCGCGTATTTTTTGGGATTAGTTCTGACTTTATTCATTTCCAGAATAACATCTTTTTCAACAGCGGAAAGATATTCGGCATTTTTTGCCGTGTCCAATGTCTCGATGTCCCAATTGGCGGCATCAGGATCAGCTCTTCCGTCCGCAGGATCAATTTGTGGTAACGGTGTCGAATTATCCGGCGTGTCATTATTTTCCGGTGAAGTATCAAAAGTTGATGAATCGACTGGCTGCGGCAAACTATCCTTGATGTCATCGAAACTCTCGAATGAGAGAAACGCGCCCAACGCAAAAATTACCAATACAATCCGTTTTGCTTTCATCTGAATATTTCTTAAATCCTCCATTTTTCAAAATGTATCATTTTCATACTTGTTATGATATGTCACAAAAAAAATATACATCATGATAAAAAATTTCAAATGTAATACGTTCGTATATCGAATTTGTTCATCATTTTTCTTACAGGATTGTAACCCAAGTTTGATCAAACCCTATATTTTCCATTGTTTTTTCAAAATCTAAAACCGCTGGACGTTTTATTCTAAATTTTTTTGCAGACACAGGAATATCATAGAGAATGGTAAATTGAGACCCATGAGGCTGCCATGTAAAAATATGCTTATTTGAAAGGATATCAAAGCCCTCAAGATTGCCGTTTTTATTTTCTTTCCACGCATAATTTTTGACAATAAAACGTTCCGCTTCATTTTCAAACAAGAGGAATTCAAATGTATTAAAATTACGTACAAGGACGCTTGTACGTAATGGTTCATGATTTTCTTTGGCGATATTGATCCGTTCATTCCAAATACCAAGCACCGCTGCGCCTGTTTTTTGTACATCTTCATGCGGGTCTGAAATTCCATAGGAATAATCCGGAGAACATCTCCCTGATATTACCCTAATGCGCTCTGCGTTCAAGGGCTTTTCCAGTTTAATGGATTTTACTGACCATGCCATGCCTTCATAGACAACGTCAGCAAGACCAATGGGGCTATTCATATGTCCACCGTTAATAGCTCTTGCGAAAATATCGCCCCAATCTTCGCCATCAATGTCAGAGTTTCCAACAGCAAAATAATAAGCCATCCATTTTCCAATTGAATAAATAACTTCATCAGGAATTTGTCCTAATGGATACAACTCATAAGGCCCCTTTCCTTTATTATCTCTCAATTTTGGTCTCTGCATGAAGTGCCTCCTTTAATACAGCCTTTATCACATTAACAGGAACGGCGTTTCCTGCCTGTTTTCTTGTTTGACTATCATTACAAACAATCCTAAATGTATCAGGAAAGCCTTGTAATCGTAGCATCTCACGAGGTGTTAATCTGCGCACCCCATTTACCAGTAGATAATTATACGAGGCCCCAGCGCGTAAAGCACATGAGTATGGATAACTTGTTATATTGCCTCCTTTGTTTTCATGCCAAATACCAGGAAAATAGTCACTTGTATGTTTTGCTTTTCTTTTTTTTACAATTTTATCACTTGCAAAAAATTTTGCATCAATGGTCTCTTCTTTTTCCAAAATATCCTCTAATTTTCCATGCTTTTTTGGATTGGGAAAAGAGAAACTGACAGCCTTGTTTAAAAAACCGACAATAATAATCCGTTCTCGTTTTTGTGGAAGACCAAAGTGCAATGCGTTTAATACTTCACTATAAATTTTATAATCCAAATCTTCCAATGTTTGAATTATGGTTTTTAGTGTCTCTCCTTTATTGTGCGTTCTTAATTGCTTCACGTTTTCAAGAATGAATATCTTGGGTTTTTTTTCATTTAGTATTCTGGCAATTTCAAAAAACAATGTTCCGCGAATATCATCAAACCCCAATTTTTTCCCAATAATACTAAATGGCTGGCAAGGAAACCCTGCAAGTAAAATATCATGGTCTGGTATTTGAGATGCTTCAATCTGCGTTATATCGCCATTAGGGGTCAATTTGTAATTTTCCGCATAGGCACGTTTCGCTTCGGAGTCAATTTCACTTGCAAAGACACATTTTCCACCAAGCGCATCAGCTGCTTGATGAAAACCGCCAATTCCAGCGAACAAATCAATGTATGTGAATTGCATTGTCCCTCCCAAAAATCATTGTAGTTGGTCTGCCATAAATATCATCATTTAAGACCAAAATTTCCTGTTTTTAATTGCGGTTATGTTGAAATCAATGCTAAAAAGAGTAAGTAAAGCTAAAATACTCTACATTACCTGGACACAAGTATTATATTCAATAAAGTCACTTTTGCCAAGCAAGCGGCGATCGGCGGCGTGTGTTCAGTGTTTTCAAAAAACAAACCCATTATCGCCCCGAATCCTCCCCTCAACAGTTGTATCCCCCGCCCAAAAAATTGTATATTATCGTTATGAGCATTGACTATAAACAGGCGGGCGTAGACATCGAAGAAGGCTACCGCGCAGTAAGCGAATATCGCGGACTAGCGGCGGGAACGATGGGCGGCGCGGCGGCGGCGGTGCTGAACGGCATAGGCAGTTTCGCCGGCATGTACTCGCTAAAAGATTTTTTTGCCACAATGGACGAGCCTGTTTTGGTATCAGGAACGGACGGCGTAGGAACAAAACTCGATGTCGCCTTCAAAATGAAAAAGTACGACACCGTAGGAATTGACTGCGTGGCAATGTGCGTCAACGACATTTTGTGTCACGGCGCGCGGCCGCTCTTTTTTCTAGATTATCTTGCCTGCGGAAAACTCGAAGCATCCGTAGCCGCTGAAATGGTCAAGGGAGTCGCCACAGGCTGCCGCGAAACAGGCAGCGTCCTCCTCGGTGGCGAAACCGCTGAAATGCCCGGCTTTTACGATTCAGGAAAATACGACATTGCCGGTTTTGCGGTTGGCATTGTTGACCGCAAAAAAATCGTAGACGGCTCAAAAATCCGCGATGGCGACAAACTCATCGGCATCGCCTCATCCGGTCCCCATTCCAACGGCTTCAGCCTCATCCGCAAAGTCTTACCCGACATGAACGAGGACTTCGGCGGTATGCCAATCGGCATAGCCCTTCTGGAACCAACCCGCCTCTACGTCAAACCAATTCTCGGCCTCATGGAACACATCGAAATACACGGCATGGCGCACATAACCGGCGGCGGATTTTATGAAAATATTCCGCGTATGTTTATGAGGGGGGAAGCCTCCCCCCCGTCTGCAGTCCTGCGGACTTCCGCCCCCCCCCTCAACGGGGGGACACCCCCCGTAACGCCCCCCGCATTCGATGCCGTCATAACAGAAAATTCCTGGACTATCCCGCCGGTTTTTGCGCGTATTGCCGCAGGCTGCGCGAGCGCGGTCTCTGGCACGGAGGCACAAAAACTGGGCGCGGAGCTGCTCAAAACCGATGCCGCGCTCAAACAACAAATGTTCAATACATTCAATATGGGTATCGGCTTTGTGCTGGCAATCGCGCCCGAAGATGTCCGCCAGACGCTTGAATATCTTGATAACGCCGGGTTTCCCGCGTGGGAAATCGGCTCTGTCGCGGCGGACGGCGCGGCGCGGGGGATTGTGCGCTTTGTCTAGCATCAATATCATGGCGCTGGTTTCCGGCGGCGGAACAAATTTTCAAGCCCTGCTGGAAGCGGAAAAAGCCGGAAAGCTCGGCCCCGGTAAACTTGCGCTTGCCGTGTCGGATCGCCCCGGCGCGTATGCGCTGGAACGCGCAAAACACTGGGGAGTGCCCGTCTATGTGATAGAACCGGACAGCCGCCTCCCCAAAGACGAACGCCGCGTGGAACATTCAGACGAAATCTGCCGCATTGCGCGGGAAAACAATATTTCGCTCATTGTGCTGGCAGGTTATCTTTCCATTCTTGCGGGAAAAATCATCAAGTATTTTGACGGCAGAATCATCAATTTACACCCAAGCCTATTGCCCAAATACGGCGGTATGGGAATGTACGGGGAAAAAGTTCACCGCGCCGTTTTGAACGCCGGGGAAAAAGAATCCGGCTGTACCGTTCACATCGTAGACGAGGGAACTGATACTGGACCTATTATACTCCAGCGCAAAGTTTCAGTGCTGCCCGGAGATACGCCGGACGCTCTGGCGGATCGCATACACGAACAGGAACACATCGCCATCGTCGAAGCCACCGCGTTAATGGCGGAACGTCTCCAACGGCAGGCGGAAGAACAGCAAGCGCGGGCGCAACGGCAAGCAGAAACCGAACGCCTGAAACAGGCCGAACTTGAACAGCAAAAAAAGGAAAAACGCGCGGAATTGGAACTAAACGCTCTTGAGAAAGCGTTATTTGATCAACAGGGGGAAAAATGAAAAAGCGGGCATTAATCAGCGTATTTTACAAAGACGGAGTTCTGGAACTTGCGGAATTCCTCAACGGCGCGGGCTGGGAGATTCTGTCCACCGGCGGAACATCAAAATATTTGCAGGAAAATAAAATTCCGGTTACTGATGTTTCTTCCGTAACCGGCTTTCCTGAATGTCTTGACGGCAGAGTAAAAACTCTGCACCCGGCAATTCACGCCGGCCTGCTTGCCCGCCGTGATGTGCAAAGTCACGTCGATACCATGCAAGCGCTCGGCCTTTCGACAATCGATCTGGTCTGCGTCAACCTGTATCCCTTTTTTGAAAAGGTTCAAAACGCCTACAGCAATCCCGCAATTTCCGTTGAAGAAACAGTAGAATTCATCGACATAGGCGGGCCGACAATGCTTCGTTCCGCCGCGAAAAATTACCGCGATGTAATCGTGCTGACCGATCCCGCCGATTATGCCGAGACAATAAGCGGCTTGAAATCCGGGAATGTTCCCGCCGAATTCAAAAAACGTCTGGCGGGCAAAGTCTTCGACTTAACTTCCGCCTACGATGCCGCTATCGCCCGCTATTTGCTGGACGAAGAATATCCGCAGTATTGGCCGCTGTCTCTGAAAAAAAGACAGACACTTCGGTACGGCGAAAACGGCCATCAGTCGGCGGCTCTTTACCTGCACACCGACCGCCCCGGCGTACTCGGCGGCATGGAGCAGCTCCACGGAAAAGAGCTGGGCTACAACAACATCAGAGATTTAGACTTGGCGTGGAAAGCAGCCTGCGCGTTTGGACTTTCAGCCGATGGAACAGCGCCCGCCGGAGAAGAAGAAGCGCGGCGGCTAGTTCCGGCGGCGGACAGCGGTGCGGGAACGGACGGCAAAGTCTGCTGTGTCGCGGTAAAACACAACACACCCTGCGGAATCGCTCTGGGCAATACCCTGCTTGAAGCCTACCAAAAAACCTTCGCCTGTGATCCTGTCTCGATATTCGGCGGCATAGTGGCCTGTACCACGCAAGTTGACGCCGCGACCGCCACAAAACTTGGCGAACTTTTTCTGGAAATTGTCGCCGCGCCAGATTTCGCTCCTGATGCTCTGGAAATATTAAAACAGAAAAAAAATCTGCGTATCATCAAACTTTCCAAAGCGCCATCAGAATCCCACGAGTATATCGCCGTTGACGGCGGCCTTCTGGTTCAGCAAAGCGACCGTCGCCTTCTTGAAAAATGGGAAGTGGTAACAAAAACCGCCCCCGCCGCCAGTGATATTCCCGACATGATTTTCGGCATGAGGGCGGTCACATTCGTAAAATCCAACGCAATCATGATCGTCAAAGAACAGTCGGCAACAGGCATAGGCGGCGGACAAGTAAACCGTATCTGGCCTACAGTTCAGTCACTGGAACGGAGCGCGCAGGCAATCAAAGCCGCCGAATCGTCCGCGAACGCGGGCGGCAATCCCTGGAAGGACACCGCGCCGCCCAGAGTGCTTGCGTCTGACGCTTTCTTTCCCTTCGCCGATGTCGTAGAAGCCGCCGCCGCCGCTGGTATCAAGGCAATTATCCAACCCGGCGGATCGGTAAACGACAAATTATCAATCGAAGCCTGCGACAAACACGGTATCGCTATGGTCTTTACCGGAACGCGGCATTTCAAACATTAGCCGTCACGCGGAATTAAAACGGCGGCTTTTACCGCTTAAATAATTCCGCGTGAAAACGGTATTACAATATTATCGAAGCAGGTATATTTATACCTGCTTCGATAAAAATCTCAAAATGTGTATCGAGCCTTACATCAATTTACCAGCGAAATGTTTTTACACTTCCGTCGAATATCGCATCATAAAATTCGCCGCCTTCGACAGGTACGGTAAAGGTTATAATCATTTTTGCGCTTTCTTTAGTAAAAAAGTAAAATGTTTGCTTTAATTTTATTGAATATTGTTCATTAATAATTACAATCCGTTCGCCTTGTAAATGGCTGTCAGTTGAAAACCGCGAGCGAGAAACCAAAATAAAACCACTGAAAAGCTGCCGCATTTGAGCTAAATTCAAATCGACATATTCTTTGACCGGCGCTGAATATTGCTCTTCAACAAAATTCATATTTGGCGCAAATCCATTTATAACAGGACCTGCAAACCCATGATATTTAAAACCGGGAATTTCAATTACCTGCCATGATTTTGGCGGACAAATTGAATAGCCCCCTAATTCTTCATTGTATCTGATACCGGTTTCAACATCTTGCGCGTAAACAAAAATGTTCACGAAACACAAGAAAATTACGACAATTAATTTTTTCATTCTATACCTCCTCTATACCCGTATTTTTCCATATCTACCCGCCCTGTTTTGGAGACATCAACCCCTTCAGCTTGCAGCAATTGTACCTGTAAATCGCCGCCTTGAAAATCCGCCAGCGCGATCAATCCGTCTGCGCGGATTATTCTGTGCCACGGAAGATTGTGTTTCTCCGACATTGAGTGTAACACCCTAACAACCTGCCTCGCGCCGTTGGGCATTCCCGCTACGCGGGCAATATCCCGATAACAGGAAACTTTCCCTTTCGGCACTGCGAGAATTGCTTGAATAACACGGGCGGTTGCGTCAGTCATAATTCACGAGCGGGTTCAATTCGCCGCCTTATACCTCTTTGCCTATATCGCGGCGGTATCCCATGCCGGCAAAATCTACCGCGTCAATCGCGTGATACGCGGCATCCCATGCCTCGTCAGCGTCTGCGCCAAAGGCCGAAACAACAAGCACTCTGCCGCCCGAAGTAACAAGAGCAGAATCGCCGCTCTTACCCGCCGCGCCCGCCGCAAATATTTTTGCTCCGGTTTTTTCAAAAGCCTGACGGTCTATGCTGATTACATCACCTTTCCGGTATGTGCCCGGATACCCTTCCGCGACAGCGACCGGAGCGCAGACAGCTCCCTTTTTCCACTTGACAGGGAATGAATCAAGTGTGCCATTCAAAATCGCGGCGCACAGACCCGCAATATCGCAGTCCAGCAAAGGCAGTACCGCTTCTGTTTCAGGATCGCCGAGCCGCACATTGTATTCAAGCAAATAACATCGATCCTGCCTTACCATTAAACCAAAAAAGATAAATCCCCGGTAATCAAGCGCTTCGGCCTGTATTCCCCTGAATGTCGGCTCAAGAATCGACACAATAAAATCACTGTAGGCTGCCTCTGAAAAATCGGGGACCGGAGCTATCGCTCCCATGCCGCCGGTATTCGGCCCCTGTCCGCCGTCAAAGCGGCGTTTGTGATCCCGCGCCGGGATAAACGGAACAATACAGCCTTCACCCGCTCTGACACTGACCGCCGCAAGTATCGAAACTTCTTTTCCTTCGAGAAATTCTTCCAACAGCACGGAATTGCCCGCTTCACCCAGCGTTTTGCTTTGCATAAAATCATTGAGAGCGGCCTCAGCTTCGGCCAGATTTTGCGCGACCACAACGCCTTTCCCGGCGGCCAGTCCGTCAGCTTTTATTACCAGCGGAGCCGCCGCCGCGCAGAAATGCTGCCGCGCATAACGCAAAGCTTCACCGGCATCGGTAAAACTGCTGCTTTTAGCGGCGCGTACTCCGTATTTTTCCATAAAATCTTTGGAATAAATTTTGCTCGCTTCAAGCATCGCCGCTTTTTTGTCCGGCCCGGCGATCTCAAGACCGGCGGCGCGGAACTTGTTGACTATACCTTCCGCCAAAGGCAATTCCGGCCCGACTACAGTCATGTTGATTTTTTCTCCCAGGGCAAAGAGAAGCAATTCATCCTGCCCCTTGAGTGTCGCGGGGTCTCCGGCGGTCAGCGAAACATTTACGCATTTGTTTTCGGCGGCAGTTCCCCCGTTCCCCGGCGCGACAAAAACTTTTTCAACTTTTTCCGATTGAGCGAATTTCCAGGCGAGAGCATGTTCGCGCCCCCCCGATCCGATAATGAGAATTTTCATGTTTCGATTATACCGAGGCAGGGCTAAACTGGCTACAACGGCGGCGGTATTCTACCAAGTAATAAAAACCGGCATATTGCCGATTTTAACAATTGTCTCCGGGGATATCGCGCTTGTTTCCCCCGTAACCGGATCGTGACTGATATGACCCGCGCCCGGAAGCCGCAGATTCAGATTTTTCACGCCAAGACTGTCATTCCAGAGAATTAACGCGCTGCGGCCATCTCCCTCAAAATAAAACGCCCGTATTGAATTTGGCAGATCGCCCAGCCACGGTATAGACGTGTAACAAGTTGTGCTGGACAGATATTCGGCGCACAACCGGAACGCCTCAGCGCCTTTGGAACTGTAATCCTCTTTGCTCCGTACCAGACCGAAAAAATCTTCCGAATTGCCGCTTTTGCGCTCATTTGGATCAAAAAGCTGATACCAAAAGATTTTTTGCGCGCCTCTCGCGGCAAGAAGCGTCCATGTTTTTATCACGTAAGCCGGAAATTTATTTTCGGAAACCTTTGTCGGATACCAGCCCCCGGTAGGATACCCCGCTTCAGTAACCCAGATTTTATCCCCGAAGCCGTAATCATCGACTATTTTTTTGAATTGATCGTACAGACGCGCAGTACGGGCGGGATTCAGCTCGTAGGGGTGAAAAGCAACAGCGTCAACTTTTTCCATTGCGCCGGAATCAAAAAGCCCTCTGATAAATTTTTTAGGCAAGCCGAAAATGCCGCGATTAAACGCGCCGCCTAGAAGAATAACCTCGCTGTCAACTTCCCGCACCGCGTCCGCCGCCCGGCGGGACAGCTCAAAAAACTCCTCACAGAAATGAAAATTCGGCTCATTCCAAATACACCAAGCATCCACTCTGCCCCTGAAATGCTCTACGGTTTTTCGTACATATTCAAGATAGTGAGGCGTTTGTTCAGGTGAAATATAAGAATGAGATTTTTGGTCGGCATGTATCCACCAGTTATCGTATGCCAGAATACCGAGCGTTTTTATCCCCGCAGCCTTCCCCATATCTACAACAGTGTCGTAAAACTGGAAATCCCACTTGCCCTGTTCAGGCTCTATCCTGTTCCAGTAAAAAGTGTGGAGTTTCCAGTTTGCGCCCACATAATTCAGATAATCATATTCTCTTTGCGTTTGCGTCTCTCCGGCATGAACAATCCCCGCAAAATCTTCGGGAATATTCCGCCCTTCATGAATGATCCGGGGCGCAGACGCGCAGGAAAAAAACAACAATGACAAAACCGGCAGCAGTTTACAGATTTTCGGTATCTTCATCTTTGACAATCCGGTCGAGGCCGATAACAAAATCCGGCTTGTCAATGCTCAGGATACGCACCCCCTGCGCGGCGCGTCCCATAACGCGAATCTGCTTGACTGTAAGTTTTATGGATTTACCCTGACTGGTAATGCACATGATGTCCTCATCCTCCAGCACATTCACGCAGCCCACAATCTCGCCGGTCTTTTCGCTGACCGTGTAAATTTTCTGGCCGCTGGTTCCTCGCCCGTGAGAAGAAAACTCGCTGAAATCAACCCGTTTGCCATATCCGTATTCAGAAATAATCAGCATTTTTTCGACTTTTTCAGGCGGACGGCTTTCTCCGGTTTCCGCGCCGTCAGCGCCGGCGGTAATTCCTGAATCCACCCGCAGCACGCCGGCCAATTCATCGCCGTCCGTAAGCCGCATACCGGTAACACCCCGCGAGGATCGCCCCATCGCGCGGACATGATTTTCATGGGTACGCAGCGCTTGTCCCTGGCGCGAGATAAGCACAACTTCGTCACTGCCCTTTGTCAAAAGAGTGCTGACCAGTTTGTCGCCCTCGTCCAGCTTAATGGCGATAACTCCCCGTGTTTTAGCGTTGACAAATTCACTTGTCGTTACTTTTTTGACCACGCCACGCGCCGTTCCCATAAACAGATATTCCGTGTCGCTGAAATCACTGAAAGAAATAATCGCGGTAATATCTTCGTTAGGCGAAACGGTAAGCAGACTCTTGACATGCGCTCCCTTACTGGTGCGGCTGCCTTCGGGCAGTTCGTGAACTTTCATACAGTACGCTTTGCCCGCGCTCGTAATAAACATAATATATTCGTGAGTAGAAGCGACAAAAATCTGCTCGACAAAATCATCCTCGGTAAGTTTCGCGCTCTGCATACCCTTGCCGCCCCGTCCCTGATTTTTGTAAGCCGAAACCGGAACACGCTTCACATACCCCACGTTCGAGATAAGGATCATCATTTCTTCTTTTTTAATTAAATCCTCGATATTGATGCTTTCCACTTCTCCGGCAACAATTTCAGTCCGCCGCTCGTCACCGAATTTATCAGATATTGCTTTGGTTTCGTCCTTAATCACACCCCGCAGTTTTTGCTCGTCAGCCAGCAGGGATTTATAGTAGGCAATCTGAACTTTCAGCTCCGACAATTCCTGTTCGATTTTTTCGACTTCCAGACTAGTCAGGCGGCCTAGACGCATTTCAACAATCGCTTCAGCCTGCGCCTCGGAAAGCAGAAAACGTTCCCGCAGTTTCAGACGCGCTGTCGCCACATCACGGCTTGCCTTAATAACCGCGATCACCTCGTCAATATTGGCAAGGGCGATAAGCAAACCTTCGAGAATATGCGCCCGTTCTTCGGCCTTCCGCAGCTCATAGCGAGTGCGGCGCGTTACCACTTCCACGCGATGTTCCACAAAATAGTGAATAAGCTCTTTCAGGTTAAGACACCGGGGTCTGCCGCCGACCAGCGCCAGATTGATAATCCCGAATGATGTCTGCAGTTGCGTATTAGAAAAAAGCTGATTGAGAACAACTTTGACTATCGCGCCTTTTTTTAATTCGATGACAATGCGGATACCATCACGGTCTGATTCATCATTAGCGTTGGCAATGCCGTCGATCACCTTGTCGCGCATCAAGTGGCCGATTTTTTCCAGCAGCATGGCTTTATTCACGTTGTATGGAATTTCGGTAAAGATAATTTTTTCTTTGCCCTGCTTAGAGGTTTCGACATTGAACTTACCCCGGATCAGGACTTTTCCCCGTCCGGTTTTGAATGCCTCGCGGATTCCCCTGCGGCCAAAAATCACTCCGCCGGTAGGAAAGTCCGGCCCCTGCACAAAATGCATCAGCTCGTCAATTGAAATTTCAGGATTGTCAATGTGGGCGCAAATCGCGTTACAGATTTCAACAAGATTGTGCGGAGCCATATTCGTGGCCATACCAACAGCAATTCCGCTCGATCCGTTGACAAGCAAATTAGGAACCGCCGCAGGCAGCACCACCGGCTCATCAACCGATTCGTCAAAGTTCGGTACAAAATCCACAGTCTCTTTTTTCAAGTCCTGAAGCATCTCATCGCCAATACGAGAAATCTTCGCCTCAGTATAACGCATAGCCGCCGGAGGATCGTTGTCCACGGAGCCAAAATTACCCTGACCGTGAATCAGCGGATAACGCAGCGAGAAATCCTGAGCCAAACGCACCAGCGCGTCATACAGCGAAAGGTCTCCGTGCGGGTGATACTTTCCCATCGCGTCACCAACAATACGAGCGCTCTTCTTTGTCGCCGAACCCGGTCTCAGCCCCAACTCATCCATAGCGTACAGAAGTCGCCTATGCACCGGTTTCAGCCCATCGCGCACATCAGGCAAAGCCCGCGCCACAATGACCGACATCGCGTAATTCAGATAGTCTGTCTTAACTTCATCTTCTATCGCAACCGGTATTACCTTACCAGCGGGAACGGGAACATCAGTAATTTCTGCCATTATAAAAAACCCTTTACTTTATGGATTCGCAACGCCAAATTCGTGAACATTCAGTATACCAAAAAAATTTAAAATGGAAAAGAGCAATTTTTACCTGAGAAGGGGGGACAGTTTCCACGCTGCCACCGGCACACAGAAACATCTATCGTGTCCCCCCTTACGCTCCAGCCGCTGCGCGTCTTGCGCTATCCCCCCGTTGGGG
>QMCE01001013.1_pt1 | contig 15173 bp, 13 predicted proteins | sample 1821851 | NCBI WGS metagenome assembly QMCE01 (sample SAMN09453174, study PRJNA476694) | Termite gut metagenome, whole genome shotgun sequencing project. | isolation source: worker | host: Odontotermes sp. | place: South Africa:Pretoria | collected 2016-01-28 | reverse complement strand
GCCAGTCGAAGAATTGGCGGAAAAGGTTTTGAGCCTTAAAGAATATGCGGATATGCTCAAATTTACGAGCAAAATAGATCGCGAAAATGCTGAAAGATATAAAGCTATCTTAAAATCAATCAGCATCACACTCGAAGCATTTAACAAATAATAAAACACCAACACTATGTCAAATAAAATTCAATTAAAATTAGAGGAGTTGAACAGATTATCTCCAGCTAAAATAGTAGAGAATGAAAAGGTTGAACAAAAATTCATCCAGATGTATAATGCCATTCACGGCACAGGAATCGGGGTCCAAGTATACACAAAAGAAAAATTCAACTTTCAGAAGGTATTACAGGAAAAGCCGGAGCTTTCAGAATGCTCAAAATTATCCCTATTCGGATGCTTTTTAGATATGGCCGTAAACGGACTTTCACTTGACCCTACCGGAAAGCCACATTGCTATCTCATTCCTCGTAATGTAAAAACAGGATATAAAGATGAGAATGGAAGGCCTGTTTATGAAAAAAGGGCAGGATTGAGTGTTACAGGATATGGAGAGCTCGTTATGCGTATGCGTGCCGGACAGATAAAATACGCTGACAATCCTGTTGTGGTATATGAAGGAGACGTGTTTAAGGCTGAACTTATAAGCGGAAAGAAAGTCGTTACCTATTCGGCCACGATTCCCCGTAAATCAACAAATGTTGTCGGTTGTTTTATTCGAATAGTCCGGATAGACGGATCAGAAGACTATCAGTGGATGCTTGAAGGAGACATACAACGTCTTGCCGGCTTTTCGGCAAAAAATAACTCCTATTGGAAGGATGGAAAACTGATCGAAGGCAAAGCAAATGCTTTATACAGCTCTAATTCCGGAGGCATTGATCCCGGATTTCTCGAAAACAAAATGATCAAACATGCTTTCGATGCCTATCCGAAGGTTCGTACCGGAAATTACACCATAATGGAAACCATGGAAGAACCTCGGAATGAAATAGACTATGGAATTGAAGACACTGACGCGGAAGATTTAACGCAAAAACAAACCGGATTTGGTGAAGAAAATACACCTACCATACAATTGCAGACGGAAACAGTCGTATCCGTCACACAAGAAGACGATGACGCAGGATTCTGATATATAATATCAAAAATCAAAATCAAACAATCATGAACAATCTACCAACAATAAACGTAAACGAGTTTACGAACATCATGCAGACAGCCCCGGATGCATTGCAGCGGAATGAATTATCAGTATCAAAATGCAATGAAGCCGGAAGGACATTGATTGATACAATTGAAAGTATTGGTGAAATAAACTCTGATGACCTTGATACGGAAGTATCAAACTACATCAACAAAGTAAAAACTACCCTTAAAAACATGAATGAGCGTCGTAAACCAATTACGCAGCTTCTACAATCTGTATCAAAAACATTCACATCTTTAGAATCTGCTATTGATTTAAAGACAACTGATTCTATCCCTGCTAAACTTCAGGCATTCCGTGATCGGTATGCCGCAAAGAAAATTGAAGAGCAAAAACAACGTGAAAAAGAAGCCCGTAAAGCGCAGGCGCTTGAAAACGAAAAGGCAAGCTATCGTGCCGACTTGATTGTATTGCTTGAAAATGCTTATACGGCATTCGTCAACAAAAGCATCGCTTATCTACAGGGGCTGTATGACCGGACCACACTTGAAAACTACAATGATTTATTTACTTCATTGAAAAATGAAAAAGCAGAATTTTCATGGACCGGCTATGTTGCCGGTGTAAAAGATAATATAGTAACCTACTATATGAATGCAGAAACCCGTACCGCTATAAAAAATGAAGTTGCAGCATTAAAAAAAGTAGAATTTTCTGAAAGATATTCTTACGAGATAGAAAAATTAAAACAATCGTTAATTGACCGGATGCCGTCAAAACGTAAAGCGCTTGAAGAAGAAGCCGAGTTGGCAAAACGAAATGCTGAATTAGCCGCAAAGGTAGAAACTGAAAGAAAGCAGCGTGAACAAGCGGAAGCCGCAAAAATAGAAGCAGAAAGGAAACGCCAAGGAGAGGCTGCAAAAGTAAAGGCCGAATCCGAAAAACAAACAGCTGCCGCACAAGCTGCATTCAATTTCATGAATGAAGCGGCTCCGGATATACAAATAAAAGCAAAAGTAAAAAAAGCAATTAGAGTTCTAAACCCGAAAGGATTCATTGAAATATATCAGATGTGGATCATGAGAGAAGGCTTAAATCTGTCGATGGATGATTTGGAAAAAATTCATAAAAAAATGATCTCATTCTGCGAAAAAGAAGCAAACAAAGACGGAGGAGAATTGATAAAATCTGCATTTATCGAATATGTTGACGATGTAAAAGCAAAATAAGAATGAGTAATCCCGATACATATTACAGCCGGCAGGAGGTAAGTAATTCAGACCTTACCGAATTGAAAAATTTACTTTATCCCCGCGCACAATACGGAGATAAAGAAAAGGCTTTCAGATTTGGATCCCTGTTGGATGTTATGATAACAGAACCGGAACGCGTAAGGTACGACAAGAGGATGATTGATGATGAGGTTTATTCCCGTGAGGACTGGACCCTTGCGGAAGAAATGAAAAAGTCTCTACGACATGAGGCACATCGGGATCCATTCCTAAAATATGTACTTGAAAAAGCTGAAACGCAAAAATCATCAATCAATAAAAAACAGGAATTTGAATATGGAAGTTTCAAATACGCACTTGATACGAGATGCAAATGGGATTGGTGGCTTCCGGACATGAGATTCGGAGGAGACTTGAAAAGTACGTCAGCCGAAACACAAAAACAATTCATTGAATGTGTAGAGTTTTTCGATTGGGATCGCTCACGTGCCTGGTACATGGATATCGAAGAAAGTAATCAAGACTTTATATATGCCATTTCCAAAAAAAACTGTAAGGTGTTTAAACTAATGATTAAACGTGACAGTGATATCTACCGGAGAGGTAAAGAAAAGTATGAAGAACTTGCATTCAAATGGTGGCAATTATTTGTATAACGAAAAATAATAATCAATAATGAACCTTGACATCACCCCGTCAAACCTGATATTGAAGGAACTAACCGATATTGATTCATTTCTAAATATCACTTGTAGTGAACAGATAGAGGAAGTTGCAGCAAGAGGAAACGATTTGGCCGTTCATATTGCCCGATCCGGCAAACTACTTGCTGACGCCAAACATCACCTCAATGTAAAAATGAAGTCAGATGTTTTTGAAACGCTTAAAAGCACAGCAAAACAAGCCGGAGCAACATCAAAAGCGATCAATAAGATCATAGATAGTTTATGCGCAGATGAGCAATATCTTGTTGATTGGGCGGAAAGGATAAACAGATCAGCCACACATCAGTTAGACTGGTTACGAAGCCTTTTAAGCAAGGCTAAAGAAGAAATGAGACTTACACCAATGTATAACAATCAAAAAATTTAAGAAATGGAAGAAAATGTAAAAGAACAGCCTGTATATAAAATAGGCAAAGTGAAAATTAAAGGAGAACAGTTAACCGTTGATTTTGTTGAAGATTTTGTAAACGCAAACTACCACAATGAAGTGACAAAAAGTTGTCAGCAGATTGTTCATAGCGATTTTAAATACGCCATCGGTTTATTAAAACCACATGTTGTTGCAATATGTGAAATGCCGGAATCCAAACATATAAATGTCGCTGATCCGAGCAATGAAGACCTAAACGAAAGATTAAAGAATTATGTTGTGACCGGTTACTCAAAAGGCGGTAACGGAGAATCGGCAGGTGTAACAATTATAGCCCAAAAATTATTGAGCACAGGAAAAGTGTTGAATCTGACAGTCCCATTTATGCAATTTGCAGACGAATCCGGAGAAGGATATCCATACGGTTCGGAATTGGAAGAGGTAATTTCCCGTCTGGACTATGAAGTGGATGCGTATCTTTTTGAGGAAAAATGGGGTATTAAACAGGAAACTTTTGATTTCGATACTCCGGTTGAATCGGATATAACCGGCACCGAAGAATCGGAACCCCAAAAACGCAAACGCAAAAAGAAAGAAGATATTGATGAAGAACACCGTATACCCGCATAACAATAGCCATGTTGATCACTACACAACAAACACAATACGGATCGGTATATGCCGTTAAATTCGACCGTTTCCGCCGGACAGTAATAGAGAGGCTCAAAACTTCCGTTACTGCCCGCGGTAGGCGGTATGATCCAAAAACCGGAACGTGGCTAATTCCGGCAACTGCCGAATCAAAGGCGCAACTGGATCAATTTTCCTATTACGTGAAACACTTTGAGCCGGTTCACTGGGGAAGTATCACGCAGCCACAAGAACAATCTGACGCCGTATATCCTATTCCGGAAATGCCAACTCTCGAAGTTGATCACAGACTAAAGATAAACCCTTATCCATACCAGATGCAAGGTATTGCCCGCGGATTGCAATTAAAGCGGTTTATCAATGGAGATGATATGGGCCTTGGAAAAACATTGCAAAGCATAGCAACTATAAACCTTGCAGATGCATTCCCTTGTCTTGTTATTTGCCCGAATGTGGTAAAAATCAACTGGCAACGTGAATGGGCAAAGTTTACAAATAAAAAAGCAATGGTTTTAACGGATTCCGTTCGTGATAGCTGGCCATTTTTCTGGCAAACCGGGATGAATCAGGTATTCATTGCTAACTACGAAAGTCTGAAAAAATATTTTGTTCTCCGGATAAATAAAGCTGAAAAATGGACACTGAAAGATGTTATATTCCGTGAAACGATAAAAATGTTTAAGTCTGTTATCATAGACGAATCACATAAGGTCAAATCAACATCTACCCAACAATCAAAGTTTTGCAAAGGTATTGCCTCCGGTAAAGAATATATAATCCTGCTTACCGGTACTCCGGTTGTAAATAAACCCAAAGATCTGGTCTGTCAATTGGGTATAATGGACCGGACGAGTGATATGGGAGGTTGGAAATACTTTATTTCCCGGTACTGTTCCGGCCCTAATGAGGCAAGTAACCTGAAAGAATTAAACTATCAACTTTGGAATAATTGTTTTTTCAGGAGAGAAAAAAAAGAGGTATTATCAGAACTTCCGGAAATGACACGGCAGATATTAACCGTCGATATTGATAACCGGAAAGAATATGATGATGCGGAACGTGACCTTGTTATGTATTTGAAAAAATATAAAGAAGCAGATGATGAAAAAATACAGAAATCACTGAAAGGTGAAGTGATGGTCAGAATAGGTATACTACGGGACGTTGCGGCAAGAGGCAAGCTGAAATACGCAGTTGAATTTGTAAAGGATTTTTTGGAAAATGACAAGAAGATTGTAATATTTTGTAATCTACACGATATTGTTGACAGGCTATTATCAATATTTCCAAAAGCCGTATGCATAACCGGCCGGCAGAATATGCCGGAAAAGCAGGCATCAATAGATTCTTTCGTGAATAATCCAACCATTAAGATTGTGATATGTTCTATCAAAGCAGCCGGAGCCAGTGTTGATGGATTACAGAAAGCCTGTAATGATGTTTTATTTATTGAGGAACCGTGGACAGCAGCAGACCGGGATCAGGCTGAAAGCCGCGTACACCGGAACGGACTAAAGGACGGTGCTACGATGTATCATATGTTCGGAAAGAAAACGATTGACCAGAAAATGTGGCGTATAATCGAAGAAAAAGCGGCCATATCAAATGCTGTTATGGGTGCGGAAGATCATGTTCAGACAAATATTGTTGATTTGATGGCAAACTTATTTAATCAGGAAGGAGATGATGAATCATGAAAACATATGATGAATTCCTGAAGTCTAAAATAAAGATAGCTCAAAATGCCGGATTTGAAATCAATATAGAGAATATGAATCCGAACTTGAAGCCACATAACAAACTGATGGTAAAATGGCTTGTTGAAGGCGGAAAACGCGCCTGTTTTGCGTCATTTGGTTTACACAAGACCGTTACACAACTTGAAGCGGTAAGGCTGACATTAAATAAAATTGGCCATGGCAGCGGATTGATCGTTTGTCCTTTAAGTGTTCGTCAGGAATTCGTTGAAGATTCGAAGAATATACTAAAGTGGAATAACACTCCTAAATTTATCCGGCGCGCGGAAGAAATGTCAGGAGATGGAATATATCTTACCAATTACGAAAGCATCCGTGACGGCAAACTGGATCCTCACATATTTGGGGTTGCAAGTCTGGACGAGGCATCTGTATTACGTGGTCTCGGAGGTTCAAAAACCTTCCGGGAATTTATGAGGCTGTTTACCGGTGATGCCGGTCCTATGCAATGCCGGAGAGGATCCGAAAATATCAAATACCGTTTTGTTGCCACGGCCACTCCATCACCGAATGAGTATATTGAGCTATTGGCGTATGCTGATTTTCTCGGAGTGATGGATGTATCACAGGCAAAAACACGCTTTTTCAAACGTGATTCCACAAAAGCTGATCATCTTACATTACACGAACACAAAGAGGAAGAGTTTTGGTTGTGGGTTTCATCCTGGGCCTTATTCGTAAATAAGCCATCCGATATCACCAATAACGAAGCCGATGATGAAGGATATATCCTCCCGGAACTGGATTTGAGATGGCATGAAATACCGGCTGATCACACAACTGCCAAAATGGACAGGAACGGACAATATGTGATGTTTAAATGTGAAGCACTTGGACTACAACAATCAGCCGATGAAAAGCGGGAAAGTTTACAGGCCCGGATAAATAAAATGCTTTATCTCCGTTCCGAAAGTCCGGAAGCACACCGGATCATAAGGCACGATCTGGAAGCGGAACGTCATGCGATCGAAAAAGCGGTGCCTGGTGTAAAATCAATATTTGGCTCCCAGGATTATGAAGAACGTGAAAAAAGAATACTTGATTTTTCATACGGTAGAATTCAGGAGCTTGCGGCAAAACCCGTAATTGCAGGAAGCGGGTGTAATTTTCAAAGGTACTGTAACTGGGCAATCTATTTAGGTATCGGTTACAAATTCAACGATTTCATTCAATCTATTCACCGGTTGCAGCGGTTCCTACAGGCAAATGTTGTAAGAATAGACCTTATATACACTGAAATAGAAAGGAATATCCGCAGGGTTTTGGAAAGAAAATGGGATAATCATAAAAAAATGATAGATAAAATGACAGAAATCATAAAGAAATACGGCCTTTCACATCAAGAAATGGCGCAACATCTGACACGTAAAATAGGAGTTGATAGAATAGAAATATCAGGTAAAAATTTCATGCTTGCAAACAACGACAATGTGCCTGAGTTGGCCAATATAAAAAGATATCCGGATAACTCGGTAGGATTGATTCATGCATCCGTTCCCTTTTCCACACAATATGAATATTCACCTAACTATTCCGATTTCGGACATTCTGAAAGTAATGAAGAATTCTTTCAGCAGATGGATTATTTAACTCCGAATTGTTATAGAGTACTACAACCCGGAAGATTAGCCGTAATACACGTAAAAGACAGGATTATTCCAATGGGATTATCCGGAATGGGATGTCAGGAAGTATATCCTTTTCATCTTGACTGTATAATACACTATAAAAAACATGGATTCGCTTATTTAGGTATGAAAACAATCGTTACCGACGTTGTACGTGAAAACAACCAGACATACCGGTTAGGCTGGTCTGAACAATGTAAGGACGGGACAAAAATGGGTGTAGGCATGCCGGAATATCTTCTTTATTTCAGGAAGCCACAAACCGACCGGACGAATGCATATGCAGACATACCGGTTTTCAAAACAAAGAAAGACTGGAATAAAGAAAACAGGGAATGGATAAACGAAACCGGATACTCCCGGGCACGTTGGCAATTCGATGCAGCCGGTTTTACGAGAAGCAGCGGCAACCGGCCATTAACACCCGGAGAACTCGCATTTTTATCAAACGCCGAAGCAAAAGAAATATTCCAGTGGTTCAAAAACTATTCATTGAATGAAATATTCGATTTCGAATATGTTGTAAAAGTTGCCGAAACTCTTGAAATGAAAGGTAAGCTACCTTCCGGGTTTATGCTACTACAACCACAGAGCTGGAGTGATGAGGTATGGACTGATGTAACGCGAATGTTGACTCTCAATAGTACTCAATGGAGTAAGGGGAAAGAAATGCATTTATGTCCCTTACAATTCGATATCGCCGATCGGGTAATTGAACAAATGAGTAATCCGGGAGATATTGTACTGGATCCGTTCGGAGGACTTATGACAGTTCCTTATCGTGCCATATTAAAAGGTAGGATTGGAATAGGTATAGAACTTAATCCGCAATACTTCTTCGATGGTGTAACTTATTGTAAGGCCGCTGAGCAAAACGTATCTATGCCATCACTATTTGATATAGCATAAATAATCATAATCAATAACAATTAAACATCATGGCACAATTCACAATTTCAAAAAACGAACTTTTAAAACAGATGAAACTGGCCGGTAGGATTATTACATCAAAACCGGTACATCCTATCATGTCATCTTTTCTTTTCCAGGTAAAAGATGGTAAGCTACATATATCAGCAGTTGACATTTTAGGACGGGTAAATATGTATTCCGAATGTATATCTGGTGATGATATATGCATTTGCATAGAATCTTCTATGATAATGAATGCCTTAAAAGAGCTCCCGGAACAACCGGTAACGGTTGAAATAAACGGGAATACATTAGGGGTTACAGTCAGGTATAACGGTGGTAAATTTGAAATGGTTGGCCAGAGTCCGGAACTATTTCCGGAACCGAAAGTGATAATAGAAGCTGAAACATTTGAAATGCCACTATCAAAATTTATTGAAGGGATAAATTCTGTTCTTTTTTGTGCTGCAAATGATGAATTTCGTCCATCCATGAATGGCGTATTTGTTGAGGTTACGGATGAAGGAATAAACTTTGTTGCTACCGATAGTTCCCGTATGGGAATCTTTGAATATGCAATTACGGGTATTCCAAGACTATCATTTATCCTCCCGATAAAAACTGCAACAATTTTGAAATCTATCCTTACACATGATGAAAGCAACCTATTGATAAGTTTGAGTAGTAATAATGTATCATTCAAAATAGATGATATAGAAATCATATCAGTTCTCCAGGAAGGCCGGTTCCCGAATTATCGTGCTGTCATACCGGTAGACAACCATATAAATGCAACCATTAACACAACTTCGTTAAAAGCTACCACATCCCGCGTGGGTATATTTGCAAATCAATCCAGCAATCTTATTGTGTTTGATTTTAAAGCTTCCTCAATTGAAGCGATCGCAAAAGATATTGATTATAGTGTTAGTGCAAACGAAAAACTAAACAGTATCGCGTACTCCGGAGCAGATATAAGTATAGGATTTAAGAGTACACATGTAAATGAGATTCTATCCCATATAACATGTGAAAATTGTATGTTCTCTATGTCCGAGCCGAATAAGTCTGTACTCATTAAACCGGAAGATGTTTCTGAAGGTTGTAAAATAACCTATTTGCAAATGCCGATGACGGTTAATTGATTCATTGATATGAAAAATGGTTATTTGACAATTACAGATCAGTTTTGCGGTGCCGGTGGTTCATCACAGGGAGCCCGGAGGATTTCACGTAAAATGGGTGGAGGTTTAGAAGTAAAGCTTGCCATGAATCATTGGAGGCTTGCGGTTGAAACGCATAATACAAACTTCCCGGAAGCTGATCACGATTGCGCCGACATTCAGGCAGTCGATCCGCGCCGGTATCAAAGTACGGATATTCTTATTACGTCCCCGGAGTGCACAAATCACTCACTTGCAAAAGGAGTGAAGAGAAAATACCAGCAGACAAAAACGCTTTTTGGCGATCTGACAATAGACCCGGCCGCAGAACGATCACGCGCAACGATGTGGGATGTTCCGCGATTTGCAGAAGTTCATAATTACAATCTGATTATTGTTGAAAATGTTGTAGAAGCGCGTCAATGGGTTATGTGGGATGCCTGGCTTCATGCTATGCATAATCTTGGATATCTCCACAAGTGTGTTTATATTAACTCTATGCACGCCTTACCTACTCCACAAAGCAGGGATAGGATGTATGTTGTATTCTGGAAAAAAGGGAATAAAGCTCCGAATCTTGAATTTTGTCCGAAAGCATATTGTCAATGCTGTGGCATTGAAGTGGAATCTGTTCAGTCGTGGAAAAACGCGAACAAGAAGTTCGGCAAATACCGTCAGCAATACATTTACAGGTGTCCTCGCTGTACGGGTGAAGTGGAGCCATATTATTACTCCGCTTTCAATGTAATTGACTGGTCTAAGCCGGGACAGCGTATTGGGGACAGAAAGAATGCTCTAAAGCCAAACACGATAAAGCGTATACAGTACGGAATGGAACGATGTAAAGATTCAAGTTTTGTTATTTATACTGATAATGCAAGTGTATTAAACAGGGCATCCGGGATAACCTATCCGGTGTACACACAGACAACCCGCCAAATTGCTGCTTTGATAACGAAAGGTTCTTACGGTGGTGATATTGTTCCAGTTTCATCCCCGAATTACACCATGACTACGCAGCATAATTTCGGAGTAGTAGGAGTATCTATGATGATCGACGAACATAATAAAAACGGAAAGTGTCGGCCATTAAACGAACACGTTTCTACTATACTATCCGGTGGTAATCATCACGGATTTGTCGGACTTCCGGTTATGATTAAAAATTACGGCGGCGGTTTTAATCCTAAGTATTCACCAATTACGGCAGATAAGGAATTAGGGACAATGACTACTGTTGATTCTCATGGAGTATTAGGTATTCCTTTTATTGTAGAGAACCGTGGACAATCAAATGTGCGCTCAATCAATAATGCGTTAAGTGCTCAAACATCTATGATAACACATGGGCTTGTTTCGTCAGAATCAATTAATGCATTTCTGGCTTATTATTATGGAAATAATCAAGCATCCGGAATGTTTGATCCGGTTGGCACAATTCCGACAAAAGATCGTGTTGCACTGGTGTTATCATCGCCGAAAAACATTGACATAAACGATTGCACCTATCGCATGTTGTTTCCACACGAAATTCAAGCCGCAATGGCTTTTGATGATGACTATATAGTATGTGGGAATGGAAAAGATAAGGTAAAACAGTTGGGTAATGCTGTTACTCCTCCGGTAATGGAATGGTTATTAGAAAGAGGAATTGAAACTTTTAATTAACAATAATTATGGCAAGACCTAACAAAATAGGAGTAGAATATTTCCCTTTCGATGTTGATTTTTTCAATGACGAAAAAATAGGTGCTATCTCCGGTGAGTTTGGAATAAAAGGTGAATTGGCATGTATAAAGCTGCTTTGTGCGATATACCGACAAGGATATTTCATACTGTGGAGTGAAATGCTACAAATGAAGCTAATAAAAGAACTTCCCGGTGTTTCGGCAACCCTACTGAATGAAATTGTGTCCCGCTTAATCCGATGGAACTTCTTTGACAAAGATCTGTTTGATAAAAGCGGCATATTAACGAGCAAAGGAATTCAGCGTAGATATTTTGAAATAACAAAAAGACGCGAAAAAAATAGTGTAGATCTTCCCTATTTATTGGTTTCTGTTAACAATAACCCAGTTTCTGCATACAGAAACACCATTTCAGATGACATTAATGTATGCAATAACTCACAAAGTAAAGCAAAAGAAAGTAAAGTAAACAAAAAAGAAAAACTATCTAAAGATAGTAAAAAGAAAGGAGGTGATGTGCAGCTGGGGATTGAGATTGAGGCAAAAAAGGCCGAACAGGCGAATAAACTTGCCGCAGCTAAAGCTGCTACTAAAAAACGAAAAGAAGAATTTTATAAATCTTTGATTCCTTATGTCGAAAGATATGGACCGGAAATGATACGTAGCTTCTTTGACTACTGGTCAGAAATGACCAAATCAGAAACTAAGATGAAATTTGAATTAAACGAGACCTGGGAAGTAGCCAAAAGGCTCGCTACCTGGAATAGAAATAATTTAAAAGATGAACAAAAAAGAATCAATTCAGATAATGGCAACAATCGATCAAACAAAGGGTGTATTGCCACCCGAACTAATTCCAAAGACGCCAGAACAAGTCTTGAACATCTTGGGAATTTGTGCGATGCCATATTACAACAGCCTTCACCCGATGAAACTTGAAGATATAGCCAAATCCCCTTCGTGCTCTATTTCGGTAATGCGCAAAGAATTTGGGCTGATGAAAGTACAGGCCTTTGTCGGAAAGATGATAATTGACGTGGCAATGTTTTTCAACGTCGGAAAAATGATCAATGAGATTCAGGTTGCAAGTGTGGCAAATCTGATAATTGAAGAATATTACTACCTAAAACCGGATGATTTCAAACTTTGCTTCAATCGTGCAAAGAAAGGGAAATACGGAAAAATTTATGACCGGATTGATGGACAGATAATATTTGATTGGTTGAATACATACGTCGAAGAAAGGATAATGTTTTTCGAGGATAAAGGAAATCTTAATCATGATAAACATAAGCATGGTAAAGATATAAATAACACTATTGATGAATTATATACAACATGTCCGGAGCATTTAAACATTTTTAAAAAGATAAAAAAATGAAAATAGGATTGATCGACGTTGACGGACATAACTTTCCGAATCTTGCTCTGATGAAACTATCTTCATATCATAAAGAGAAAGGGGATTCAGTTGAATGGTACAATGGCTTAGAGTACTATGACAAGGTATATATGAGTAAAATATTTACATTTTCTCCGGATGAAAAACGGGTAATACAAGCAAAAAATGTCATACGTGGAGGTACCGGATATGATATACAAAAAAAATTACCATACCACATAGAAAATGTTGATCCGGACTACTCTATATATCCTATGCATCAGTATAGTATTATGTTTTTTTCGCGCGGATGTATCAAGAAGTGCCCTTTTTGCCTTGTTTGGGATAAGGAGGGAAAAATAAACAGTGTAGGTATTACGGGCTTGAATCCGGACGGCAAACACATAGAAGTATTAGATAATAATTTCTTTGCGAATCCATTATGGCGTGATGCTGTTATGTTTCTGAATAAAACTAAGCAGTATGTTAATCTGCATGGTGTTGATATTCGTATAATGAATGAAGAAAAAGCCCATGCGCTTAATTCAATGAAATTAAAAGGAAGTTCTATTCATATTGCATGGGATAATCCGAAAGATGATATTATTCCTAATCTAAAACAAATGCTCAAATATGTTAAGAGGTATAAGATAATGTGTTATGTTTTGATCGGTTACTGGAGTACACCTGAGCAGGATTATGAACGAATAATGAAGTTGTCAGAATTAGGTGTTGACCCATTTGTTCAGCCCTATCGGGATTATCATAACAAACGAATCCCAACACAATATGAAAAAGATTTTGCGTCTTGGGTAAACAAAAAAGAAAGGTTTAAATCGTTTTCTTTTAAAGACTTTGAGCCACGAAAAGGATTTAAATGTGGAATATATTTAAAAAATAAAATACAATTTAATCATGAAAGAGTTTAAAGGAAAAGCGATTTATAACCCAAGCGGGAAAGCCGGCGAGTACAGTTATTGGGCCTGTAATTTCTACAATGGATGTAGTAATGATTGTGATTATTGCTATTGCAAGCGTGGTGTGATGTCTTCAAATTGGAGTACCACTCCAACTCTCAAAAAGAAATTTAGGGATGAATCACGCGCCCTTGAAGTCTTTGAAAAGGAATTGAAAGCTAATTTGCCGGAGCTGCAAAAACACGGCTTATTTTTCAGCTTTACAACCGACCCTTTATTGGCGGAATGTTCGGACTTGACTTGGAGTGCCGTAATGATGGCAATGAAAAATGATGTTCCGGTAAAATTATTGACAAAAGTAGTTGGGGTTTGGGTGAACCAAATAATCGAAAATATGCACCAATCTTGGAGAAATTTAATCGCATTTGGTTTTACCCTTACCGGGTGTGATGAAAAAGAACCCAACGCAAGCACCAATATTGAAAGAATTAAGGCAATGAGAATTTTACACCTTGCGGGTTTCAAAACGTGGGCAAGCATTGAACCTATTCTTGATTTAAGTAAATCTCTTGATTGCATAGCAAAGACAATTATATGCTGCGACCTTTATAAAATAGGATTAATGAGCGGAAAAAAGTATGATGAAAACGCTATTCACAGGTTTATACAGTCTGTTAATTTGATTGTTGATTACAAGGGCTATGGTAATAAGATATACTTTAAAGATGGCCTACTTGAACAGGCAGGAATCAGCCGTTCGGAATTGCCGAACAACTGTGTAAGCCGGGATTATAATATGTTTGATAAAATTTAATTTATAAAAGAATGGAGTTGGGTAGAAAAATAGATAGCGCCATAAAGCTTCTAAAGTCGATAAGGACTGATGAAATAGAACTTTGTTATTCTGGCGGAAAAGATAGTGACGTAATTCTTGAACTCGCCAAAATGGCTGACATTCCATTTCGCGCAATATACAAAAAAACAACAATTGATCCACCGGGAACTATCGCCCATTGTCGCATTAATGGAGTTGAAATTCACGAACCGAAACTTCGTTTTTTTGATTTAATAAAGCAACGCGGTTTCCCTACGATGAGATGTCGATTTTGCTGTGACGAATTAAAAGAGTATAAAATACTTGATAATTCCATACAGGGAATTAGAAGATGCGAAAGTGAAGCGAGAAAGAAAAGGTATAAAGAGCCTGTTATATGCCGCATGTATGGAGATAACAAGAATAATAAGGTTAATGTATATCTTCCTATATTGTATTGGTCTGATCAGGATATAGTTGATTTTGTAAAAATGCAGAAAATTCAATTGCACGGAAGTTATTACGTGAATGGCGTTTTTGATGTTAGTAAACGTCTTGGATGTATTGGATGTCCATTAGCATCTGATAGAGGTCTTTCTGATTTTAAGGATCATCCGCGCCTTGTTAGGCTGTGGATAGATGCGGCTAAAATATGGTGGGATAAGCCGCGTAAAAAAAATATACGAAGTAAAGAAAAATTCAATGATGTGTACGAATTGTTTGTTCACAACATATTTTTTAAAACGTATGAGGATTTTTTTTTAGCACGTAATGGACTTTTTGGGAGAATTGAT
>QMCE01001788.1_pt1 | contig 15177 bp, 16 predicted proteins | sample 1821851 | NCBI WGS metagenome assembly QMCE01 (sample SAMN09453174, study PRJNA476694) | Termite gut metagenome, whole genome shotgun sequencing project. | isolation source: worker | host: Odontotermes sp. | place: South Africa:Pretoria | collected 2016-01-28 | reverse complement strand
TTCACACCCAAATCGTCGAAGATCTGCTTTTCGGTGGAGCGGTCCACGTTGTTCATAATCTCGGCCACATAGGGCACGCCGCCCAGTTCCATCAAATCGATGGACACGATGTTGCCGAACTTCTTTTCCAGCGTGGATTCCACCACGTTGATAACGTCCGGGGAGGCGCGGTCCAAATTGGCAATGCGCTCCACCACGTCCAGCCGCACGTCCGAGGGCAGCTCGCCGATAATTTGGCTGGCCTGGTCGGCCCGGGCGTAGGACAAAATAAGCGCAATGGTTTGGGGGTGTTCGTTTTGCAAAATAGAAAGCAGGTTTTTATAGTCCGCCTTGCGGATAAAGTCGAAGGCTTTGGTGCGCAGGCTTTTGGATACGCGCTCCATCAGGCTGGCGGCCTGCTGGGGGCCAAAGGCTTTTTCCAGCACGTCGCGGGCATAGTCCACCCCGCCCTCGGAAATCACCTTCTGCGTAACGCACAGGCTGTAAAAATCGTCGATGATTTCCTTCAGGTCGTCCGGCGGCAGGGCGTCCATGCGGGCCACTTCAAGCGACAGCTGCTCTATTTCTTCCTCGCGCAGGAACTTGTAAACCTCGGCGGCCTCGGCCGCCCCCAGCGAGACGATGACAGCGGCCGCGCGGCTTTTGCTGGTCAGCTTCTTTTGTTGGCTGGGTGGCATTCACTCACCCTCCTTCATCTTTCAGCCAGTTGCGCAGCAGGTTGGCGGTAATCTCGGGGTTGTCGCGGGCAAAGTCGCGCACCTCGTTGGTAATGGCGTTTGCGCTTTCGCCCTCCATCGCGGCGTTTTTCAGTTGCTTTTTGCGCTCCTCAATCTCCTGCTGAATGCGCTCGGCTTCCGCCATTTCGGCCTCGGCTTCGGCCGCCGCCAGGGCCAGCTTCTTCTTTTTGCTGCGGCCGCGCAAAATCAGCAGCAATATTAAAACTAACAACAGGGCAACCAGCACCGCCGCCGCAATGTAAATGTACAGCCACGGTATGCCGAACAAACCGTCCACCGGCGGCGGCACGTCCGGGCCGGGCTCGGCGGGTATGTTCACGCCGGTCACGTTCACATTTTCCACGTCCAGGCCTGTGGCCATGGCCACCGCCTGCCGCATGGCTTGCAGGGTGTTGTTTTCCAGCGCGCCGGCAACCATCACGGCAATGGTTGCCCGGCCAACGGTGGGGCCGTCCTTCGTAATCTGCTCCAGGGTATAATCCAGCGCCCAATCGCGAAAATAATGCACATCCACTATTTCCGGCACGTCGTCGCCGTTCAAATCCACATATTGGGGCACGTCGGTGTTGTCGGTTTCGCCCACCACGCCCAGGGCATAGTCCTCGGGGTTCATGATGGCATCCATCTCTTCCTCGTCTAAAAGGCCGCCGGGCAGCCCCGCCGAGGGGAAATAGTGTTTTACTTCCCGCACCACGGCGTCAAAATCCAGCGTTACGGTGGCATTGATACGGCTTTGTGACAGCGTGTCCGGGTATTGCAGGGAAATGGTGTCGCGCGCTTTTTCCTCCAAATCCTCTTCCACCGCGCGGGAGAGTTCCATCCTGTCTAAAAAGGTGTTGGCGGCGGTGTTGGCAAAGTCATACTCTTCGCCCCCGGCAGCCAGCGCCACGCCGTTCTCGTCAATAACCGTCACGTCAATGGGGTCTATGCCCACCGAGGAACCGATGAGGTGCCGGATGCCGTTGACCTGGTCCTGCTGCAGCACATAGCCGGGCAGCATGGTAACGGCGGCGCTGCCGCTGGGTTTTTCGCGCTCCCTGTCCCAAACACGGTTGTTGTCCGGCGCAATATTCAGCGACACAATGGCGTTGGAAACACCGGTAAAGCTGCGGATAGTGTCTTGCAGGCGGTTTTGCCACTGGTTTTTCTGGGCCTCGCGCTGCTGGGTTTCGGTGGCGGTAATGCCGCTGGCCTGCTGCAAAATGCTGTAGTCCGGCGTGTTGGCGGGAATGCCCTGCAGGGCCAGTTGGCCCATGGCCTGGGTCTCACTGCGGCGGGGCACCCGCAAATTTCCGTTTTCCACGCGGGCTGGGATATTCGCCGTTTGCAGCACGCCCAAAGCGCGGGTCACTTCATCCTGCGGCATGCCGGGGTACAAGTCCATATAGGTGCCGGCGCTTGCGTTTAAAAATACAACGAAACCCAACGCAAGCGCGATGAGTCCGATTCCAATCCATATGATAAGGCGTTTCCGCTTTTGTTCCTGGGCTTTCCAGGCGTCGAGAACCCGTGTGAATGCTGCCCGGATCTGCTCGCCCGCGCGGGCTACTCTCTCGTTCATGCCGTCCTTCCCGGGGTGTATGCACACACCCTAAATAATGGCGTCCCTGCCATAATTTTATGATGCAAAACTGCTAAATCTGCATGCGCATCAGCTCGGAGTACGCGCGCACCACACTGCTGGCAATGCCAGAGGCATAGCTGATGGCGGTGCTGCTTCTCAGTGCGTCTATGGCGCCGGTGTGCAAATCGTCGCTGCCGCCCACGGCCAGGTTGTACAGGCTGGCTTTGGATTGCTCGCCCGTGGCGGTGATGTCCTCCATGGCGCCCTTCAGCAAATCGGCAAAGGGCATGCCCTCCAGCGCGTTTGGCTTTGCGGCGGCGTCCTTGCCGCCAATGCTGGCCACCGGCGGCAGGCTGCTAAGCGGCACAATAAAATTGCTCATGTTAAAACCCTCCGGCATCTGTTAAAAAAACACCAAACTTTGGCCAAGAACCGGGAAAACGGCAGCGGGGCTGCCGTCCTCCTTGCATTATCGGGTAATCTCGGCGGCCTTCATGGCCATGGTTTTAATAATATTCACCACTGTGATGTTGGTTTCGTAGCTGCGGGTGGCCGCCATCAAGTCCACGTTTTCCTCGGCGCGGTCCACATTTGGCATCAGCACATAGCCGTCCTCGTCCGCGTCGGGGTGGGTGGGGTTGTACACCGGCACAAAATCGCTGGGGTCTTCAAACACCTGCGCCACCCGCACGCCCCCGCCAACGTCGGCCGCGTCCTTCACACGGCGCAAGGCTCTGTTTACGCCGGCACTGCCGCCGCCCGCCGTTTGCAGCCGCAGGCGGTAGGCTTCCCGCTCCAGCGTAGTGCGGAAATTCGTCGCCCGCTCTTCAAACACCGTCAGGCGGCGGCGATAGGGCCCGCCCTCGCCGCCCTCGGTGCGCGTGGTATCCATGTTGGCAAGGTTATGCGCAATGGTGTCCATGCGGAAACGCTCTGCCGTAAGCGCAGAGGTTGCAATATCCAGCGTGTTTAAAAAAGACATTGTCCCTACCCTCTCATGTTTTGTACCACGGTGCTGATGTTCCGGTAGTGGCCGCCCACACGGTCCAGCAAATAGCTGTACTGGGCGTAGGTTTTCCACAGCTCGGCCTGCTCGCGCTCCAGCGAAACGTTGTTGCCGTCCAGGCGCACACCGGTGGTTTCGTTTGTTGTAATGCGCGCCTGCCAGCCGTCCACGTCGCGGGTAATGCCGCCCTTGCCAACGGGCTGCCCCTCTTTGTTCTGTATCTCTATGTTGGCGTTGCGCAGCGCCTGTTCAAACGTAACGTCCGAGGCTTTAAAACCCGGGGTGTCCACGTTGGCCAGGTTGTTGGAGATAACCTGCGTCTTTATCCACAGCGCGTCCAGGCTCGACTGCGCGGTCAAGGTATATTTTGTATCAAACAACATCGGACAATACACCTCCTTTGCGCAAACTGCACCTTTGAATTATCATATCATCCATCATTTAAAAGTGCAATACCCAAGCTCGCTTTATTTTGTTAAATTTATGCGCGCTATTTGCTTTACACAGATATGGTTTGCTATTTTTTTCATAGTAATTTATATGGACATATGAATATCTTGATGTCCATGCGCTGGTCAAGACAGGAAGAACCCCCCGCGCAGGCGGCGCGGAGGGTTCCAAGCGGCAGGAAAACCTGCACATTGTAGCATTTGTTAAAAGGAGGGAGCGGTTGCCTATACCATGCTGCCAATGGACTGGCTGGTGCGGCTTACGCGGTTAATTTTATCGCATTGGCTGAAGGTGTCGCGCAAATCCTGCAACATGGGGCGAATCTCGTCCAGCAGCTTCGCGTCCTTCTTCACGCTGGCCATCACCATTTGGTTGTCGAAGAACTCGTACAGCTTCGAGAGGTTGGCCGAAACACCGTACCGATGATCCAGAATGCCGCGCAGGTAGCGGACGATTTTCTCCGCCTTTGTAAGCGCCTTGTCCATTTCTTCCATGTGCCCGGCGCGGATAGCGGCCTTGGCAATGTCAATTTGTTTAATGGCGCCGTCGTACAGCATAATCAGGCTCTCGCCCTGGGTCATGGTGGTAACCATTTGCTGCTGGTATTTCTGGTACGGATTCATGTTGCCCCCTCGTTTCGTTAAATGCTTGTGGGATGATTACGCGAACTGCTGGCTGAGCCAGGAGCTTTGGGTATTCATTTGCTGAATCATCTGCTCCATGGCGTTGAACTGCCGCCAGTAGTTGCTGTACTCGCTGGCATAACGGTCTTCCAGTGTCAGCATCTGGCTATCCAGTTCTTTAATCTGCTTGTAGATACTGGAGGTGGTATCCAGAACATTGCTGCCGGCCACCTGGGCAAGATAACCCGGGCTGGCAAAGCTGCTTTTGGCCGCATTGGTAATGGCTTTGTTCACCAGTTCCATAATGCCGCCTTCGCCGGCGAATAGCTGCCGCACCGCTTCGGGGTTGGCCTCAATGGCCGCGCGCAAATCGTCCAGGCTTTCAGGGTTGAAGTTGCCGTCATTGGCATAGAAGCTGGTGCTGATGCCCAAATCGTAAAGGGCGATGCTGCTGCCCTCGGGCTTTGTGTTCATCGCGCTGCGCAGGCTGGAAAGCACGCGCTCCAAAAGCGGGTCGTTGCGCAAAAGGCCCTCTTTGCTCTTCTCCTCCCACAACTCAATCTCGCGGTCGCTCATCTCCTCTTTTTGCTTGGCGGTAAGCGGCGGATAGTCCTTGTAGGTGGCGTCGGCTTTGTACAGGTCATTGATGAAATCAATCGTCTCGTTGTACAGCTTCAGGAACTCGTTGATCCCCTCCACAATTTTTTCAGTATCGCGCGAGACAGTCACCTTCGTGCCGGCCTGCAGGCTGGTAACAATGCCGGTGTCCGGGTCGGTCTCGGTGGGGGTAATGTCGTTCAGCGTATAGGTGAGGCCCTCCACCGTAAAGGTGTTGGAGGCGCGCTCCATCTGCGAGCCGTTGATGCTGAAGATGGCGTTCTGGCCCTCGTCGGTCTCCTTCAAAAGGTCGTCTGTGCCCAGGGCTACAAACCCGGCTTCGCCCGCGTGGGCGGCGTTGTAGGCCGCCACGTCAAAAGTTTTGTTGATGGCGATGCTGTCGTCGCCGAACAGCTTCTCCAAATTGGCGCTTGCGGGGCTGTCGCCGGTGATGGTAATCTCCATGGGAATGTCAACGCCCATCAGGCGGAAGGCGCCCGTATTGTCGTCGAATTCCACCGTAGGGGCGTTGCCGTTGGCGTCTACCTCGCCGGTGCCGGCAATCTTCGTGTTCAGCGCAATTGCCACTTCGTCCAGGGTCATGTCGTTCAGCGTTTTCATATTGGGCGTTCCGGGTGTGCCAACGTCAACCAGTTCATCCGCAGCAAGGGTAACGGTGGTGCCGTTCACGTTAATGCTAATGCCCGAGCCCGCGCCAAATTCAATGCCGGCGTCGGCAAGCGTTACCGTGGCGCCGTCCGCCGCAATGTTGTCCTGCTTTTCCGCAAAGCCCAGCATATTGGTATTGGTTTCTTTATTTTCCCGCACCGCCTGCACAACGGTCTCGTTGTCGTTGGCGCGGATGACAAACTTGCCATCCTCGGTGGTAAAGGTGATTTTCTGCGTGCCGTCGGCCATAACGCCATAGGTGCTCTTGAAGGCCTTGTTCATTTCCTGCGCAAAGGTCTCCAGCGTAAAGGGGCCTTCGTCCTCATCGTGGGAAATGGTGAACTTCCTGTCCACACCGTTCACATTGAAAGTAAAGGTGCCGCCGTCCTTGATGTCCGCCGCGCTCACCGTCTCGGATACCATGTCCACCGTGATGGCTGCGCCCTGGGAAACACCGCTGCCTTTTGCGCCAAACAGTACGCTCATCAGGTTGCCTTCGGTCTGCTCAATGGAATCCATGAAATCTTTGGAGCCGGCGCCGGTCTCGCTGTTTTGAATGACAAAACGGTCTTCACTGGCCAGGTACGAAATCTTCACCCCGGCCTTGCTGTTGTTGATGTCGTTCATCACCGTGGAAAGCGTGGTGTCGGCCGTATAGGAAAACTGCACGCCGTTGATGGAGAAGGTGTGCTGGTTGCCCTCCAATTCCACGCCGAAGTTCAAATCCTTCAGCTTCATGCCGGTGTTCAGCTTATTGGAGACACCCGTATCAAGGCCCAGCGTACTCATGGTCTTTAAATTGCCCGTAATCGTAAAGTTCTGGCTTTTGCCGCCGCTCTCGAATTGGATAGTGCCGTTCGCCAGGGAGGCGGACACGCCGCTGCCAAAGTAACGCTGTAATTGGTCGTTAATGCCGCCGTTGCCATACACCAAGTCCGCCTCGGCGGCGGCAATATCGGCAGGGTCCGTGGCGTTTGCGTATGCGCGCAGCCGGTTGATGTCCAACCGGATATTCTGCTGGCGGCCGTCCAGGTTCACGGCAAAGCTGGGCTGGTAGGCGTCGGTGTCAATGCTGGCGTTCAGCGTGCCCTGCCCGCTCATCTCCACCATGCCAAACATCTTAGTGGCCAGGGCGTTGCTGGAATCCTTCGACAATATCGTGATGTAATCATCTTTATCGCCCGCTTTAATCTGCAGCTTGTTGTTCACAAACCGGGCTTCGGCGTCAATGCCCGCGGTGGCCATGGCCTGGTTGATTTGCTCCGCAACATCAGCCGGGGGTTTTCCACCAAACTTCGCTGCAACATCGTCGATTTCCACTATCTTGCTGCCCACCTTAATCACCATGGTGGCCTTGTTGCCGCTGTAGTCGTCCACCAGCTGTTTGGCAGCGGTTTGATCCAGCTTACCCGCCACTTCGCCGGTGGCATCGAAGCCGGTTTTGGCCGTGCGGGCGGTGGCCAGTTGTTTAATATAGTCCATGGTCACCGTGCCCGGCTGGGCCGTGCTGGAGCCCGTGACGGAAAAAGCTGCCGGCATCCCGGCAATGGGCGAGGTGATGCTGGTGGACATGCTATTGTAAAACGAGTTGGACAGCAGGTTGGTAGAGGAGGTAAAGCTTAAAAAGCTGTTTTGCAGGGCGGTCAGCTTTGCCATAACATCGCGGTACATCTGCTGTTTATATTCCAGCGAGGTCTTTTTTTGCGCAGTGGAATCAATCTTCATCTGGGTACCAGAAAGAAGTTTTTCCACCATCTCCTGTGTATTCATGCCGGAAACAAGGCCCGACAAGCCATAGCTGGACGCACTGAGCGAATTTATAGCCATATCCTCTACTCCTTTGTGGTTATTTTGTGGCGCCGGGGCAAACAGGCCGGCGCGTGTTCAGGCAAACGGCACCCCACAGGATGCAAATATACTCCACTGGAAATATATACGGCGGCCTTTCCGAAAAATTAACCCCTTCCGTAGAAATTTTGAACCTGTATTCATGGCGGAGGAATGCTGTGAATATAGGTTCTCGCGCGCCAATCACGCCTTTTTGTCTCGCAGGCTGCCCGTTTGGGGCTGGGCGGCCAAATCGGAAATATAGCGTTTGATGCGGGGAAGCTGCTTGTTTTGCTTCACACTTTCCAGCGCCTGGCCGCGCAAACGCTCCAAATACTCTTTGGCCTGCCCGTCGCTTACAATTACCCGGCTGATGACCGAGCGCACCGCCTGCCCAGCATAAAATATGCAGTGGTATTCGCTGGGCACCTTTTCAAAATCAATGCTGGCGGCGGCAGCGTCCCGCACCAGCTGCGGCGCCGGCATTTCCGACGCTTCGCGGGCAATTTTCTCGTTTATGCCGTCAATCTCAATTGCCAAGTGCTCCCGCTCTATGATATACTGTTCAGCGGAATCGGCGTTGCAGTCCAGAAGGCCCAGCGTGGCTTTTTCATAGTCCAGGAACAGCTTTTTTTTCTCTTCCAGCAGTGTGCACAGTTTTGTTATGCTATCCAAAGTTCTGTCCTTTCCGGCGCGGGCGGCGGCCCGGGCCTGTCCACTATATGAAGGAGAGCCATCATGGAGTTTTATCCTGTTCCGGCACGGCTGCAAGCCGGTTATAACGGCGCAAGCGCCACCGGGCTTGCCACTGTGATGGAAGACGAAAACGCGCTGGAATTCACCGGCGAGTTCATTCCGCTTTTGCCGCTGGGCGCCCCCGCTACGGTGGATTGGACCTATGGCCAGCGGGTGCTGGCAAGTTTTTCCGGCACGGTGTACCTGTCCTCGCCGGGGCTGGTGCGGCTGGTGGGGCTGGATGCCGCCCTTGTGGAGACGGCCCGCGCCACCTTTGCCATGAATACCCGGCTGCCCTGCGTGCTAACGGTGCGGCAGGGCGAGAGCGGCGGCCGCGCGGCAGCGGCGGAAATTTTGTACCTTTCCACCGATACTGTTACCCTGCACCACCATGGGGCGGTGGCGCCCGGGGAAACCGTGTGGGTTTCGGCCGAGGTGGACTTCCTTACCCTGCGCGAGCTGCCGCTGCTGGTGCAGCGGGAGATTGCCCTGCGCCGGGACGACGAACTGCTTTTATGCGGCGTGCCGGGGCTGCAAACAAACGAAAATTTCATCGCGCTTTCCGCCTACAGCGCGCGGCTGGAAAAATGGGATGGTTTTTAGCTGGCGCGGCATTGCCCTACTCATTGCCGCTGCCGTCCTTCGCAAAGCCACCTTTTTTAAGCCCCATGGCCAGCGCGCGCAGGCTTTGCTTGTTCACCTGGCTTGCCGCGGCCACGTTGGCCTCCAGTGTTTGGGTCAGCTCGCTGCGCAATATCTTCACGTGCTTTGGGGCGTTTATGCCCACCCGCACCTTGTCGCCCGACACCTCTGTGATGGTGATTTCAATGTCGTTGCCAACCGTGAAGCCCTGCCCGCTTTTCCGTGTCAGAATCAGCATCAGCTTTCCCCCCCACTAAAAACCGGCATGCGAATGGGGTAGTCGTCCTCTAAAATTACCTGGGCGGCCCGGTGGTTTTTTGGGTTTATAACAACAGGGCTTTTCAAGTTGACGGTGGTGTCCTTAAAATCCTGCGGTATAACAGCAATCAGGCGCACCACAGGCGCGCCGTCCAAATCTAAATCACGCGCAGTTTCGCCGGAAACCTCGGGCACATACTCCATGCCCAGCTCTTCCGGGTCAAGCAAAATAAAGCACACGTCCTCATCTTCCAGCGATTGCAGCCAGAACAGTCCCGGCCCCATTTCATCATCGCTAAGCAGCACGTAGCGCCGCAAATGCTCAAAGCCAAAAATGGGGGCGGTAAATTCCACCACCGCGTTCTCGTCCAGTTCAATGGGGCCAAAGTCTCTGGTTTTAATGGTCATATTGCTCCCTTTCATCTCCCACTGCGTCCCCAATCCATGCAAAAGCGGCCATGCGGGCATCCGCATGGCCGCCCTTTGATTTTTGGCTCAATCTTTAAGCCTGCGCAACAAAGTTCGGGTCGGCGCTGGGGGGCACATACAGCGGCCCGCCCGTATACTCAATGTTAATAGACGCATACTGCGTCAGATTCAAGCTAAAGGCGCCGGGCACAAACTCCAGGCGGGCGCGGCCCACATCCCAGTTGGATTCCATCTGTCCCGGCTGAAAGTCTTTGGTAAGGTTGGCCGGCACATAGCTAAGTTCCACCGGAGACAGCGGCACCAGTACAAGGTCGCCCTGGCTGTGCTGCATGCTTTGCCCCCAGATGGTCTCTGGCACGTTGGCGCCCCGGTCAATCCTGGCCAGCTGGTTGCCCGCGTCGGCATAAGCGCCGGTGGCAGCCAAGGCGGCCTGAAAACCGCGGTCGGCCTCGTTGTTGGCGCGGTCTACCACGCCCTTGAAGCCCATGTCGCTGCGGCGGCGAGCTGTGCTCATCTCGAACCGCCCTGCCTGGCGCTGCATGTTTAAGGAGGCTCGCTGTACAGTGCGCTGCACGCGGGGCTTCTCTTGGCTAATTTCCAAGCGCGCCCGCCTCACCTCATACTCATACCGTGCCGGCGTAGTTGTTATTTCCAGCAACGGACGTACCATAGTTTATCACCTCTGTCGATATAAAGTGAAAAATTGTGTCGTATACATCTATTTACAAGTGAAAGAACCACTTATCAGCGCAGGAAATCCCAAATAGAGGAGGGGAGTATCTTGCTGCCCAGCTGCAAGGTTACCATCCAGCTCATCTCGAACTGCTTATTGTACATAATTTCCTCAGCTAAGTCCACGCCCTCCAAATCGTTCTGAATCTTGTACAGGTTGCCCAACTCCGATTCCAGGCGGGTGCCGGCATCGTCCAAGGTGGTTGTGCGGGCGCCAATTTCGGTCACAGCGGTAAGAATGCTGTTCATGGTGCCGCCAATGGCGTCCAGGGCGTTGCCCAGGGTCTCCACATTGTTGTTGCGCAGGCTGCTTACCATGCTGCCCAGCAGGCTGTAGGGGTTTTGGGGAATGCCTTCTTCGTTGGTGCCGTAGCCAAAGCTCTCCACACCGGAATAGGAATTCTTGAAGGCGCTGTTGGGGTCTACCTGGCCGCCCTCCAAACGGAAACCCGCGCCGATGTCCACATAGTTTTCGGCGTTGAAAGGAATGGGTTCGGCCACAAGCGTGCCGGTTTCGTCGGTAACGTTATGGTAGGGCTTGCCGTTGGCGGGGTTTGCGAACATGGTGTCCACCGGTGTGCCGTGGTACAGCAGTGCGCCGTCCTCATTCTTCGAGAAGGGGGGCTCGTCCGCGGGGCCCCCGGCGGAGGAGAACACGTACCGGTCGGAAAAGCGCATGTTCATAATTTGGAACACTTCGCCCTGCACCTTTTCAATCTCGGTGGCAATCTTCGCCCGGTCATCGGCAGACATGGTGCCGTTCAGGCCCTCCACCAAGCGGTCTTCGGCTTGCACCATCAGGGCATTCACGTTGCGCAGGGCGTCCTCGGCCGCGGCCGCGCGGCCCTTGGCATCGCGAATGGTGGTAAGGTAGCGTTCATTGTCCACCACCAGCTTGCGTATTTTCAGCGCCTTGCCGGCATCGTGCACATTCTCGTAAGCTTTATTGATAGACCGTTGGCTGGACAGCTTCTCGTTCGAGCCGGTCAAACGGGACAAATTCCCGCTCATACGGCTCAAATAGTTGCGTGTCAACATTTGCTGCGAAATTCGCATCGGTTTTCCCTCCCTGGGTTGCGGCAGCCTTGGTCAAATATCGGGCCGGGGCGCGCTCTCACTCTATTAGTTTACATTGCCGCCGGAAGCCGGCAATTAACGGCCCACAACACCGGTGCCGTTAATCAGCTTGTCCAGCATCTCGTCCAGCGTGGTAAACACGCGGCTCACCGCGTCGTAGGCTTTTTTCCATTGCATCATGTCCACGCCTTCTTCTTCCATAGACACACCCGAAACCTGCTGTATTTGGTTCAAAAGCGTTTCAGAGGTGGCCTCCACCGCCTCTTGGCGGGTTTTGGCATACTCGGTGTTGTTGGCAAGCTTTGTGGTGGAGTAGAAGGTGACATACTCGTTGAAGCTGCCCTGGAACTCGCCAAAATCCTGCACTTCGTTAAACAGGGCAAGGGCCTTGGCCGCGTAAGAGTTGTCGTAGTTGCCCTCCTCCAGCTTGTCCTTCACGTTGGTGATGAGATAGGAGGAATCGGCCTGCCACTCGTCGCTGATGCGGATACCGGCGGCATTCTCGTAGGCGTCGTTGTCGAAGGCGAACAGCGATTTGTAGATGGGGCCAAGGCTGTCGTCGCCGGCAACCTGCACCACGCTGTTGAACTTCTCCACCATCACCCGGGCAAGGCTGTCAATTTTGTCCTTGTAATAGTGCACGCCCTCGGCCATGGTTTCGCCCTGGCTGCCGTCCATGGCAAGGCCGCGGCCATTCAGCATGTCGGTTACGGCGCGCAGGGTGCCGCTGGTTGTGTTCAGCTGCTTGCCGCTGCTCTCCCAGTGAACGGAAACCGTTCTGAACTGGGGGTCGTCGTTATTGACGCTCATGGCAAGCTGTTCGTACTTGATGCCCTCTACAATGGGCGGGTTGCCGTCGTTTTTGCCGCCCATCCACACGGTTACCGAGCCATCCGCCTGTTCTTCGTACTGGATGTTGGCATATTCGGAGAGCTGGTCCAAAAGCACATTGCGCTGGTCCATCAGTTCCAGCGGCAAATCCTTTTTTTGCCCTTCGGTTAAAATGCTGTTGTGCTGGCGCACAATATCATCGTTCAACTGGCCAATGCGCTGCAAAATGCTGTTCACGTTCTCCACATCCAGCGAAAGACCGTACTGCTGCTGGTCCCACACATTGTCCAGCTTCTGAGACATTTGGCGGAACACCTGCACCAGCTGGGTGGCAACGGCTTTCAGGTTGGCGGCGCCGGTGGCCTCGTTGATGGTGCTGCCCATCAGCTCATTCCACGCTGTTTGGAATTTGTCCAGGGTGGGCTTCATGGGGGCGGGCGTCACTTCGTCAATGGAATCGGCAATATCTTCTAAAGCGGCGGAAGTGGCGCCATAGTAGCCCACATCGGCATATTCCTCGCGGAAACGCTTGTCCAAAAAGGCGTTGCGAAGTTGGTTCACGGCAAACACGTTGGAGCCCTGGCCCGCCTGGCTGGTGCGGCCGGCCTGGTAGCGGGAATAGCGGCCGTTGACAGAAAGGGAAACAAGGTCTGCCCGTTGGCGGGTATAGCCGGTTACGCCAATGTTGGTAACGTTGTTGCCCACAATGTCCAGCGCCTTCTGGTTCGACATCAGGCCGCGCGTCGCCGTTTCAAAACCCATAAAGGTTGGTCTCATTCAAGCACCCTCCGTAGTTATGTGGTATCGTGGGCGCACCAGCGTCCGCGGTTGCGTTTATACTTTGGTCTCCAGCAGGCCGCCTGCCGCCTGGCGGCTTTGCAGCTTCTGGTAGGGGTTTGCCGCGCCGCTTGGCGCAAGCACCGCCTCGGGGTCAATGTCCACCATCTTATCCCGGGCAATGGCCATGGACTTTTCGTTGTAAAAACGAATTTCAAGAACCAAGTGCTCAAAGCGGGAAAACAGTTCCCACAGCCCGGCCTGGTTTTGCGGCAGGGCCGCCGCAATCAGCTGGCGGAAGCTCATTCCGCCATAGCCCGCGGCCTGCTGTAAAATGGCGCGCTTTTGCTCGTAGTTGGCAAGCTGCTTTGCGTTGGCCTGGCTTTTGGCAATGCTTTGCTCCACATTCAGCAGCACATTGCCGCCAAGGGCCGCCATCTTTTCCTTTTCATCCGCGCACATCCCGGCCAAAAAGACGGTGTATTCCGCCATAAACGCCACGAATGCCTCGTGGGCTGCCACTGTGGGCATAAGCTGCGTCCGTCCTTTCGTTGTGGCAAAGTGCTGCGGCTAAACCAGGCGGTCCAAAATGGCGTTGGCCACGTCCTCGGCGGGCACGGAATAGCCCCCGCCCTGCACGGCTTCGCGAAGGGCCTCCAGGCGTGCCGGCGCGGCGGAATCCTCCACCTCGGCGGTAACACCGGCGGAAAGCCGCCCGGCCTCGGCCCGCAGGGCCGCGTCCTGGCTGATGGTTACCTTATCGGTGTTCTCGGAAAAAACGGCCCCGCTTTTTGTTTTGGCGGCGGAGCTTTCACCCGACTTAACAGCTTTCACATATTTTTGATATTGTTCCAGCCCCGGTGCGTTAATTTTCATAAAGCATTCCTCCTTGGAATACACGGCATGCGCGCAATCTGCGGCGCTTCCCTTATAACTTTATTCGCCCATTGTGCGGTAAAAATAACCCGCCAAATTATTACAAAATAGTTACAGCCATTATATTTGACGTGTGTACGCCCTTTAGGCAAAACACCGCCCAAAAAACTTTGCGAAAGCGCCGGTTTACCCCTATACAGGATATTGTGTTTTTTGCTATAATATAAAACAGTGAAATACAGGATATGGGGGATAAGACATGGGGCGGGTAATTGCGGTCTCCAACCAAAAGGGTGGTGTGGGCAAAACCACCACCACAGGCGCCCTGGCGGCGGTGCTGGGCAAACGCGGGCTGCGGGTGCTTTGCGTCGATATGGACCCACAGGGCAACCTGGGTTTTTCCGTGGGGGCCGAGATTGACGACGTGCCCACCACTTATGAATTGCTGAAAGGCGAGGCCACCGCCCGCACGGCCATCCAGCGCACCAAGGTGGCCGACATCATTCCCGGCAGCATCCTGCTTTCCGGGGCCGAGCTTGAATTCACCGGCCAGGGGCGAGAGTTCCTTTTGTGCAACGCGCTGCGCCCTGTGCAGGGCGATTACGATTTTATCCTGGTGGACACGCCGCCTGCCCTAAGCATTCTTACGGTGAATGCCTTTGCCGCGGCCGACAGCCTCATCATCCCCATGCTCAGCGATATTTTCAGCCTGCAGGGCATCACGCAGTTATACGACACTGTCTCTCATGTGCAAACCTATTGCAACCCGGGGCTGGAATATGAGGGCATTTTGCTCACCCGTTTTGCGCCGCGCACCACCTTGGCCAACGAAATTCGCGGCACCGCTGAAATGATTGCCAGCGAGCTGGAAATTCCCCTGTTCCGCACCTACATTCGCAGCAGCGTTACAATTACCGAGGCCCAGGCGCTGCAACGCAATATTTTGGACTATTCCCCCCGCAACATTGCCACAAAGGACTATCTTTCCCTTGCTGACGAAATTTTGCGCCGGGACGCGCAGCAGCGCCGCGCCTAACACACCCTTTACCTTTTATATATTCAGTATACATGATTTTTCGCGAGGTGCAATAGAGAGATGCCCAGCAAACGCGAACTGGACAAAGAAGAGATGTTCCGCAAGATTATGCCGTCCTCGGCCACAAAGCCGGGCGGGGCACAAGCGGAAGCCGAAAGCCAGGAGGCGTCTTCGCCGGAGGACGCCTCTGTTATTGTTGCGCCCGCGCCGGCGCCGCAACCTGCCGCCGGGGGAGATGGCGGTGGCGGCAAGCTTTCCGATGACGCCATTGCCGCCTTGTTTGCGCAGCAACAGGACGATGCAGCGCCGGA
>QMCE01769624.1_pt1 | contig 15181 bp, 12 predicted proteins | sample 1821851 | NCBI WGS metagenome assembly QMCE01 (sample SAMN09453174, study PRJNA476694) | Termite gut metagenome, whole genome shotgun sequencing project. | isolation source: worker | host: Odontotermes sp. | place: South Africa:Pretoria | collected 2016-01-28 | reverse complement strand
CGATACCCACCGCCAGTATGAAAATTATTTCCGGGTAATAGATAAAGTAGCTCCTGTCGATATGGTGATTCATTGCGGTGATGTCGAAGGCAGCGAGTACATTATTGAAAAGAAGGCCGCCTGCCCGGTAGAAATCGTCCTGGGAAATAATGACTATTTCTCGGAGCTGCCCCGGGAAAAGAATTTTATGATAGGCCCTTATAAAGTATGGCTGACGCACGGACATAATTATTATGTAACGGTAGAAAACGGCTCGATCAAACGGGAGGCGATTTCCCGCGGCGCGGATATTGTGATGTACGGGCATACCCACAGGCCGGTCATCGACATCGGGCAAAATATAACTGCGATCAATCCGGGAAGCCTTACCTATCCCCGGCAGGACGGACGGAAGCCTTCTTATATTATTATGGAGATAGACGGGAAACAGAAGGCACATTTTACGCTAAATTATCTATAGCCTCAAACGCCAGGCCTGGGAATGCAGAACGTTGTTTGCCGTTACCGCTCAGATCAACCGCGAGGTGTTTTGCGCTATTTTGCGCAAAATCCCGCAAAACACCTCGCGGTTAGGCCTGAACAGTAACGTTTGCTGATCTTACATATAATAATTTTGTGAAATTTATTGACAGGTTCGATTCCTTATTATATAATAATTTTTGCGTTGCAAAAACGCATTGTAAAAACATGACAGGATAGGAAACGGGGTGTGGCTCAGCTTGGCTAGAGCGCCTGGTTTGGGACCAGGAGGTCGCAGGTTCGAATCCTGTCACCCCGATGATGACGGAGATGTCAGTTAACTGCGGGTGTAGTTCAATGGTAGAACACTAGCCTTCCAAGCTAGACACGTGGGTTCGATTCCCATCACCCGCTTGCAATATGTGTAAGCATCAGCAGCATTTGCGGACATGTGTTCGTAGCTCAGCAGGATAGAGCAACGGCCTTCTAAGCCGTGGGTCGGGGGTTCGAATCCCTTCGAGCACATTGGAACATTGATGAAAGGCCGGCATTTGCCGTAATTATGGTGGGTATGGCGCAGTTGGTTAGCGCGCCAGATTGTGGTTCTGGAGACCGAGGGTTCGAGCCCCTCTATCCACCCTTAGCCAGGGGGGGTGTTATGGGCAGGCTTGGTGCAATAATGGGCTATCGCCAAGCGGTAAGGCACAGGACTTTGACTCCTGCAGTCGCTGGTTCAAATCCAGCTAGCCCAGTTTTTCCTGATAATATTTATTATGACGGAATATTGTCATAGACAGAGGATATAATCTGTTTTCATAAAATTTCATAGAGATTTCATTGAGATTTCATAGAAATTATCATCGCAATGAGGGCGTGTAGCTCAGTCGGTAGAGCACTTGACTTTTAATCAAGTTGTCCGGGGTTCGAACCCCCGCACGCTCATTGGATCTAATAAAAGATCAAATAAGAATCAAAAAAAGATCAAATAAGTCCCGGCAACCCCGAGAGTCTGTTCGCAGGCGCTTTTTTACTTTATGGGATATCAATTTTTAGCAATTTTGTGCGAATGTTACTTGACTTAATGGATATAATTGTGTAAAATGTTCATAGACATCAAAAATGAAGTGTAATTATTCGTTAATTTGTACAGCGCTTTGTTTTACTGATGAAAATAGTGAACAAAGAGGAGGGACGTTATTGAATGAATAAGAATAAACCAGGTACCTTAGCCTACAAGTTTATGACGCAAAAGAAGACGTTGGCACTTACACTTATGGTACTGCCCGGAGCGATCTGGCTTTTGCTGATCCGCTATCTTCCTATGTTTGGCATTATCCTGGCGTTTAAGGATTATAAGATGCCCAAGCCGAGTGCTATTAAAGACGGCGGCTACATAGGTGACATTCTCAGCCGGGAATGGACGGGGATTAAGAATTTCGATTTCTTATTTGGCAATCCCATGACCGGCAAGTTTATCAGGAACACCTTGCTTTACAATCTCACTTTTATCATCCTGGGGATGGTGATTGCGGTTACCTTCGCGATCCTGATCAATGAGATCTCGAATCGTTTTGCCGCCAAGACCTATCAGACTTTTATGTTTTTCCCATATTTTATTTCCTGGGTCGTAGTCAGTTATTTTCTGTTCGCCTTTATTGATGCTAAGCACGGACTGATTGACCCGTCTTGGTTCGGTATCAGTAACTTCTATCAAGATACGAAGCCTTGGCCGTTTATCATGGTATTTTCCAATATATGGAAGCTGACCGGGTATTCCTGTATTATCTATACGGCAGCCATTGCCGGTATCGACTCGACGCTGTATGAAGCAGCCAGCATCGACGGCGCCAGCAAATGGAAACAAGTTCTGCATGTTACGTTGCCGCATCTGCGCACGATTATCATCATATTATTCATTATGAATATCGGTCGTATATTCAATTCTGATTTCGGCCAGTTCTGGGCTTTGCCACAGGAAGGCGGCCAGGGTTCGGTGCCCAATGTTACTGAGGTGGTGGATACCTACGTTTACCGGATCATCTCAACCACGGTGAATATGGGACAGTCGACGGCAGTCAGCTTTTTGCAGAACCTGATCGGATTTATCTGTATCATGATGGCCAATACCTTCGTTCGTAGGATTGATAATGAGAGTGCTTTATTTTAAGGAGGCGTGGATATGAGTAGAACTAAGAAGATTTCAGAAAAAAGCCGACTGACAAGTGTCGGCCCGCTGGGTCAGACGCTGATACATATTTTGATCGGCGGATTTGCTTTGATGTGTATCATCCCCTTTATATTTGTCGTGATTATTTCCTTCACAAGCGAAGACAGCATCCTGCAAAGCGGATATTCATTTTTCCCTCAGGAATGGTCTCTTGAAGGTTACCAGTCAGTATTCAGAGTCGGTGAACAGTTATGGCGTTCCTTGTTTAATAGTGTATTTGTTACCGTGATCGGTACGGTAGCGGCTACATTCATCTGTGCCCTGTATTCCTATGCCCTCTTCAGGCCGGATTACAAATTCCGCAGGCTGTTTACTTTTGTCAGCTTCTTCACGATGCTTTTCGGCGGCGGCCTTGCTCCTACGGTAGTTGTCTGCAAGAACATTCTGGGTCTGCAGGACAATTACTGGGCCTTGATTATCCCTTTGCTGGTTAATCCCTTTAACATCATTGTCATGCGAAGCTTTTTCCAGTCCAGTGTCCCTTTCGACATCCTGGAAGCGGCCAGGGTAGACGGTGCCGGCGAATGGCTCACGCTCTTCAGGATCGTAGTTCCTATTTCCAAGCCGGGCCTTGCCACGATCGCCCTGATGAATATGCTTGCTTATTGGAATGAATGGTTCATACCACAGCTATATATTACGAAAGACGCATTGGTTCCGTTACAGTATCTGCTGGTTAAGATGCAACAGAATGCGAGGAACCTGGCGATTATGTCGGGGATGCCCGGAGCGGATATCAGTAATATGCCGACCCAGAGTCTCCGTATGGCATTGTGTGTGCTGATCGTCATCCCGATCGCTTTTGCATACCCGTTCTTCCAGAGATATATTGTAGCGGGACTTACGGTGGGATCGGTCAAAGGATGATAATTACTGGATCGGAAGCAGATTTCAGATTTTATTTTCCAATAATTACAAATATTGCTTGTATTTATGAATAAAATATTATATAATGCTTTTTAATATGGGTTGTTTTCTGGAAATTACAGAGAGACCGGGTAATATCGGCGAAAGCCGTTTTACAAAATAAATCATATAACAGGAGGTAAGTTATGAAAAAAGTTCTATCATTAGTACTGGCTTTTGTACTGTGCTTTACATTGGCTGCTTGTGGCGGCAATGAAACAGCGACAGAGCCCGAAGTCACCACCCCCGCTGCAGAGGAAGAAGCCCCAGCGGAACAAGAACCGGCAGCAGAAGAACCGACAGCGGATGCAACTGCAGGAGGTTACAGCGGAGATGTGACTCTGGAAGTTATGTTTATGCCTAATGGCGAAATCAATCCTGATACCGTCACGGAAGTTGCTGATGCAGTGAATGCCCGCCTTGCTGAACTGAACTATGAGTTCAAGGTTAATTTCTCTTTTTCAGGCGTAGCCTGGGCTTGGGATGACCTGAATCTTGCCCTTCAGACCAACAATGCACCTGACATCATCCCGGCTCACGCATGGTCAGGAGCTGTCAATTACCTTACCGGAGCACAGGGCGGACAGTATCTGCGTCTGGATGACCCGGAGAACAACCTTCTTGAGCAATACGGCCCGGCTCTTTACGGCAATACGAATCCTTTGATTATTGAAGCAGCTACTGTTCCTGGCGATCAGGGTACCGGTATCTACGGATATATCATTGAGAAGGATTCTGTATCACAGCTTGGCTATTATGTCAACGTTACTGCTTTAGAAGAACTTGGTTTTACTCTGGCTGATTTTAATGCTGATGACCTGGCTTCTTGGGAACCGTTGTTACAGGCTTATGCTGATGCTACTGGCAAATATCCCCTTAACATCGAAGCAGAAGTTTTAGACCGTACCGTTAACCACATTATCTATATCAACAACACCATCGGACCGCTGGGCGTTCAGTTTGACAATGCGAATCCCGGTGGAACGGATGTAAGTATCATCAACCGTTACCAAAGCTCCACCTATCAGGATTTCATCGCAACCATGCGCGGATATTACGAAGCTGGCTTCGTTGATCCTGATCAAGGCCTTGTTGGTGAAGTATCATCATCATCTGTAGCTAACCGCCGTACTGATGGCGATTTCCTCATCTCTACCATCGTCTACGCTCCCGGTAATGAAATTACTGTCGCTCGGAGTGCCAGCGATGCTCAGGGAAAAGACGTTCAGATCGCTTATGTTCCCGGATGGTCAAAACCGATCGCTACGGTTGAAAGTGCTCAAGGATCCGGTCTTGCTGTTTATGCCGGTACAGATTATGCTCCTGAAGCCGTAACTTTCCTTAACTTAATGGCATCAGACGAAACGATTGCCAACTTAGTAGCAGCAGGTATTGAAGGCAAGAGCTATAATTTAGTTGACGGTGTTGTAATTAATACCGGTGACCGTGGTGGCTGGAGTGTATGGCGTTATGGTGTGGTTGGAGTATCCTCAGCCGCAACTCCGCAAGACACTGCTGATGAATGGGTTAACTTCAAAACATTCAATGCATCTGCCGATCTTGTAAGCTTCGGTATGTTCAATCCGGCATCAGTTGAAACCCAAAATGCTGCTTGTATCGCAACTATCGATAAATATGCAATTCCGCTTGGCTCAGGCGCACTTGATCCGGCTGAGTACGACGCATTTATGGAAGAACTTACAGCTGTAGGCGTTGATCAAGTTGTTGAAGCTGCTCAGTTACAGCTTGAAGAATTCCAGGCTGGCCTGAATAGTTAAGTAATTCTGGCTTAAGCCAGAGATTAACAAATAAGATATAATAAGCGGGATCTTACGCATTGATATGCGGAAGATCCCGCTGTTTTTATTCTATAGGAAAGTGCTCCTGCAAGAGTGAATCATTCGGGAAGAATGCTTTGCGTTCTTCCAAGCGAGCTTGCTCGCTTTTTTATTCTATAGGAAAGTGCTCCTGCACTCAGAAAGATCCCGTTCTCGAAATGAAATATTTTCCCCGTTATCTGCAATACTATAGCTATAGGAAAGGAGATTTCTACTATGGCTGTAGCAAAGAAAACTACAATATCCTTTGGCCTGGTGTCGATTCCGGTTGCCATGTATACTGCAGTGCAGGATAATGACATCCATTTTAACCAGATCCATAAGGAAGATAATGCGCGGATCCGTTATAAAAAGGTATGTGGCCACTGTAATAAGGAGGTTACCCAGGACGACATCATCAAAGGCTATGAATATGAGAAAGACCATTATGTCACAGTTACCGATGAGGAGATTGAAAAGATCAAGACGGAAAAGGAAAAAACCATCCAGATCCTGCACTTCGCCAATCTGAACCAGATATCGCCGATCTATTATGACAAGTCCTATCATGTATTACCGGATAAAGGCGGCGACAAGGCGTTTGAACTGTTCCGGCTGGCACTGATGGAGCAACAGAAGATAGCCATCGGCAAGACCGTCATGGGCAGCAACGAGACCCTGCTGGCTGTTATTCCTCGGGAGGAGGGTGTGATTATCCAGACGATGTATTTTGAAGACGAGATCAAGGAGATCCCGAAGTCATATCAGAAACCGGAGATCAAGGAGCAGGAGCTTTCCATGGCCAAGACGTTGATTGATTCCATGGACACGCCGTTTGACCCGGAGCAGTACCATGACGAATACCAGCAAAAGCTCAGGCAGCTGCTGGAAGATAAGATCGCGGGACGGGAGATCGTGTCGCCGGAAGGGACAGAAAAGGGCAATATCATTGATCTGATGGATGCCTTGAAGCAAAGCATTGAACAAAATAAGAAGCCGTCCAAGCGGGGTCGAAAAAAAGTGAGCGGAGAGTAGATGGGGTCAGATTTATTTACCAGCAAGGATATCCGGCCTATGCTGATCGGAAAAACCGGTACGCCTTTTGATCACCCTGACTATATCTATGAGCTGAAACTGGATGGGGAGCGGTGCCTTGCCTATCTTGACCGCAACGGGACGGAACTCCGGAACAAGCGGAACGTCAGGATGCTTCCCAAGTGCCCGGAGCTATCGGAGATCCATAAGCAGGCAAAAAAGAGCTGTATTCTGGACGGGGAGCTGATCGTCTTCAGGGACGGTATGCCGGATTTTCATGAAATCCAGCGCCGCAGCCTGATGTCAGATCACTTCAAGATCGGTCTGGCGGCAAAAAAATATCCGGCCACTTTTACGGCTTTTGACATCCTTTATTATGACAGCCGGGCGGTGATGGATAGGCCGCTGACGGAGCGGAGGAAGCTTCTGGAGCAGGCTTTCCGGGAAAATGAGCGGCTGGCGCTTTCCCGGTATATTGAAGGAGAAGGGGTACGCTTCTTCCAGCTGGCGAAAGAAATGAATCTTGAGGGCATCGTAGCCAAGAAGAAGGACAGCCGCTATCATCCCGATACCCGGACGAAAGAGTGGATTAAGATAAAATATATGAAAGACGCTGATTTCGTGGTATGCGGCTATATGATAAAGGAAAATGAGGAGCGGAATGCCGCCAGCATCATTCTTGGCCTCTATAACAAGCACCGGCTTTATTATCAGGGCCATGTGACGATCGGCATGAACAGAAGCGAATTTGCAAAGATTACGGCACAAAAAAGGAACGATGATCTGCCACTGGATAAGAAAGAAGATCATGCTGTCTACATTGAACCGGAACTGGTATGTACGGTTACTTACATGGAGCGGCATAAAAAAGGCGGTCTGCGCCATGCTGTTTTCAAGGGGCTGAGATGTGACAAGAATGTCAGTGAGTGCGGGTTTGAGCAGTTTGACCGCTAATGTTGCTGTCATAATTCAGCCTCAGTATATCCTGAAGGCAGAGCATTCTTGCAGAACACTTTTGCAGAATACTTTTGCAGAATACTCTTGCAGAATACTCTTGCAGAATACTTTTGCAGAATACCCTGGCGGAAATACTGAGGCATGAATTTAAACGGCTAAAGGATCATCCGACATAAATAGAATATGCAAAAATGTAAAGCGGATAGTAGCCGGCAAAGCCTGATCCGCTTTCTGCATATAGCCAGCCGATATCATAATAGTGTATGAAGTCAATAGCTCCGTACAAATAATATGACCTGCTTGCATAGGATGGAGCCAGATTTACAATGGCAGTGAATGCTCCGTTACTGTCGGTGGTAACGGTAGCCGTGCTGTAGCGGTAGCTGGGATTGGTCCAAGCATCATTTTCCGCAGTAACAGTCACTTGCGCATTTGGCAGCAGAAATCCGTTGCCCCCGACTACGCCCTTTACTGTCACCGAATCTTCGACGCGATAGCGGGTCCCTTCGGGATAGGTGACATCAAAGCCGCCTAAGATTTCAGTGATAATCACTTGATCGGCATCATAATGCGGTATAAGGTTCAGGGTGTAATTTTGTCCCGTGACCGTTGTAACTGCAGAGCTTACTCTGATATAATAGGTTCCGCCTGAAATCCGAAATTTATTATTGGATATAGGTACACGTATCATTTGATTACTTGATGATCTAGTATATACCTCCACCTTATAGCCTGCTGCAACGGAAACGCTGTCCAAGGTTACCTCAACCTGGTCAATCGGACTGCCACTGGAATCTAATATAAACCAGTCATTGTCAATTACGGTATCTATTGCACGGGAGGTGACCGGCGTGTTCCGATCAGTTGCCATGGTAATGGCGCGGGCAAAGTCGGCATTTTCATCTACTTCCAGATTATCTAACATAGGGTAGATGGCGATATGGATGGTAAATGGCTGGTTAATACTTCCCCCATTGTAGGACTGCACCAGCACCGCATATTCTTTGGCCACGCCGCTGGCATTTTTGGCACCTACCGCCTCAGACAGGGTGCCGTTTGTGCCATTAATATAGGTGGAGTACTCCGAATAATCCACCATCGTCAGATCCAAATTGGCATCTACCTCAAACAGATAAACATCGTAATCCAGCTGCGCATTATCAGGCATGTCTACCTGAACATGCAGGACATGTCCATCTTCAAGCAAGAGCGGGTAAAACAATTCAGAGTCGCCTGTTTCGGTAAGATAAAAGCTATCGGTTAAATAAATACCATCCGCACTGGCAGCCGGCGCCGAGGCTTTGGAAAAAGTCATGGGCTTTTCGGCCCCCAGTTCGGCAACCTGTAAATCAGCAGCTTGTGGTATTGCTTCTAACCGCGATGGTGCCGCTACCTGTGTCTGTTCCTGTAAGTCTGCTTCCGTAAGGGAATCAACCTCCAATTGTTTCAGGTCAATCTGAGCTTCTGTCAATACTTTCTCCGCTGCAGCGGGATCGCTGGCGACGGACGTCTCTTCCGCCAGTACGCTCATGGGCATCAAGGCCATTAAGGCGGCCAATGTCAAAGCGGCCAATTTTTTGTGTTTCATTTTTCTCATTCTGCTTCCTCCTATTATGCGCTACGTTGTGTCATCATATAACAATAAGACTGCTGCATATTAATTATATGCTTAACCTCTAACAATGCAATAGGCTTTGTCTAAGGTATAATTTTATCGTCCAAAGTAAAATTACCTCCTATTATTCAAAAATATAGAAAACACAGACAACAGAAGACCTGATAGTGAGATGAGCAGGATTCCGATATCAGGGTTGAAACCATTGACATATAAGGTCTCGTTCCGGAAAATAAAATACAACAGGCAGAAACCGCTGATAAAGCTTCCATATAGAAATAAGATCCTTTTATTAATAGATAGCAGGGATAGTTTTTTCTCAAATTTTCCGCTACCGAGGGGACTGATCCGCTGTTCTTGCAGAACGATACCCAGACTCATTTTTTTAGACAAGGTATTCCAGACATTCTTGACAGCTTCGTAATAAATAGATTTGTTGATATCCGCCCAGAAGCCTTTCGTCCCGAAACTATTTAAGACATCCGTGTCAAATGGAATGCTTCCCAGAAAAGTGATCCCGTTGGATACAGGACTGAAGGTCTGTTTATCCGAACGCACTTTATTTTTCAGCCGGAACAGGTTCTTGGACTTATTGTCGCTGCGAAGCTGTTCGATCAAGTTGTCGGTGGTAATCATGGAGATATCGTCGTCCTCTTCGACGCAGATGGAAAAATCACTGATTTCATGTGAGGCGGCAATCAGCTCATCATAGCCGGCGCGGCTGTCGAGAAAGATGAAGTCGTAATGATTGGGGATGTTTTCCAGCAGGCTGGAGATGATCCGAGATGCCTCTTCGAGGCTGCACGGCATCATGTCGCGAAAGTCAAGGAGCTGGTTAACGTAAGCCACCGACGGCAGGACATCAAAGGAACGGTAGCGGGAGATTGAGACTTTGCGGTGAGCACTGGGGGTGGTGCTGCTGTTGCTCTTTTTGCCGGGATAACTGTGGCTGGGCAGACTGCCCTTATATTTGAAAAAGGATGATACGGGTATCTCGTGCTTCTCGGTTACTACCAAGGACTCATTTTTATGAAAATACAGCAGTGCCGTCAAGCCCCGAACGAAGATGTCAAGATCGACGACCAAGACCCGCGCCCCCTCATTTCCCAGCATTTCTGCAATGACGGCAGTTAAAAGCGTTTTTCCGGTGCCGCCCTTACCGCTAATGACATTGATTACGGTTCGCTTATTTACCATTACGACCACCCTTTCTGGATAAGAAATTTATGACTATGAATAATAATGCCTGTAGTGCTAACGAGACAATGATGACATTGGGTAGCATCCGGATGATGCTGGATAAATCGAAGAGCAGCTTTCTGATATGGATGAGATGCAGGGGTATATATATTAAGGAAAACCAGATCAGTCCCAAGGAGATTCGGCCATAGAAGCTTTCCAGGATTTTGCGTTCTTTTTTGGAGAAATAGGTTAGGATGATATAGGACCAGAGATGCCCGGAGCAGCAGGCCAAAGCGACAGCGACTAACATTAGGGGACTGCCGGCCAGCACGTTGATAAGTTCGCTGCTGAAATTGTTTTGGATGTCGGTTGGCGGCATGGCAGTGGGGGGCTCCTTTCTTGGATTTGGTGTAAAGGATTGGTCTGTACCATTATATAGATTTGTGGGTGGTGGTAGTACTGAAATGGATTTAATAATCATTATTTTATGTGATGTGAGTGGTGGATTTGGGTTAGCAGGGGGAAATTATGAAATTATTGGCAAAAATAAATAAAGGGTGAATTACAAAACTAAACCCGGTATGCAAGACTAACTCCTACATGCATTGAAAAACTGGCGTAAATTCAAAATTATTTTACCACTTACCGCTCATTGCGTGGTAAAATAGATATAAATTTATGAATAACTCCAGAATCCGGGTACAACCAGCAGACCTCTGGGAATTGTGGTTTTCAAGACTAACTCCTACAGGCCGGTATGGTTTTTATGAAAGTTATCTGAGATGTGGCGGTTTGTAAATTTAATTGGTTAACGTTTCAGCAGCTTCGGTGTCAGCACTACTTCGTCGGGAGCTATATACCGGAGCTGCAGTGCGTTCATAATCTCTGAACCATATAGTTTATAAGCTTCTAAATAAGGGGTACTGCCATTTAGGGCTTTCCTTGGGGCATTGTTTACGTGATCCACGCATTTACGGATATCCCACTGCGTCAGGCCAGTAAAAACAGTCCCTTTCGGGATGATCATGCGCAGCATGGTATGTACATTTTCAATCCCGCCCTTCTGATTGCTACGCATCGGGTCACAGTAATAAATACTGGTACGAGAAATCCCTTCCGGAGAGGTTTCCAGACTGTCAGGATCGCCAAACTCAACCCCGCGGTCCGTCAGTATGGCCGGGAACAGGCACGCAAAGTCATAAGCATCGCCGAGGCGCTGCTGGAGCTTGTTAAATACCGCTTTTACGGCACCGGAAGTACACCGCTCAAGCAGATGCGCGTAAAACAGCTCGGTTTCTGGGAAATAGAATGTAAGAATGCACTTGACCGATCCTTTGGCCGACTTGACGGTATCCATCTGGGCAAAGTCCATCTCGTCGGCATGGGATTCCTTAAAGTCCATATAGGTCCTGCCGATAAATACTGCCCGGTTCGTGATCTGTGTCTGATAGATTTTGCGCGGCTTGAATTTCACTTTACGTTTCAGGTCGATATTCCTGGTGAGCAGCACTCCCTGATTAATGTAGTTATACAGAGTCCCGACCGAAATATTAAGTTCCGGATGACTGGCAATGATCATATATAGAGATTGTCCCTGCACGATCAGAGGTTTTACCACCGCATCAATTGCGTGAAGCTCTTTTTTAGACAGGCAGATACCCGTCCTAGCCAAAACTAGGCGTTCAGAGTACATGCGGTGGGCAGCGATGGCATTGTAATCATATTTAAGTGAGATAGGACATTTGTTTCTTGGTTCACCGCACCCGTTACAGACAAAGGGAGCCCTGATGATGCGCCGGCACTGTTCAAGTTCAAAGCTGTCACAGACTTGGTTACAGATATGGCAGGACCGGCAAAAAGTATCACAGAGAATGAGTTTCTTACAGGCATTCTTTTTACGGCACCGGCACCTGTTAATGCAGAAGTTGTAGGGATTGTTGAAACTGCCCCGGTTCCATGTATTAGAGATCCTGTTTTAAAACACTTCATCAGATATGGTCGATGGATCTTTACAGAGATATTTTGAGATAGAGCGGAATGATATGGCATCGTTCAAAGATTCCTCGATGTAAGTACGGTCAACAAGCGTCAAATGTTTGTGGTTACCTGGTATTAGATTGGACATAACGGCCTCCTATTACCGCCACTTGATCAGACAACCACTTGTGACTATACGCCTATTGCCAATTATATGCAAGAGTAAACCCTACTTATCTAAGAGTAAAATCTACATCGGATATGAGAAATAGGATTTACAATTGTAATTCAGGAAAATAAATAAAGGGTATTGTAATGATTATAATATTAGTTTAAAATGTTAAGAAATAGGGAATCAAAGATTGATCAAAAGTTCAGAAAGAAGTTCTCTGAAATATCGTCGATCATTGATAGTGTATTATTGCCGGGGGATCGACGACAGTTAAGTACAGAAGAAAAGTCAGTAAAATTAGGGATAGGACATTATTTTTAATTAGGAGCGAAAGATTTTTGAGGCAATGGTAATAACCAAATGCCTTATATTTTCTGCATAAGTATGGGTTTGTAGGAAAACTATGAGTTATTGAAACCACACTCTTTACTTTTCTGTTTACCCTTCTCATTTTTGTTTGTAGGAAAACTATGAGTTATTGAAACTGAAAGGCTTTTTGCAAATTCGGACTTCGGACGTAGTTTGTAGGAAAACTATGAGTTATTGAAACATCCCATTGTCCGCCATATATTGCAAGGCTGACCGGGTTTGTAGGAAAACTATGAGTTATTGAAACAAACCTTTTTTCGACCGGCGTCAAGGTTCGTTTGTAGGAAAACTATGAGTTATTGAAACAGATTGCGGCAGCGTCAAAAGAAGAATATCCAGACATTGTTTGTAGGAAAACTATGAGTTATTGAAACTTATTAAAATGAATATGTTCACTCATTTTTTCATGAGTTTGTAGGAAAACTATGAGTTATTGAAACGCAGTCAAAGAGCGTGGACGGCTAAAATACACCGTGTTTGTAGGAAAACTATGAGTTATTGAAACTATTCCACGAGTGGCATGTTGTTCAGCACTGTAAAGGTTTGTAGGAAAACTATGAGTTATTGAAACCAACGTAGCAACGTATAATTGGTTATTCTGTATATTGTTTGTAGGAAAACTATGAGTTATTGAAACGACAATTTGAAAGACCATATCATAATAACATCAAAGTTTGTAGGAAAACTATGAGTTATTGAAACCTTGTTCACCATCTTCAACCCGTACCGCTTCAATATGTTTGTAGGAAAACTATGAGTTATTGAAACTATCTCAAATTGCATCTGGTGAAATACAGAATGAATCGTTTGTAGGAAAACTATGAGTTATTGAAACCAATCCTGCGGTGTTTTAATTGTGTCTGTTATGATTCGTTTGTAGGAAAACTATGAGTTATTGAAACTATTTTCTAACTGCCATGCGTAGCGTCCGGGTGTCCAAGTTTGTAGGAAAACTATGAGTTATTGAAACTCCCCAAAACTGCGTTGGCAGCGATCATCTTGGGGCTGGTTTGTAGGAAAACTATGAGTTATTGAAACCGCAGCCATAAATCGGCTATTGGATGCGGAAACGAGGTTTGTAGGAAAACTATGAGTTATTGAAACTTTAGTTTGGTTGTCATTTCTGACTCCTTTCCGGTTGTTTGTAGGAAAACTATGAGTTATTGAAACTGACGATCACGCCGTCGGGCAGCTTCATGGCCCTTGTTTGTAGGAAAACTATGAGTTATTGAAACTTGTACAGCGTTAACGCGTCTGCAATCTGCTGTAGGTTTGTAGGAAAACTATGAGTTATTGAAACAGCACCAGCTGGCGGCACTGCTGCCGGGCCACGTATTCGTTTGTAGGAAAACTATGAGTTATTGAAACTCAGTAATCCCCAAGTATTGGTTGTGTCACCGATGGGTTTGTAGGAAAACTATGAGTTATTGAAACTTCCGCTGCCCCCTTCTCCTGCAACCTTGCTCAAGGTTTGTAGGAAAACTATGAGTTATTGAAACACCGTACCTGATCTAACGGATAATCCACGCCAGGGGGTTTGTAGGAAAACTATGAGTTATTGAAACAAAAGTTCCTGATTCCTACCGTCACCAGATTTCATTGTTTGTAGGAAAACTATGAGTTATTGAAACGACAAGTACGGCCTTAAATGGTCGTTTGAGGTTGTAGGTTTGTAGGAAAACTATGAGTTATTGAAACTAAGCGGCAACGTTTCACCAACTTCCATATATATGCGTTTGTAGGAAAACTATGAGTTATTGAAACTTTTTTTAAAAAGAAACTTGCTGTAATGGCAAGCTTCGTTTGTAGGAAAACTATGAGTTATTGAAACTTCTCGCTGTCACCGCTTCGATGCTCTGTGTTTGCCGTTTGTAGGAAAACTATGAGTTATTGAAACAAAGTTCCACCCAAGCCGTCTACATGTTCTTTAAAGTTTGTAGGAAAACTATGAGTTATTGAAACCTACTGTTTATCGAGAAATAAAGCGTGGTACTGTTTGTTTGTAGGAAAACTATGAGTTATTGAAACTCCTTGTTTTCCTCTGTCAATGCCTGTTTGTACTCTTCGTTTGTAGGAAAACTATGAGTTATTGAAACAGTAGGAGGAGGAGGAAGAATGAAAGTGACAAAAACGTTTGTAGGAAAACTATGAGTTATTGAAACTCAATCTCTTCTTTTGTCAGAGTAGCCCCTTCCTGTGTTTGTAGGAAAACTATGAGTTATTGAAACTTTTCTCCCCATATTTCGGCGCGAATGGCCCGGGGTGTTTGTAGGAAAACTATGAGTTATTGAAACCTGATAATCGGCGGTCAAGTCGGCCCTGCTGGTCAGGTTTGTAGGAAAACTATGAGTTATTGAAACGCTTTATTGTCGGACGGCGAATTGTAGGAGCAACAAACAGCGAATTAGATTTCCGGGTGTTGTCTTGATGACCGCGCAGACCAATCAATGAAAGCGCGTTCTGGG
>QMCE01003084.1_pt1 | contig 15181 bp, 8 predicted proteins | sample 1821851 | NCBI WGS metagenome assembly QMCE01 (sample SAMN09453174, study PRJNA476694) | Termite gut metagenome, whole genome shotgun sequencing project. | isolation source: worker | host: Odontotermes sp. | place: South Africa:Pretoria | collected 2016-01-28 | reverse complement strand
AGATTTAGTTAACGTTCTCGCGCGCTTGTTTCAGCGCTTGCAATTGGTGACTAGAGGCACCCCGGCCTCTTTTCATATCCCCCTAAAGCGCCCTCTTCGTGAGGGCGCTTCCCCATTTTTAAATGTATTTTAGTAGCATTTATTTTTTTGTTCATATTTTTTGTAAAGAGTTTTGCCCTATGCCCTATTGTTACGAGCGCAGTTCCTACAAAAAATGCTGTTATAGTGGGGCGTATAAGATTCATTGAGTATTTTCTCGCGCTTATGTCGCGTTGTTATAAGAGAGGAGCCCACCAGGCATGTCGATAAAGACGATTTCGCTTCCTATTGCGGGCATGACGTGTGCCGCCTGTGTTGCGCGAGTTGAAAAGGCTATCGGTAACGTTGAAGGTGTAAAGCAGGCTGCCGTAAATCTTGCAACTGAGAAAGCAACGTTTAGCTACGATTCTCAGCTCACCTCACTTGCAACCATACGCGAGGCGGTTGCGCACGCCGGTTATACGGCCCTTGAAGAACCGGGCACACAAGCGGCTCTCGAAGCCGATCGTCGTCGTAAGCAGCAAGAAATACGGCACATGTGGCTGCGGTTCATCATTTCGGCCATCTTCGCACTGCCGCTTCTTTACATAGCCATGGCACCGATGCTTACTATGAGTGCCGTATCGACTGCCGCGCGAAGCACGATGCTTTTGCCTGTTTTTCTGGATCCGATGTTGCACCCGCTCACGTTCGCGCTTACCCAGTTGGTACTAGTGATTCCGTGCCTTATTATGGGGCATCGTTTTTATACGGTTGGTTATCGCTCGTTATTACAGCTGGCGCCTAATATGGATTCGCTGATTGCCGTCGGTACAACGGCCGCGGTTGGTTGGAGTGTTTATAACACCATTCTTATTGCTTTGGGCCATGTTCATGCGGTGCACTCCCTATATTTTGAGAGCGCTGGCGTCATTATCACACTCATCATGCTGGGGAAAACCTTGGAAGCGGTGAGCAAGGGGCGCACCGGTGAGGCCATCAAGAAGCTTATGGCTTTGAGTCCGCACAACGCCGTGCGAATTTCAGAAGAAGGCATCGAGGAAGAAGTTCCCCTTGAATCCGTCGAGGTAGGTGATGTTCTGCTCGTGCGTCCCGGTGGTAAAGTGCCGGTGGACGGCGAGGTGCTCGAGGGCATAAGTTCGGTCGACGAATCCATGCTTACCGGCGAAAGCATGCCGGTTGACAAGACAGTGGGGACAAACGTTTTCGGCGCAAGTATCAATACGTCCGGTTCGTTGCGGATTCGTGCCACAAAAGTCGGTGGAGATACCGCTTTGGCTCATATTATTAAGCTGGTGGAGGAGGCGCAGGGTTCAAAAGCGCCAATTGCCGCGCTGGCCGATAAAGTCGCTGCCATTTTTGTGCCGGTTGTTATCGGCATCGCACTGGTCTCGGCATTGCTTTGGTTTGGGGCGCAGGCACTCTGGCCGGAGGCGGCGGTATTTGCGGGACAGCCTGCGGCGCTTCCATTTGCGTTGCAGATATTCATCGCCGTGTTGGTCATCGCCTGTCCCTGTGCGTTGGGACTGGCGACTCCCACTGCCATCATGGTGGGCGCGGGCAAAGGAGCTGAGTACGGCATTCTTATCAAAAGCGGAGAGGCGCTTGAGATTGCGCATGAAGTTACCACCGTGGTACTTGACAAAACGGGCACCATCACCCAAGGTGCGCCCACGGTTACCGATGTTGTTGCGCTTGATGGAGAATGGGGCGCCGAACTTTCGATCGCGAGGCCTCAGTTCGACCTCCCGCCCTACGAGTGTCTGTCCTCACCCCCGCGCGCGGGTTCCGATACGCCATCCTCTTTCGTCACAAACAGCAGTATGCCTAGTCTCTCTATGGTGGTAAAGGGGAATGATTCGTCTATGACAAGCGCAGAGAGAAGCTTGTTATTTTTGGTAGCATCGGCCGAACGTGATTCGGAACATCCTTTGGCGCAGGCCATTGTTGCCAGCGCGTTAATGCGTGATCTTGAACTTGCCCAGTCGCAGAACTTCGTCTCGCTTACCGGGCGTGGTGTGCAAGCGACGGTAGAGGGATACAAGGTTGCTGTAGGCAATGCCGCTTTGCTCGCTCAGCTTGATTTCGCGGCAGGTGAGCTGGGCACGTGCGCCGAGCGTTTTGCGTCCGAAGGCAAAACGCCCGTGTTTGTTGTTGTTGATGATGCTCTTGCCGGTGTCATTGCGGTTGCTGATACAGTAAAACCAAGCAGCAAGCAAGCCATTGCTACTCTGCATGCGCAGGGGATTGAAGTGGCCATGATTACCGGTGACAACCGGCGCACAGCCGAGGCTATTGCTGCTCAAGTGGGTATTAGCCGTGTTATGGCCGAGGTGTTGCCGCAGGATAAGTCGGCTGAAGTCAAAACGCTTCAGGAGCAGGATAATATTGTTGCTTTTGTTGGCGATGGCATCAATGATGCGCCGGCACTTGCACAAGCCGATGTGGGCATGGCGATTGGATCGGGTACCGATGTGGCGATGGAAAGCGCCGATGTTGTGCTTATGCACAGCGATTTGCGTGATGTGGCGACAGCTCTGCAGCTCAGCCGTCGCACCATTCGTGTCATCAAGCAGAATCTTTTTTGGGCCTTTGGCTACAATGTAGTGGGCATTCCGGTGGCGGCAGGACTTTTGCATCTTGTGGGAGGTCCGCTTCTCAATCCGATGATTGCTGCTGCTGCAATGAGCCTGAGTTCGGTATCCGTACTTATGAATGCGCTTCGGCTTAAGCGTTTTAAGCCGTCGCTGCGTAGCGAGGTAAGATAACACGTGCAGCCGAGGGGCTGCTGACGAAAGGAATCGGTATGACTAAAGTAGTGCTTCCCGTAACAGGTATGTCCTGTGAACATTGCGAGAACGCCGTGACGCAAGCCGTGTCGGCACTGACCGGTGTCGAAAAAGTTAAGGCGAGCCACAAAAAAGCACAGGTCAAAGTCGTCTTTGACGAAACTCTGACTTCACTTACGGCAATCAAAGCTGCAATTATTGAGGCGGGTTATCAAGCCTAGCGTCGCATAGTTGAACCTAAAAAGCGATGCACGATTGCAGAGAGAATCGTGGCGAGAACCCCGTTGAGTAGGGCTTTGAGCACATTAAAAGGGAGAAGCGCGGGAAGGATGAGCGCAGCTACTGCCGCACGGGGAGTGCCGAGATAGAGAGGCGTGAGAATAAGATTTGACGCGATGCTTATTACGACCATGATGATACCGCCGATAACTACCGAGAAAGCTAAGCCACCGCGGTGTTTTTTAAGTCCTTTGAAAAGAAGGCCGGTAGGAATAACAAAGGCAAGACTCGCGATAAGGTTCATGACGACACCGATGGGACCGTCAGTGGACCAGTGAATAAGGCAAGTGAGTACGGCAGTTATGCTGCCGGCAACCGGCCCGAACAAAAGTGAGCCGAGGAGCATGATAGCTCCCGAGGGTTCATATTTGAGAAAAGGGGCGGCAGGGATAAGCGCGATATCCATAACAGGATTGAATTTTGCCCCGAAAATCGAACCACCGAGAATAACGCCTACGGCAACAAGCATTCCGCATGTTACCAGCGTTCGCGTCCGTGTATTACGCATAAGGAACTCCGTTTCTTCATCCGGACTTTTACCGTTGGTCTTGGATTCTCACCAAATCAACCCACGAGGGGCTCTCGGACTTCGGCTTACTGCATGATATGAGCGCATGCGCCGTTACCGCCAGTGGGGAATTGCACCCCGCCCTAAAACAGAACACGTTCACCCTACACCAATGACACGTGAGATTCAAGACGCGTTATAATCTGAGCAGTTGCTTCCCGGACAGAAACAAGCAAAAAAATAAGAAAGTGCTGATAGGCGCGTATATCTTTCTGCGGAAGTGCTATTATAAGTTTAGAGAGTAATGATACTCAATAAGTATCATTTAATAAAACCAGCGGTATCGTGAGATACCACGACGTAAGGAGAGGGGGTTATGATGGGATTCTTTTCGAACGTTGTCGCTCTTTCGCGGTTTCAATTCGCCTTGACGGTTGCGTTCCACTTTCTCTTCGTACCCATGTCTATCGGTCTTGGACTTATCTTAGCGATCATGTCGACGCGCTACTATAAGTCGCGCGATTCCAAGGATCTTGCAAACCTCAAACTTTTCGTCAAGATTTTTGCCGCAACGTTTGTTGTGGGCGTTGCAACCGGGATTACGATGGAATTTGCTTTCGGTACGAACTGGGCGAACTATTCACGTTTCGTTGGTGATATTTTTGGCGCGCCGCTGGCGGCCGAAGCGCTGTTCGCCTTTTTCCTTGAGTCGACATTCTTGGGCGTACTCATTTTCGGGCAGAAGCGCGTTTCTCCAAAGTTCTATATGGTGTCCGGCTGGTTGGTATGGGCAGGCTCCTGCCTCTCGGCGCTTTGGATTCTGATTGCAAATTCGTGGATGCAGACACCGGCGGGCTTTAAAGTTATTACCGAGAATGGAGTGCAACGCGCTCACATTACCATCTTCCTTGAGGCGGCAATCAATCACTCGACCATTCCGCGCTACTTCCACACGGTCGATGCACTGCTTATCATGGGTGCATTTCTCGCAATGGCCATAGCGGCATATTATCTTCTCAAGGGCAAGCATCTCGATTTTGCGAAGAAAACCATTAAAGTAGGTGCCGTAGTTGCTCTCATTACGACTATTCTTATGATTCCTTTTGCGCACTTGCAGGCTGCTGAGATGGCCAACAACCAGCCGTCCAAGCTGGCAGCTGTTGAAGGTCAGTGGGAAACCGGTCCGGCTGACATGAGTCTTATAGGTTGGATTGATGAAGCAGGGCAAAAGACTATCGCCATCAAGATTCCTCGTTTAACGAGCCTTCTTGCCTCATTTAATCCTAACGCCTCGTATACGGGGCTCAATGATATTCCGGAAGCAGATCGTCCGCCTCTTCAAATTACGTTCCAGGCCTATCACTTGATGGTGGCATTCTTCGGTTTGATTGTCGTTATTGTGATTGGCGCGTTTGTTCTCGTGAAGAAAAATCTTATTGAGAAAAAGCGCTGGGCACAGTACATTTTGCTGTGGGCTCCGCTGGTTCCGCTGGTGGCGATTCAAGCAGGATGGATGGTTGCGGAGATTGGTCGACAGCCCTGGATTGTCTGGGGCTTGATGCGCACCGAAGATGCTATTTCACCGGCCGTACCGGCGCCGCAGCTCCTTATCACGATTATTTTATTCATCATTGTTTATCTGGCGATTGCCATCATGTATCTCCGTGTGGTCTTTGGCTTTATTAAGAAGGGCCCAAATCTTGAAGATGGTTCCGACCCTGACGAACGTGTGTTGTCGGAGGGGACAGACACGCCTGCGGGGAGCGATTCTACTGCGTCACGTGCTGAAGCGAAGGAGGCAAACTAATGGGAACTCCTTTACAGGTACTCTGGTTTATTCTTATTGCCGTATTGCTGGTTGGCTATTTTGTACTTGATGGCTTTGACCTTGGTGTCGGCGTTCTTTATCCTTTCCTCGGCAAGGACGAGAAAGAAAAGGCCGTTATGCGCCGGTCGGTTGGGCCGGTGTGGGACGGTAACGAAGTGTGGTTACTGACTGCCGGAGGCGCGCTTTTCGCGGCCTTCGCTCCAGCGTATGCAACGAGCTTTTCCGGTTTTTATCTTGCGATAATGCTGGTGCTCTTCGGTCTGATTGTGCGTGCCATCTCCCTTGAATTTCGTGCGCATGACCATAACTATGCGAAACTCTACGACGTATGCTTCTTTATCGGGTCACTCCTGCCTGCTTTGCTTTTCGGTGTAGCGGTGGGCAATGTCGTACGGGGCATTCCGATGAGCGCAAATGGAGATTATACGGGCGGTTTCTTTGCGTTGCTCAATCCCTTCTCTTTGGCGGTGGGCGTGTTCGGTCTGCTTCAGTTCATCTTGCAGGGCTTGGTATGGCTTGGAGTCAAAGCTCCTCAAGAAAGTGCGCTGTACCGCAAGGCACGCCGTTTAAGCACGAGCTTTGCTCTTATCACGCTTGTGGTAGCAGTTTTGCTTACCCTGTGGGTGACGCTTGGTATCCGTCCTGAACTGTTTGGTGGGTTTGTCGGCTTCTTGCGTGTTGCCGCACTTATTATTTTGGTGCTTGCGAGCTTTGCCTGTGCTTACTTTTCCGGCAAAGGCCGCGATGTGGCTGCGCTTATTTCCTCAAGCATCAACTGCGTTATGATGGTTATCCTTTTTGCCACAAGCATCTTCCCGAACTTGATTCCAGCTTTGGGAGAAGGGACCTCGATTACCATTGCATCGGCGGGTGGATCTCCTACGGCGCTTACCGCAATGACGATTATTGCGTGTATCGGAGTTCCTCTTGTGCTCATATATCATGTATTGATTTATCGCGCTTTCCGCGGACGCGTTACTCAGGATGATGTAGACTACTGAGAAAAGAATAAAACAGAAAGAGGTGTATCGGCATCGGTTGCTGGAAACAGCACCGGTGCCGATGTTTTTGTCGCTGAAAGGCGCTCGACTCATCCTGTTTTAGGACAGGGGAGGATCAATATGATATGTCTATATAATTAAAGGAATAATTTACCGGGGTAAAAAGGCGGGATTTTCTAAACGGGGAGGGGTATCTATGAGCGCTGTTGCATACGTGTGGATAGTGCTAATTTCTATGGTGGTGATTGCCCTTTATTACCTCATATATTCTCAACTCAAATCAAAAGGCAAAGGCGGTGGTGTATGTCAGGTTTCTTCAACACTGTACCTCGCTTCTATAAAGTCGGGGCTTCAAATTACTAAGCGCTTTGCGCATACGGTAACGCCCGATTGCGCACCGCTCGGGCTTGATGCAACCGTTTCATATGGGCAGCAGGATCTTGTTATCTACAACCTAAATTCATCTCCAATAACGTTGCAAGCATGTGCACGGTAAGTTCGTATCGCGTCAAGTTGGTCAATGGTGCGGCAAGTGATAAAACATTGCTTGTCGCTGCTGCCTATCAGGTGCCTTCTGTACAGACGGGCTCCTCGGCAGGCGGTTAAGCGGCAATTGGTGTAAAAGAAAGTAGGTAGGCATGGAATGCCGAGAATAAGGAAGAGCATTTCGGTGCAAAGGAAAGGTGGGATTTGGAATACGGAAACCAATAAGTCGATGTTATTGCGAGAAGTGGTGTCCATCAACGAGAGGCGCTCTGTCTGAATGGTGCGGGATCTTCGCGTCGATTGCGAGTCGAAAGCGGAACCGGCGTTGAGTGAAGAAGATGCCGAGATGCGTGAACTTCTTCTCGGCAAACGCGTGACAAAAGCGGTTGAGAGCACCTATGGTCTCTTTTCCCTTGAGGAAGGCACGCTCATCACCGGGGCGGTGTTGGATGAGGCACAAGCTCACGATGCTCTTACGCTTCTTATTTTATATATTGATTTGTAGCAAATATACTTTATAATGTTAAGCGTTTATATTAATGGGTAGGGAGAGTAAGTACATCTGTGCGGTTGAGCCGTCAGGTGTATTGGTCTGAGAAAGCGAAATTTGCTTGTATGACAAGGGGGAGAAAATGGGGAAATTGTGGCCACGGAAAAATCGTCTCATAGTTCTGCTGCACGCACCTTCGATTTGAGAGAAGCGCTTTGGGCGCGCGCGCTCACATTTTTGCTTGCCTTCTCTTTGGTGTTCGGCATAATACCGTCCAAAGGTCTGTCATCCCCTTCGGTAGCAGAACCTATCCAATCGAGCTCAGAGGCGACGGGGACTTCTGAGGCCAGCACGGAGACAACACAAAGTCCTGTGGACCAAGGGTCGCAGGAAACGGCGCCTCTTTCTCCGAGCAAGACACAAAAGGCGACTAAGAAACAGGTACCTGCCGCACTTTCCATTGCGCAGGATGGCTGGGTTGCTACCTCGGCTTCAGCGGCGATTGGCACCGACGCAGGGCTTATCGTGGTGCTTGACCCGAGTGCTGGCAAGACGACCTATCCGGCAACAAGTGCTGGACTTCGGGCGGCGCTTGGCTATATTGCCTCTAACGGAGATGGCGGTACATGGCTTCTCTATATTGGTAACGATGTGACCGATAACGAGACCGCAACGGGCAGTTCAGTTGAACTGCTTTCGGCTGCCACCGCGAATATCGATACGCTTGTTATCACCGGTGATGAGGCCGATGTCATCACCAACAATCCTGCTACTGCCGACCCCACAGGTTACAGCGAACTCATCATGCGTACGGGTGCTACTACTCTTAATGTTAATTCGAATCTTGTTATTCGTAATATGGCCTACAGTCTCGGTGGTACAACCGGTGCCGATGGTTATAACGTTTATATGAATGGCCATGACCTTATCGTAGGTGGAGGGTCGTGGCATACGGCGGCGCAGAGCTGGTATGGCGGCGGACAGTCCGGCGAGATAACGGCGGATTCTTCCGACGGATCGGCCGACATGGTTATCTATTCAACAGGTGGCACAGAGTCAAACTTCATCGGCGGCATGTATACCGGTACGCTCACGGGTGATGCATCAGTCACTGTTCACAATACCAGTGGCGCGCCCGGCGACGAGTTCAATATTTACGGTTCCGGCTACGGCACGGGCACCGGCGCCACTGCACAAGCGCATCTCGTTGGTAATGCAACGATAACGATTGACGGTATGGGCGATACTAACGGTGGTCTCGGTCGACTTCTTGGTGGCGGTGGCTACGGCAGTACGACCGGTAAAATTACCATCAACGTCAGCGGTCCGGGACGATTTTCAAATAATGTCCCACTGGCAGCTACCGGCGACAGTGCGACTAGTGCCATTATCGGTGGCTGGGACGAGGGCAACGTAGGTACTACCGATGATTTACGACCCGCAATCGAAGATATGGAATCGACGCGCGAAGCACTTGCCTATACTGATGACTACATTATTAAGACCAATGTAGACACTTCCGCGTATAGATAACGAACCAGACGTGGATGCCGCATTTGATGAAAACGGCAGCAATACCTCTACTGATCCGCTTGTGATTTCAGGTGAAGAAGATGCGATTCGAATTGCTAAAGAAGAATATACCTTCCAGGTTTATGGCAATGTTACCAATGTTATCCGTTCCGGTTGTATTTCCGAAGGTGTAAACGAGGGTTACTTCAAGGCTACCGGCGGCGGCGGCTATATCGAGGGTTCTGCCTATTCGGTATTGGGAACAGAGGGTTTGGTCTGGTGCCGCAATTTTGATGCCGATAGTGATATTGGCAGGGTACCGGCTGACACGACCGAGGCCTATATTCAGGCTAATGCCGGAGACGGCGCTGACGGCGACATAACCTATTTGTATGAAGCATTGCCTACCAGCGGCGCGGACAACAGCGAAGCTACCGACTTTGATATCTTCGGCCTGGGTGGCCGCGGCAGTGTAGACAGCTCTCAGCTTGTTGTCGGTAACGCTACAGTAGTGCAGGAGAATGTTCGTGCCCGCTGGACCTACGGCGGCGCTTGGGGTGGCAATCAGATCGGCGACACACGCAACGAGCTTCATCGCGGTATCGTCAATACGCTTGAAGGTGCCGGTTATGATGCCCATTACCATGTTGGCAACAGCACGGCCATTGTGTACGGTGGACAGGTGGATTTCTTCCTTTCCGGAAATGGTTGGTCGGATGGTTATATGTCCGGTGATGTCTCAACCATCATTCATGATAGTCCGCGTTTACGCAACGATGGCACACCGGTTACCGGTGACTTTGCCGGCAAGTCGAATGTGACTCTCCCCGGTGTCATCATCAACTCCTCCATGGGCGGTACCTATGGTGTTGCCCCGCACTATATTGGCGGAGATTCCACGGTGACGGTATACGGTGGCGATTTCTCCGGGGTTGCTGACCACGGCGAAGCAAGAGGCTTTAGTACGGCGCCGACTAGCGACGGACGTATTTACGGCAACGGCACCATGACGCTGGATTTTCGTGGCAATAAATATGGGTTTGATGTTGAAGAAGAAGATCATGTATCGGCAGGACGCTCTTATACCAATGCAGGCACCTATATTGGTACGGACGGTACGCAGGAATTAACCCTTAACGTTTTTGCTGATAAAGATTCCAATGCGAATATGACCGGGTTGGATTTTTATGGTGATGCGGCATCGACAGCGCCCAATTCGCGTATCGGTAAAATCACGATGAATATCAACGCACCAGGCGCAAATGTCGGTAATATTTATGCGACGCGTTATTCCAATATCGACAGCGGCAAACTTCTGCGTGATGTCGATATTAACCTCGTGTCAGCCGCTTCTATTGAGGGGCTTTCTGCTGGTTCCCCGGCTGACAACTTCACCAATGAGATAGTCGCCAATTCACTAGAGGCTAGCAAAGCTGCGGAGATCAGAGTTGGTCCACAACTTAATGGTCCTGATTACTTGCAGGATTGGGAGCCGGGACTGGCTGATAACGGCTATCCGCATGAAATTAATGTAACGGTGAACGGCATTAACAACTTCACCTCAATGGACATCTCGAATCGTCTCCTGCTTGCTTCGGGTGGTAATATCCATAACGGTGCCAATGCGACACGTGCCAACCATGGTGGTGGCGGTGCTACCAATTATGATTTGTTTGGTGATGTTACCCTCAATAATGAATCGGGCATAGGCGTCAGCAATCCCAACTCAAATTTTATTGCAGGTTTTCTGCAGGTAAATGGCATGGGTTACCTTGAGTCTCCTGGACCAGCGGCGGACTTTACAACCGATGCGGCGGCTCGTGGACAAATCATTGTCACCGACACTAATTTGGACGAAGCAAACAGCACCGACCGACTGGTATGGCTCAAAGTAGGAAGCAATACTCCGGTAACGACGCCGACGACTTCATATTTTGGGGTGACCTCTGCGTTCCCCGTTTTGACGTTTAACCGCGAGGGAACTAATGCCGAGAAGATTTCTCCCGTTAACCTCACCGGTATTGAGCTTTCGACCGGTAAAACCTTCATCGGCGATAACGTCATGGGAACTGCAACAACCGACGGCTATGGTGTGGCGATTCCGGGTACGACGTATGCCTGGGATGTTGGCAGTGACACGAACTTAGGCGCATTGCCGGGCGATGAGATTTCATATCACATGGAGGGCACCTTCAATAGGGGCACCTCCAAGCCGGTGGCAGGCTATCTCGATGTCTTTGGTACGAGTCCCATGGATGCGGGAACCAAGTCGGGTTCGGTGGCGATCCCGACTTCAAAAATCACCAATGGTATTGTCGGCATGCCGGTTTTTACTTTTACGCCTTCTCTGGCAACCGGGTCATGGCTTGGCAACATGGACATCTATCGTTCCGATGTTCCTGAGGACGCGGCAGATGCCAAGACATACTACCATGAAAGTGCTCAGACGCTCTCTGATTATCAAACAAGTCCCGGCAAGGTCTATACCTGGGATTCCGCAACCAACAATGGACCGACCGATGTGACGGCCGAAAACTCACAGTATGGTTTCACAATTACGGCCGATTACGACAACACCGACGAAGTCATAGCCGAAAATGTTGTTCTTACAGAGTCGCAGGCGGCACTTATCGCTTCGGCTGCCGACGTTATTGCGGCACAGTCTGCACAGGGCCGCCCGTTTTTCACCAATAACATCGATGCCGATGTTATTGCGGCTATCAATGCGCCTCTCGGTGCCGATGCGTATCACAAAATACCGATAACCTATACGGTTGGAATCGCCGGCGACGTATCTCTTACAAGAAATGTGTACGTTGTTCCCGATGGCAGCGTCATCAGCGAGGACGGCAGGGCGGTACTTATCGCATACAATGCCTCTTTGCAGCTGCCCGAGGCGAACGCGATAGATACGCAGACAGAGCTTGATGTGTATACGAAAGCAATTGTCTTGCTTCTCAAAGACGATTCAACGGTCTCGCCGGCTTTAACGGATGCCACAGATACGCTGGCGGCTATCAATACGGCTACCGGGCCGAAGACGGTACCGGCAGGCTACGAATACGAATACACGAACCCGGCCGGAGAGACGGAGACGCTTTCTAAAACGGTCGATGTCGACATCGTGGCGGGTACGATATCGGGTACGCTTTGGATTGATCTCGATGGCGATGGCACGATTGATGCGGCGGAAACAGACGTCTTTGCCGGTAAATCGGTCAAGCTGTATGCGGCTGATGACTTAGATACCTCGATTGCTTCTACAAGCACCGATGAAAAGGGCGCTTACAACTTCGATGTCAATCCGGGTAAGTATGTCATTCAGTTTGCCGATTTGAGCGCGTACGGTATGACGACTGCTGATACGGCGACACGCATGACTGATGAATTGACCATCGACGCCACTACCTATAATGTGGTGGCAGACGGAGGTTATGCTTGGCCGAATACCGAAGGGTTGGCCGATAGCCTTTCGAAGCAAGTGTATGACGCGGATACTTCTACTTATGTTGATGACCTTACGGTGACCGATTCGACGGCATCGCTACAGTACCGCATCAGTTTTGAATTGCCGGCAACTCTTACGGGATATAGTAATCTGACAATAACCGATGTCATGGAACCGGGTCTAGTCTACGATTCGGCGGCAACCGATCCGCTGACAATTTCGGTTGATGGTACGAAGATAACGCTTGATCCGGCGCAGATAACGACGGGCACGACGGTTGTTGGTGGCGAGACGTGTACAACGGTGTCTTATACGCTTGATGACTTCACCGATCTCGCGGGTGCGACGGTTGAAATGTTCATCAAGGCAAAGATTGCCAAGGTTGATGGTGCGTATCCGACTGATATCAATAACTTCGGACGTTTGGCGCTTAACGCGGCAACATCGTCGAGTTCAGAACTGACCGAGGACGATCCCCAAGGCGACGACCTGACGGTTCCCGATAAGCCGGGACCTGCTATCAGCAATGTCTGCGAGGTCTCCGGTTTTGTCTTTACTGATGCTGATCGTGATGGCATCCAGGATGCCGGCGAGACTGGTATTGCGGGTCAGACAGTCGAGCTTGTCGATAGTTCAGACACAACGATTGAGACGACAACGACAGCATCTGACGGTTCCTATAGCTTTAATGTGGCAGAAGGCACCTATTCCATTCAGTTTCCGGCGTCGGTAGCGGGGACGGGTGTGACTTCGGGTTCATCAACCGGTTTGGTGACCAGCATTACCGTCGCTCTCGGTACGACTGCCGAGCAGACCAAACAAGTTGACAAGGGCTATGCGAAGCCTTCGGATGCGTCGATTAAAGATCTAGCAGATTCCTTTGTAAAGCAGGTCGAGGATCCCGAAACGGGAGATTTGACCGACGATTTGACTATCACCGATTCGACAACCGAGCTGACGTATCAGATATCTTTTGATATTCCCGAAGATTTGAGTGGCTATACCGGCATCACTGTCAAAGATGTGATGGAGACCGGTCTTGAGCTTGCCGATACCAACCCGAATGTGGTGGTGACGGTGGATGGCACCGAGGTCTACAGTGATGCTCAAGCGGGAAGCACTGCCAGCTATACTTTTGACGGCGAGACCGAGAATCTATCCGATCTGGCCGGCAAGAAAATCATTATGACGGTGACGGCAACGCTCGCCGAGCCGTATCAAGAAGACCTTACGAACAACGGTGTTTTGGTGGTCAACCCGGGCAACGACGGAACCTCTGAAGCAGGTATAGAGGATCCGAAAGCTCCGGCAGAGGTCAGCAATCAGACTATGGTATCCGGTAAGGCCTGGTATGATCTCAATGGATCCGGTGCGCAAGAAGCGGGCGAGAGTCCCGCCTCCGGTGTCACGGTAGCTTTGCTTGATGAGAATGGCGCCGCTGTTCTCAATGAAGAAGGCGATGCCATTACCGCTACTGTTGCAAGTGATGGCACTTATAAGATTATCGCGCCTGCCGGTGACTATATTTTGCAGTTTAGCGGGGTGGAGGGTTATACCTACCTTACCGACTCCGCCGGATCTTCTGTTGTTGCCGAGTCGGGCAAGACGGCCGTCTTCACAACCGATCTTGATAACAACCAACAGGTGACCAAGGACGCTGCGTATATTCCGGCTGTTGCGCCGACGCTAAGCAAGATGGTGCTTGATCCTGTCACACATGAGCCGACTTCGTCATTGACGATAAGCGATGTGAACGATCCGCTTACCTACCAGCTATCTGTTGAGATGCCGGAGGTTATGTCGGCCTTTAGCTCTATTGAAATTCAAGATATTCTTCCCGAGGGCTTGGAGCTTGCCAACGACCTCGACCCGGCGGATAACGTTACTCTGTACTATTACGATGGTGCCAACAAGGCACTCATCTCTGATGCGGTTACTACGTATGATGCGGCTACTTCGACACTGACGGCTTCGCTTCCAACGACATCGGTGGAACTTGGGCTGCTTTCGGATAAAACCGTATACATGGATGTTACGGCACAGCTGACAGGCGATACGCTTCCGGCATCTGTTGAGAATGCGGCAAAATTGGTACTGAATGGGTCGACCGAGGTCACTCCAACGGTTGATCCGCCGACAGTCAACGTTGCCGGTATGATATCCGGTCTGCTGTTCTATGACGCAGACAGTGATGGCATACATGATGCAGGCGAAGCACCGGTTTCGGGAGAGCTTGTTACCTTGACCGATGGCACAGGTGCTTCACTTGAGACGACTACCACGCAAGCGGATGGTAGTTACAGCTTCAGCGAGCTTGCACCAGGTGGCTATAAGGTGCTTGCCGCCGATCCAGATGATGCGGGCTATGATGGTTACACCACCCAGCAGGCGCTGACCGTTTCTGACGGTTCGCACGTCGGAAATGATGGCAGCAGTCTTGTCGTGATGATTGATCGCGAGGATGGCGGCGCTAACCTCGAAAAGACCGTTAATGCCGGTTATGCAAATGTAGCGCTTAATGAGGACAGTTTCTCGAAAACGCTGACCACTATTAATGGCGAGGCATCTTCGGGTCCCGTGACCGACTCCACGGCCGAGTTAGGTTATGAGATTACGTACACGATGCCCGAAAATACGGCGGGCTATAACTCCATTGAAATCCAAGACATTATGGACGAGGGGCTTGAGCTTGCGGATGGTGATACGGCAAACGTGTCGGTAGCAGTTGTCTCTGCGGGCGGCACGGCAATTACCGGTTGGAGCGGAGAAGCAAGCTACGACAGCGCCACGGGCATTGTAAG